>ERZ773057.78-NODE-78-length-46365-cov-10.442323_pt1 | contig 46365 bp, 45 predicted proteins | sample MGYA00580629_ERZ773057 | MGnify/ENA primary metagenome ERZ773057 (study PRJEB29015, sample SAMEA2738143) | human oral metagenome | biome: human oral; feature: human-associated habitat; material: saliva | place: China | collected 2163 ...
AAGAAATGTATATTGGCTTGTCGAAAATGTTGTAAAGTATCATAGAACATTTAGCAATATAATAAATGCTCTTGTAAAAGCAGGATTTCACATCGTGAAGGTAAAAGAGCCTACTGTTTCAGATGAAGTAATAGAACTGAATAAATCATTGGCTAGGTGTAAGCATGTACCAGATTACTTGTTCGTGCTTTCCCAAGCTTAAAGGCATATCATAATACAAAAGGAGCTTTCAATGAAAATGGAGAGAAGAAGTAAAACATTTTTAAGTATTATTGGGGCAATAGGAACATTAATGGTGTGGGAGATGATTGCAGGTGGTTATTTCTTAAACAACATGGTGGTTTATCTCTTGGCTCTAGTAAATTGTACCCTAATATATTATAACTCAAATATAAATTTAAACGCACTAGATTTGCAAAGCAAGATGTGGTATACGAGGATTAACAGCATTTGGGTTTCAGCGATAGGGCTTACGCTCTCAATCGGGGTGTGGGTATGGTTTAAAGTTATAAATAAAGAAACACTAAGTGAGAGAGCTATAAATATCGCCTCAACTGTTATGTTTATTTCTTTTGCTTGTGTTTTCCTTGTTTATATAATAGAAGCCTCTTCTTTGCTAATTCTTAAAGTTTTAGAAATAAATAACAGAGAAACTACAGAGAGATTGAAATAGTTGTAGAAATAGTGTAAACTAAAGGTAACTTGAAATTGATGGAGGTAAGTAAAAATGAAATTATTGAAAGAGTTAAATAAGCGAGTTGCTGAGAAAGAACTAAGTATCCTCAGAGAAGTTTATGACTGTATAAAAGGTCTACCTAGAGCTAAGGAGTATGAAGCTGAGGTCGGAGATGTTAATCTTGAAGATTGTAAAGATTTAGCAAGGGCTATTCGAATTTATGAGCGTCATTCGGTAACTGGCTTTGACTGTGGTTTCTTCGATATTGTTGTAAACAGTGAGAACTGGAAGGAAGAGCTTAGGGAAGCAGGGCATGGTTGGAATGAAGAGATGGAAAATCTTTATATTACAGATCCAAGCTTTTTTGGAAAAAATGATGGTATGAAGATGATGTTCCTACTTCCAAAAAGTAAATTGCTGGTACAATCACTAACCGTAATGGGTATGATTGAAGACAAAGTTGTTGAGATTATGAGGGAAATCGACCCAACGATAGATGCTTACGTATATACAAGGCTAGACTAGTTTAGGATATGGAGCTAAAAAGTAAAACTTGATACCTATTGAATGCTCTGTTAGATGGGGTTAAACTAAATGTAAAGTTTAAGTTTTCTAACGGAGGTTTCAAAATGAAAAGTAGAAGCAAAATTTATAAAATTGAAATAGGTTTGGTAGCTATAGACTTGGTGATGTATACACTATTGGCAGTTTCGCTAATCAATGGAGGTATACTTAAATACTTTAGCATTAACTTAACAACAGTTGTGCTGGCTGTATTATGGATAAGTTGGGTATCAGCTTGTATTGGGGTTTTAACTTCACTTAGAAGAAAAACAACAGTGAACGATAAGATGTCAGCAATTACTAGCTTGGGTGCTTGCATTGGAACAAACTTCTTAGCTTTATTGGTTGTTTTCCTGATGAAGGCAATATTTGTAACAATGGGTACGGTTGGTGTAAGTGTGATGGCAAGTATGGTAGTTGCCCTCTATGTAATCTCTGCAGTATCTAGAACAATGTATCTTGGAAATATCGGAAGGTAATGAAATGAGAGTAGCTCATAAAAATGATATTGGAAAAATGAATCTAAGGGAGATAGAGTCTGAGACTTTATCTCCTAAAAGTATTTTAGAAATAATCTCCCTTTTAGAAAGTGAAAAAGTAGAGAGTCTTGAAGGTGTGATGGTCGGAGCTGATGGTGGTTATTACCTTATTGATGGGGGTAGTCAGCTTGGAGATTTCGACTTCTTTGCCTTTTTGAACAAGAAGAAATCCCCATTATTTAAGCAGGTTTTAACCTGCTTTAATGTAAAAGACTTGTGCAGAAGTTTAGCAGGTTCTGTAGAGGAAGTGGAGGAAGGAACTTCGTTCTTGGGTATGGAATCATTTGAAGGCGACAGTTCAATTGGTTCTGACCTTGTTCTGTTAATTGATGGGCAGAAGGTAATAGTAACCGATAATGGTGGTGAGATTGTTATTGGAAGGTCTAGTCAGAATGCTGATGTGATTGTAAAAAATAAAACTATTAGCCGACGCCATGCTCTTTTGAAAAGAGTAGATGGCAGTTGGTTATTCGGAGACTTGGGTAGCTCAAATGGTTCTTGGGTGAATGGAGTAGCAGTAAAGGCAGGGTATGTAGTTCTAAATGCTGGAGATGAGATTGTTATAGGCAATGAAAAGATAAGAGTAGTTGAGGTTTAAAATGTTAGAAGAGAAATTTATGATGGAAGATAATGAAGAGATGGATTTGGTTAAATATCTTCTAAGTCAGGCAGATAACTTTATAGAAGCGGTTATATGTGGTTCAATGGAAGCATCAAGAAGGTGTGCTACAATGTTTGAAATAGACGAACAGGGAAGAATGTCGGATGCATCTCCTTTGGAAATGTTAAGAAATATAAAAAATGGTATGAAGTACCTTGTAGTTGAGGTTCAACCAGAAGAAACTATGACAAGTGGTGATATAACCTTGCTTATTGAAGACCCAGAAAACTACAACCACAGACTTGTAGTATCCAATAATGGGCGAGATATCCAAATAATCAAGCTAAGAGAAGAAGATAACAACATAGGAGAAGAAGTTATCATCACAACATCACAGAAAGAGCATACAGTTTCGATATCTGTTAACAGAGAGGTAGTAGAGGGTGTGGAAGATAGAGAAGCTTTGATGGGTTTATTATCTAGCATTAAAAGCTACCTAACCTATAAAGAGGGGTACAAATGGGTTGTAGATTTTAGACACGCTTTAGCTCCAGATATTCAAAATCTGATGGAAAATACTGAGGAGTTGATTGCTCTTTCAAACGGAGACAAAGTTAGTGGGGGTATATTAAGTTAATGAGAATGTTTGAAGAAGTTTTTCAAGAAATAGATAAAAGGGTTGAAGAAGGAAATAATGAGCTTACACCTTTAATTGCTCATAATGGTTTCTTTGTAAAGCACGACGAGTATTTTTCTATTTGTGGAAGCCATGGTGGGAAGGCTAGGTCTTGCTACTCCATTTGTAAGAAGGGAATAGAAGAGGGAAAGAAGGGTTTTTCAACTGCTGGTTCAAAGAAAAGCCCTCAAATACAAATAGCAAGTTTTATTGCTAAAGAAATGGGAGTACCTCTCCACGCACATACCCCTCAGGGAGAGTTAGGGTACGAGATTGAGAAGGCTTTAGCTAATGGTTGTGAACTATTCCAACATAGGGCAGGATATAACAATGTAATCATCAAAAGGGCTAGAGATGACGCTAAAGAAAATGATTTCTTGGAGATACCTTTTGGAATGGAGTGTTGGGAGGCTGTTTACCAGACTGCTACACAGGTTCGTTCCTTGGTGGGTAGAGATGATATAAAGCGAATAGTACTGCCAATTGGCAGTGGAATGTCTTGTTGTGGAGTCCTTTGGGGTATGCTTAGGTATGAGATAGACTTGCCAGTTCTTGGAATACAGGTAGGGGCTGATTTTAAGAAGAGATTTGAAAAGTATGCACCAGAGGGCTGGGAGTTGATGCTCGAAGTCGAGAAAAGTGGGTATGATTATCACGAATATGCACCTAATTTAATTCGTTATGCTGATGGCGATTTAATCTTAGACCCTATTTATGAGGCTAAATGTTTACCTTATGTGAATTTTGGTGAGGGTGATTTACTTTGGTCGGTTGGAATAAGAGATGGAATCACTTCCGAGAATAGCAAGGAATTTAGATTCTAGGATAAAGTAGGAGATGTATATGGACGAAGTATTGTGGAGAGAAAGAAAAAGAGTTTGGTGTGGTTTGCCTTGGACATTCACCAAGTACCAGTTTACCAAGGATAAATTCACAATTGAAAGTGGTTTGTTTACGAAGATTGAAGATGAGGTAAGGCTATACAGGATAACCGATATTACCTTAAAGCAGACATTTATGCAGAGAATGTTTGGTCTTGGAAGTATCATTTGTAGCAGTTCAGATAGAACATCAGGTAACTTTATAATCGAAAACATCAAAAACTCAAGGGAAGTTAAAGAAACTCTATCAGACCTAATCGAAAGGGCTAGAAAAGAGAACAGAGTTTTCTCACGAGAAGATTTAGGGTATGGCGATTCAGATTATGATGTTGATAATCATTAAGCTTAAAAGTGTTTAGAAGTTAAGACCTTGCTCTTAACTTCTTTTTATTTGGAGTTTCGAGGAGAAGAATGGTATATTAGATATTCGAAGGAAATCGAGTTGGAGGTTTAAAGTGAAAATAAGAGCTTTATCAGATATTGGAACAGTTAGGAAAGAAAACCAAGATAACTACTATGTGGGTAGATTTATGTTAAATGGCGAAGAAGTTAGTGTAGCTTGTGTTTGTGATGGAATGGGTGGACTTGCTGATGGAGAGGTTGCAAGTTCAATGGTTATTGATGCTTTGAAAGGTGCATTAACCTCTAACATTACTCAAGAAGAGATTATTGAAGCATTGTATGGTGCAAACAACTCTGTTTATATGCTTTCAACCTTTAAGAAGAAAATGATGGGTACGACTTGTACTTTTATTTGTTGTGGGAAAGATGGTTATTGGGGTGTGCATATTGGAGACAGCCGATGTTATCAGTTAACTGGTTCAGGTTTGAAGCAATTAACTACCGACCACACAGCATTGAAAAAATATGGAATTGAAAAGGGAGACCCAAGATACATCAAATATAGAAGTAAGTTAACAAAATGCATTGGTGCAGTTCAGAATGTAACTTTTGACAGGTTCTCAGGAAAATATGAGAAGGGTAGAAATAGCTTTATCCTTTGCTCAGATGGTTTTTGGCATTATTTTGAAGAATCTAATCTAAGCTTAGAAAACAAAGAAGATTTGGGTATAGCTATAGATTACTGCATTGAAAAAGGTGAGACGGATAACATCACTGTAGTTGTTGTAGATGTAGAGAGGTAGTAGATATGAAGAGAAAACTCCTAAATAAAGGAGATTTAATTCTAAATGGAAAATATGAGATTGTAAAACTTATCCACAATAAGGGTATGTCTAATGTTTACTTGGTTATGAATCGTAGCTTAAATGTTACTCGTTGCTTAAAGGAGATTAAACGACCAAATGCAGAGAGTGAATATAGAAGTAAAAAAGATTACCGTAAGGCTGTTCAAGAGTATGACTCTTTAATCTCAGAAAGCTCAATAATGACTAAGTTAAATCACCCAGCCATTCCAAGAATATCAGATATCTTTGAAGAAGGTGGTTCTGTATTTATATTAATGGATTATATCGAAGGCGTGAGTCTTAGAGCAATGCAGGAGAAGAGAGGACCTTTTTCTCAGAAGGAAGTTATATATCTTGGAAAAGAGATATGCAAGGTAATGATGTATCTTCATTCTAAGACGCCTAAAAAAGACCCTTTGTTCTATAGAGACCTGAAACCTGATAACATAATGATTCAAAGTATTCAAGATGGCAATCAGGTTAAGATATTGGATTTTGGAATAAGTAAGTTTCTGAAAACAGATCACGAGAAAATAGAACAAAAATTGGGTACAAGGGGTTTTGCAGCACCTGAGATGTATGATTCTGAGGCTGTGTGTGATTTAAGGTCAGATATATTTTCTTTTGGAAGAGTATTGATAAGTTTGTTAACTGGTTTCCCACTAAGCGATATAAAGAAAGATGAGGATATTCGCAATTTAGATATTGCTAAACTTTCACCAGGAGTAAGTAGGGGTTTGGTTGCAATAATAGATAAGTGTTGCGAAGTAAACCCTAAAGATAGGTACGATGACTTTTCAGCTGTTTTTTATGCGTTGAACAACTATGAAAAAGAGGATATTGAATACCTGAAGAAAGCAAAAAGAAAGATTAAAACTGTCTTTGCTTTAGGAATAATCGGAATAATGCTGGTGGGAATATCATTTATTCCAAGATATATGTCAATGGTTGAGAATAATAGGATTTACGAAGAAAGTATTGCAGTAGCTCAGAAGTCTGAAAAAGTTAAAGATTGGGAACGAGCAGTAAGCTTGAAACCAGAGAAACTCGATGCTTATCAAGGTTTAATTGAAGCTATAAAGACTGATGGTAAGTTTTCTAAGGATGAAGAAGAGTTCTTACTAAATAAATTAAGTCCGATTTCCACAACTTTGGTAGGTAATAAAGATTACGGAAAAATAGCGTATGAAGTGGGTAAACTTTATTGGTTCTATTACCCAGAAGATAAGAGTGCTGGAGAGGTAGCCTCAGTAAAGTGGTTTAAGGATGCTGAAGCTAGTGGGTATAAAGTTGAACAAGCGAATACACTGCACAACATTGGTGAGTTTAAGAAAAAGATTGTCACTGCAATAGCTGAATCTTCTGATGATGGAATGTATATTAAGTTTTGGAATAATCTGTTAAAAGCGAAGAAGAATGAGACAGGTGAATTAGTAGAGTTGCAGTTGAACGAGGAAATTATAAATGCGATAGAGGGGTATGGTCATCGATTAAAGGTCGATGGTGTGTCTAAAAAAGAGATGATTGCTGAGATTGGAAATGTTCAGTCCTTTATAAAAAACTCAAATCCAAGTGAGAGCTTGAAGAAAAGGTATGAAGAACTTAATAAAAAAGCTGATGAAAGCAGGAAAATTGTAGATGAGCTATTTGCAAAGGGTGGTGAGAAGTAGTGTACGAGTTAATAAGTAATGTTGTAATAAGTATAGGTATCCTTTGCATTGTATTGGCTCTTGTTCTAGCATTTGTATTCAAGGTGGGTACGCTAATTAATGAGGTATCAGGTAGAAGGGCAAGGAAGCAGATAAAAGAGCTGAAGGAGATGGGTGTAGCCTCAGGTTTTTTGAAACAGAGTTCAGGGTTAATGGACTTTGAGGGGTTTGAAACTGTTGGTGATTTGTCTGCAAGTATGATTTCTGAAGTGAGTGTTGAGGATAGAGTTCTTGAGAGTGATGAGGAATCTAAAAGTGTAGTCGGAGGAGAGGCTAATCCAGAAGTGATTGAAGCAGCTAAAAAGATAAGCACGAGTGGGTTTGAAGAGCTAATAACAAAAGAGGAAGGCTACAATGAAGATGCAACGCAGTTGCTTGATGACTTGGAAAGTGAAGCAACGACAATGTTAGAATCAGCGGAAGAAGAGGTCGGTGCTGTTTCGGATGAAAATGAGTCAACGGAGTTCTTAGAAGAATCAGAAGAGGGTACAAACTTATTGGTTGAGGAAGAAGAGGAGGCTACAGGTTTGCTAACTGACGAGGATGAAGGGGTTGTATTCGAAGTATTAGAGATATTAACTTCGGTTAATTAAGTTTTTAGAAGTAAGAAGTGTGTGAATCTTACTTAATGGGTACGGAAAAAATAAGAATAAATGTACTGTTGTTAGAGATTTGTAAAATGTAGATTGGAGGATAAAAACTTGAGAAAGGATACATTACGTAACAAAGGAGTAGTAGCCTTGGTAACAACAATGTTAGTCACACAGATGGTACCTATGCAAGTAATGGCTGAGGGTGAGACTAGTACAGAGACAGGGGTTGTTGAAGAGATTAGCAATGTTAAGAAAGTTAACGAACATAAGAACATTGATGTCACATATGCTACTAAAACACTTAAAGTGAACCAAGTTGGTGCTGAGAATAATTGGAGTTCAGTGTTCAACTTAGCTGGTAAGCTTAATGTTAGAGACCTTGATTCTAATCAGAAGCTGATAATTAAAAGCATCAAAACCAAGACAAGGCTTGGAGACAGTTGGGATACACCTGTTGCAGTAGAAAATGCAAAGATTGGTCAAGAGCTTGATAATGGAGACGTAGATCTTGAATTCTTGAAAGATAAAACTGAGAAGGGTATGCAGACTGCTTTTGCAGTAGACATTGAGTTTGAAGTAAAAACTACAGGTGCTACAGGAACTGATAGTGGGGTTGAAAAGTTCTCTCTTCATAAAGAAGGTGTGATTACAGGGGGCTTTGCAGATGTTAAGCATACTGAGAGTGGTGTTAACATAACTTTCCCAAAGGATGTTAAGGTTCAGAATTATGGGCTAGGCTCGGCTAGTGAAAGCACTGGTGTCTTGTCTAACAAAATTACTTTGGGTGTAGATAAGTTAACTGAAGCTGAGCAGGTTCTTAAAACTTCAACAGTTGATGAAGGCAACGGTGTGGTAAGCTATGAAATTACTATTCCAGAGAAGGATACTGTTAAGCCAGTAATTGAGATAGCAGGGGTAGAACAAGGTAAGACTTATGGAGAGAAAACAACTGTAAGGGTTACAGTAAAAGATAAGTTTATCGATGAAAGTGGTCTAGCTATTGAAAGCACAGGTGTTGCAGGTAACTGGCAGAAAATTGAAGGTGGGTATGCTATGGATGTCAAGTTTGATGAAGAAGGCGTCCATAAAATCAAGGTTTCTGCAAAGGATAGGTCAGGCAACACTGAAGAGAAGGTTATCGGCTTTAATATAGATTTGGAAGACCCTGTAATAAGTATTAAAAACTTGAAATCAGGATACTATAACAAAACTATAACAGCTGAAATCACCATAAAGGAATTGTTCTTGCTAAAGCCTAACATTACTTGTGATACAAGTGGAGAGCTTGGAGAATGGAAAAAAGAAGGTTCGTATTGGAAGAATACGGTTACTTTTCCTAGCGAAGGTTCACACCATATAAAGGTGGAAGCAAAGGATATCTTAGGAAAGCGTTCTATAGCAGATATCCAAAATATTGTGATAGATAAAACAGCACCAACCTATACGGTAGAGGGTATGCCTCAGAAAGAAATCACTGGAAAAGAAGTTGTTTTGAAACTCATTGTTGATGAGCTGAATTTTGACCCATCAAAGGTAGAGGTTGAAACAGAGGGTACACTTGGTAGTTGGTCAGAGGTTGATGGAAAACATGTAAACACAATCACATATAAGAAGGATGGTGTTTTCCCACTGAAGATAAATGTTACCGATAAGGCTGGAAACAAAGCTCAAGAAACTAAGTTTAAAAATATAAACTTAGATATGACTTCTCCTAAAATTACTGTTGAAGGTGCTGAAAGTGGTTTCTTTAAAGATACAAAGAAGGCAACAATTACCTTGGAAGACAGTAATCTTGAAGATAAGGATATAAAAGTAGAAACTGAGGGTACGGTTGGTAACATACAAACTATCGATGCTAAAACAAAGAAAGTTGAAGTTACCTTTGACAAGGAAGGTTCTTATAGCTTAAAGGTTTCTGCAAAGGATAAGGCTGGAAACATCTCTTCAAGTAATGAGTACAAAAACATCGTAATAGATAAAACAGCTCCAACAGTAAATGTGGAAGGTGCTGAGAGCAACAGCTATAACAATATGCCAAAAGTTGTTATGATTACTGTAGAGGATGAACACTTTGACCCAGCAACAACAGAAGTCTCCACGGCTGGGGAAACAACTGACTGGAAACAGAGTGGTAAGACTTGGTATAAAACTGTTAGCTTTACTAAGGATGGAGAGTATAATCTAACTGTAACAGCGAAGGATAAAGCAGGAAATGTAAGTACACCTGAGGTTCTAAGTAATGTCGTAATCGACACTACTGCTCCTGTTATAGGCTTTACTGGTGTTGAGAAGAAGCTGTATGGGACTAATGTAGTGGGTATGTTTACTGTAAAGGACAGAAACTTTAAACCAGAATTGGCTAAAATCTCTACTACTGGTAAAGTAGGTACTTGGTCAGAAGAAAATGGGGTTTGGAGTGCACAAGTAACTTTTACTTCAGAAGAAGGGGTACAGTCTTTTAATGCAGTTGCTAAAGATTTAGCAGGAAATCAGTCTGAAAATGTAAGTTTCTCAGGATTTGAGATTGACAAGACTGCACCAAAGCTGACATTGAGTTGGGATAAAACAAATGCAAATGGATACTACAACAACAGAAGAACAGCAACTCTAACAGTAGAAGATAAACATTTTGACCCTGCAGGTTTGCAGTTGAATGGTGCGAGTGTTTCTTCTTGGTCAAGCAACGGTAATACTCATGTAGCAACAGTTGTATTTGATAAAGATGGTGAGTATTCATTCTCTGCAAAGGCAACAGATAAGGCAGGAAATACAAGTAATGTAGTAGAATCGGGTAAGTTTACTATCGATACTTTAAAACCTGAGATTGTGGTTTCAGGTGTTCAGAAGGGTGTATCCTATAAAGGAAATGTTAACTTCTCTGTAATTTTCAAAGATAAGAACATTGACCTCTCGAAGTGCAGTGCAACCTTAACTGGAAGAAAAGGTAAAAAGCTAGAACTAAGGAAAACAGATTCAGGGTATGTATTTACTGGAGTTCCAGATGGAAAAGGGTATGACGATTTCTATACTTTAAAAATGGTAGGGTATGATTTAGCTGGCAACTCAGTTGAAGAAACCCTAACATTCTCAATAAACCGTTATGGTTCAGACTTCAAATTTGTTGATGCTAAGTTGTTAAATAGCTACATCAAAAAGGCAAGAAATATTGTAGTGAAAGAGTATAGTGTAGATGAACTAGATACTGATGCTCTAGTAGTAAAAGTATTCAGGAACGGAGAAGAAATTAAAGTCCCTAAGGATTTAATCAAAATCGACAAAACCCTAACAGATAGATATGAATACAGCTACACTATTGATAAAAAGGTTTTCAATAAAGATGGTAAGTATCTAATACAGATATTCTCTAAAACCAAAGATGGAAAAGAGAATGTCTCATTAAAGGAAACATTTGCTTTCATTCTAGATAGCACAGCTCCAAAAATAATCATAGGCGGAATAGAAGGTGGTAAGTCGTATCGTGAATACAGTAAGAAAGTTACAATCGAAGTGAGAGATTTATCACCAATTGAGAAGTTAGATGTTAAAGTAAATGGTAAGTCTGTTAAAGTGACTGAAGAAAAAGACAGTCTTTATTCAATTGAACTGAAGGAAAGTAAGAACAAATATACTGTTGAGGTTTCTGCAGTTGATAAAGCTGGGAATAAAAGTAGCGAAGATGTCAAGGATGTTCTCATTACTTCTTCTTGGTTGCTAATCGTTTGGAATATGTTCTATCTGAAATATGTTCTTCCTTTACTAGTACTTATTACTGGAATAATAGCCTTTATCTTTGGTAAAAAGAAAAGAGATGAGAGGAAGAAAGAATTGGCATCTGTAGCAAGTACGGTATCTTCTTTCGGAACAACGGGTTCAGGAAGTGGCTCAACAGAAACAGGTTCTGAAGACACAGAAACAAAATAGCTTTTAGTGTAGGTGGCTCTTAGATGTGAAATTTGAGAGCCACTTTTTCTTTTTTGTGGAAAGGTCTTTCAGATTTGAAAGTGTTTTATCCTCTTTCAGGATGGGTACGTTAATGGTTTTTATATTGTAGTAAGTTGTGTTGGAAATTTAGGAAATATTGTGTCTGTTTGTGGAGTGTTTAGTTCTCCTTGGCTCAGGGTGTGTAAAAGTTGATAACTTTTCTTTTAGTTTTAGAGATGTATTGAAGTCTTGTTTGAGGAAGGGTAAACTGTAGTTAATCGAAAGGTTAGTAAATGGCTTGGGTTCGAGTTGGTTCAGTTCGAGTTGTTGAGAGCCTTGATTTATAGGAGGTTGAAAATGAGCAGTAAACACAATGTAGATTCAGTGTATGATGCCACAAGAGCATTTGACAAAAACAGAAAAGTAAATGTGTATCTAGAAGAAGAAGTAAGCCCTCTGTTTTGGATTGTTCAGAACCTAGATAACGAAGAATACGAAGAGTATTATCTATGTAAGCTGGACGATCTAACAGATCTTCACTATATGTAATTAAGGAGGCTCGTAATGGAAGAAAAAGAAAATAGATACGAAGTGCTTAATAAGGGTTGGGATGATGTAAAGACAGAGAGTAGAGCTCTAGAACTCTTACAGGAGGCAGCTGAAGAACTCAATACGTTTACACTTCTAGCACCGTGGGAAGAATCAAAAATAAGACTTATAAAGAGGCTTGATGATTTGCAAGGAGACTTAGACATCAATATAAGACCTTTTGATAAAAAAACTTATCTAAGACTTATCACAAAGGACGGAGAGGTATACGCTCGTGTATACTGTTCTGTAGCAGGGACAAATCTTAGTATACGTTCACAAAATTGGAGAAAGTTGACGGAAGAAGATAGAAGATGAATGAAGCAGAAGTAAGAAGAATTGTAAACAAGAAAATCACAAAAGTTCTTGAAAGATTATATGATGCTCTGTATGAAGCACAAAGACATCCAGGAATTGAATTTGAGGTTTTGAGAGCAAATATTGAAGAGATTGCTAAGGAGATAAACAATGGGTAAGTTTAACGATGACTTCAGTTTTGAAGTAGTAAAAGATTACGGTATTTTAGGAGATGGAACTTGGTCAACACATTTGACTGAGGTTTCTTGGAACGGTAGAGAGGCTAAGTTTGATATCAGACCATGGAACGACGATATGTCGAAGATGGGTAAGGGTGTTTCTTTAACTCTTGAAGAGTTGATTGAACTTCATGACATCATTGAAAGGAAAATTCTTCTAGAAGAGGAAGAGATTGAAGAGTTCAGTGACGATGAAGATGAAGAAGTACTTGAAGATTATATCGATGACGATGCTGATGCAGTCGAGTTTGAAATAACACATAAAGGAACACAGATAATTGGCTAGACAAGATGTCTAGCCTCTTTTAATTTTGCAATTTTTCAGAAGTATTGAGTTATGTGGTTAATAGGTGTAAAATAAGGTATAATAAGAAGAATTAAGAAATGCAGTTAATTGTTGAGTTTGTTCTGTGTGGCACAACTCGAAGAAAGGAATTGGGTATGGATATTTTTCAGAAGAATAAGTATCTCGAAGACTTGGGATTAAAGAAAAAAGATTATGGAGTTAATTGGATAAGTAGAAGAGATGAAAGAATGAGAGACTTTAATTACGAAAAGAAGATGTATGGATTCTGTTCAGCGGAAACTTGGAATATGGATAGAATATTCTGTGAATGGCTTTATAGTCACTGCAAAATGTATTTGGAAATAACTGAAGGTAAAGTTGATTTGGGATTCCACAGCGTTGAAATTAATGGTGAGGAGGTAACTCAACTTCAGTGTATTCAGAGAATACTTAAGCTAACGGGTGAAGCCTTAACTAAATCTGACGGAGAAGAAGCTACGAAGAATTTAAGAGAAGCTATTTTGATATGGGCAGAGGTTTTTCCTCTGATGTGGTGGTAGTTATGTTAACACAACTAGAATATTGGAGAAATATAAGGGTGCTGATTTTCAACTATAGGAAAAAGCCATCCTTAAGTCAAATAAATCTTTTAACAAACACTGAACTTGGAGAGTTGCTAAATGAACTTCCTATACAGAAAAAAAACACTTTCATGAGAGTTGCAGCTGGGTTAGGGTGGGATAAAATTGCAAAAGGTTGGGGTATGAGTGTTAACCAGTTACAGTTAGAGTACCAGTCGGCTTGCAGATACCTTTGTAAAAGGATTTTAGACTACTCAGAAAGTTTGGGTTTTAAGAATGAAAAATACCTCTCAAAAGAGAGGGTAGCTTTTATGAGGAACAAATTCTCTACCCTAAGTGGAGACAGCTTAAGGGGTATGTCAATTGAAGCTTTGGGGTTGTCAAGTAAAACATATAATACGCTAGCGTTTAAAATGAACGGCATAAGAACTTTAACGCAGATTAGAATGCTAGATATGTATGAACTTTCCAGAATGGAAGGGGTAGGAGATAAAACTATTGAAGAATTAAAATATGTACTAAAAGTATGGAAATAAAGCAACAGGAGAAAATAGAAAGGTAAAATAAATGAGAATAGTAATTGTAGATTTCAACCATATGGCTCACACCTACTTCCACACAAAATTTAGGCTCTCAGTAAGAAAACAGGTTGGGGGTACGGTTATCGAGAAGGACACTACGGTTCAGAGTGGTGTTCTGAAGTGCATCAATCGTTGGTCAGATGGGGGTAGGAATATTATGGTGGTTTGTTTCGACAGACCTGTTCCAGCGAGAAAAGCCTACTTTATGAATAAATTTTCAGATCCAGAGGCTGATGTTGAAACAAGACAGGGTGCTTATAAGGGTGGTAGACCAGCAATGCCAGATATGTTATATGAGGCAATGCAGGACTGTCAGTCAATCCTTGAAAAAGCAGGTTGCACTTGTCTGTTTGAACATAACTATGAAGCTGATGATTTAGTTATGGCAACTATAGTAAAAGCTAAGAAGGAGTACCCAGGTGTACCTATTGATGTTATCACAAATGATGCAGACCTTGTTCCCTTAGTAGATGATGTGGTAAGTGTATTCTTAAGGTCTAGGATAACTACATATGCTGAAACAAAGGCATTGGAGAAGGCTCACTATGTTCAGATTACACCTAGAAACTACCAGGAAGTTCTTGAAGGACTCAGCTCATTTAAGGATTTCTTAGTTCCTTATAACACTGTTCTTCTGCACAAGTTGCTGAGGGGTGACTCAGCAGATAATATTCAGGGTATTAAGAGATTATTCCCACCTCGTAAATACAACGAAATGATTCAGGGTATGCTATCTGAAGAAGATTTAGGAGACGCTTTTAGATATCAACCAGTTGTTAGAAGATTGGTGAACATCGAAACTGGGGAAGAATTACCAGGTCAGGAGAATGTCAGAAACGAAGAAGACCTTTATGCATTGATTCGTTTAATTACGCCAGAAGACCGTAAGAAGTATGCTATTAAACCTATGGGGGTGCCAGAGTTAGATAGGCTTTGCGAGTTGGTAAAAAAATATGCCATCTTAAAAGAAGGGCAATTTGAGATTGTAGAGGAACACCTGAAGAAATTATACTATGGAATGAATCTTAACCAGATGTATACCTCAAAGGAAAAGGCTCTTAGACGCTCTCCTTACTGCCTAACAGCTAAGGGTAAGTCATTGCAGAAGTTAGACCAAGTCGAATTAAGAAAGGCTTGTATGTCATTAGAAATAAATATAAAAGTAGAGGGTATGTAATTCTATTGGATTTTAAGGTGCTTACAAGGTTGATAAACTTATGTAAGCACTCTTTAAGTTGGGAGGAAGTAACATGAATAATACGCCAATAGATAAGTCCTACGAAAAGGATGTAGGAAAAATAATAGAATTTAAGGGTAAGTTTGCAGGTTCAAGAGGTAGGAAGAGGTCTGGAATGATACAACTTGTTTTTAAAGAAGTTTCCTCAATGGAAGACAATAGACCTTTTAGAGACCATGTTTGTATCTTTGTCAGCAAGGAGAAAGCAAAAAAGGCTGGATTACATGCTGGTATGACAGATGCTACTTGGGAATACTTCCGTTTCAAGGGTAAGCTTACTTACTATAATGGTGGTAAAGTGGGAGACAATTCCTTTGTGCCAGTGTCGATTGGCTTGAAGGATATTGAATACATAAAAAGAATGGAGACAGCAGAAAATGAGAAATCTAGAGACAGAGTTCATAAAGGAAATGAGAGATAACTTACCAAAGGTTGGTGAGAAAAGTATATATGATATACCTTTGCCTATGAGTGCAGAGGGGTGGAATATAAGTGAATACACCCTTTATGGGGTACAGGGTATTACAGAACCAGAATTTGATAAGTTAAATAAGACAATTGTAATGGAATATCCTAAGGGTATGAGCTTGGTTAGAAAGAAAATAGATAGGCGAACAAGAAAGTTTATGCGAGACTCAGAAGGTAACTTTGTTACTGAGCCAGTAACTGTTCCAAAGAACAGCAAGGCAATTATGAGTGAAATAAACTTGCTTTTAAGATATAAACACGAAGTACAAGATAAGTCATTTGAGTATGTAGATGTGGTAAACATCAAGGGTAAGGTTCTTTACATTTATTTAGTATCAACTAAAAATCTGTACAGAGTAAGCCAGACAGCATTAGCAATGTCGGTAAGAAAGCTGAAATGCTATAGTGGTGCATCTTATAAGACTTGGAAGTACGGTTTGATAACACTGGCTGTAATACCTTATAAGCCAGGTGCAAAGTACGAGGGGACAAAAATACTGGCAACAGGGGTAGGTCTAAACTATAATGAACAGATAACAGAAGTATTAACGTATTGGCAGGCGATGGATGTAATTCCAAATATGAGGCTTTCCCAGCTGATGGATGGTGGAAGTGTATGTGTAGTTGATTATGCCCCAACTTACAATGTAGAAGACTTTACTCCTATGGAACTAGAATCTGTTTATGAAAGTAAAAATCTCTTGCAAGATTTCTAGAGATGTGTTATAATAGTCTCAAAGGAGATTAAAAAAGTGAGTAGGACTTTATTTGGTAAGAATGGCAACTATTGGTACCTTTATGGTGTTGAAGAGGGTTGTTGTTGGAAGTTTGATAGTTTTGGGACTTTGGTGAGTGAAACTGCTTTAATATCAAACACAGGTGGTAGATTAAAAGATGTAAGATGTATATCTGTGCTGATGAGTGGTGGCACTTGTGAAATACTCTATGAGGGTATGGTTTGTGAGATAAGGAAGTCTTTAACAGAGATGGTTTCTCTGTTAAAAAGCCATCTGCCAGTTGTAGGTGGCATGGTATTGAGAAGAAGATATGTAAAAGAACATTGTATGCAGGCGATACTCCCTTTGGAATTGGGTACGAGCCTTGCAGATGTTAAACAAATACTTGGTAGTTGTAACTGGAGGAAGTTGTAGTGGTTGGTAATAGTCTTAATAAGTATATACAAAAGAAGAAAAAGATTTTCCTGAAGTTAAATAAGTTTATGGAAGTAAAGAAGAAATACATTTCGCTTTACCACATGCATTTAACTTACCTTTACGATAAGGGCTTTATTACGGACCCAACTCATTTGGATGAGCGGGAGATAAGAAAGTACCTCTCAGGAGAGGGTATAAGTGGTCTATTAACAAGTAAGTCTGGAAGGGTTATACTTAATGCAGATAACTTTGAACACGCTTATCTTCGAAACAAAAGGGTATGGCATAATTTAGAACACGAAGACTTCCTATACCATTGTTGGAAAACATATTACTTTAAAGCTTGTTGTTCAGACTTAGATTTCTTCTTTGATGAATGTCAGTATAGCCTTGATGAGGAAAGCAAACAGATAACATATTCATTAAAAGAGGCAGGGGCATCACTTTATACAAAAGCAGGATATAACCAGACTGCAGGGGTTCTTAAGATGCTAATAAAGAACGGGTATGATATCGGTTATGTTGATATAAGTGAAGGCTTGTTTAGATTAGCTTGCAGTGTGTTGGGTGTAAAGGTTATTGAAGAAGGTGGGAACTTTACACAAGGAATGACTTTAAAGGATGAGATAAGAACCTGTAAGTGTATACTTAATGGAGATATAATAGCTACTGGAACTTATGCAAAGGAACTTAACGAGTGGCTCAGTGAGAATACTTACACGGGCAACAGAACATTTCAATCAGGTATGGGTTTGTATGAAAGCCTATTTGCTACAAAGGTTAATGAAGTTTATGAGATGCAGTGTGAGGCATTTAAAAAGGTTGAAACCTTATGTGAAGAGAGTGAAGATAGAAACATCAAAGTTATAACAGTCGATTCAGAAAGGGTTTATTACCCAATTATTCAAGATGGTATTGAGGGTGTTATTGGCAGTTATGCAGTCCTTATTGATGACGATGAAGCAGAGATATTGCCAGTTCGTACATTAATAGGAGGGTATTCAGGATTATGTTTATCTTTCAAATATTGTGTTGAGAATGGGATTGACTTTGTAGGTTGCCCAATAATCTTGCAGAGAGAGGTTGGGGGTGTGATGGAGGATTTCTTAGCTGTAGATTTTGAACAGACTAATTTGTGTAAAGAAGAGGTTAGTTGGTGGAAACTACACCCAGAAGCTGATATTGTCTTCAGCTCAGACAAAACTTACTACCCTATGAAGGTAAAAGATGGTTCATTGGAAGAATGTCTGTTGGAGGCATGGAAGTCGGCTGAGTGTGGAGAACTAACCTATAAAATAGAAGGGTCAGTGGATTTAACGGCTCTAGAAAAAGCAAAAGACAAAGTTGCTAATTTTATTCAAGGAGAACTCAATGAAGGTTAAAATAAGAATGTCAACAAAAGACCTCTTTATAAAGTGGGGGTTAGTAGAAAAGTTTGGTTGCTACAAGTATAAAAATGAAGGTTACATTGAATCTTTGGCTTGTGTAACTGTAGAGGGTAGGTTTGTGAAGCCTAGAATAATGAAAGGTGAAAAGTTCCTTGTTCCCTCTGAAGTTGATGTAGACAACTATATCAAGGCTAAGAAGCCTTTTTACTCAATTTTAAATGAAGGGTTTATAATGAACCTAAAGGCTGGAATCAACTATGAGACTGGAGAGTTCTTGGAAGATAAGTCCACTGCTATGGTTTATAAAATCATTAGCGAGAAACCTCAGGGAACTTCAGGGTATGCTATCGCAACACCTGTTTCAGAGATACCTGAAGTAGTAATTGAGATGGCTAAAGGTTTGATGGAAGAACTTGTAGAAGCAGGAGAAGATAGAAAAGCATTTTTAATGAAGAGATTGGGTTTAGTTGGTGAAACAGTAGCAGAGTAGGGTATATGATATGGCTCAGATTAAAGAAAGTAGGTAGATGATGGAAAGAAGTGTATTGCTAAAGTTTAATGAAGTGGATTTACTAGGAAATAAAACCCCATTTAGAAGTATCTGTGAAGCAGTTATAGGTAAATGCTTAGAAGCTGGAAAATGGTTCTCAGTGTGTAAGAAGATTGATGATAAACAGTTCGACATTATGAGTCTAACAGCTCCAAAGTCAGAGAAGAAACTGGGTTCTGTAATAGCTGAGACATTCCCAGAGATGAACTATAGAAGTGCCATTTACAAGTATTTACTTTGTGACTATCTATGCTATGTAGAGATTCCAAAGTGGGGTAGGAATGGTGCAACATTTGATAAGTACCTCTGCACAAGCAACCTCAACATTGCATCAATGTGGGTAGGTGAAGATGTTAGTGAAAAATATTCAGACTACATAGATGGTTGTGATGAAAGTTCTGATGATGAGCTTACGCCTTACCTAAAGCTAACAGAGGGTACTAAAGGTGAGAGAAAAATCACTAAACCAAGGAAGCCTTTGGATTTAGGAACTCATGGTATGCGAGTTATTCCTCTCTTTATGTTGGAGAGGGGTGTTGATTACCTGTATGAGCAAGGAAATGAAGACTTCATAAAAGTTAACTTTATGAAGGATGCAGGTATAATAAGAGAGATGGTTACATCTTTTAATATCGGTAAAATTGAAGAAGTATATGGCGATTGTGATTATGTTAGAGATAATACAGGTGCTATGTATGGTGGCAATTTTATCGAAAATAAAACTTTGGGTAGGGGATATATTCGAGTATTTGAAGTAGGCTCTAGCCGTTATGATAGTCCTTTAAGGTCAATTAACTATGCAAGAATTATTGATTTTGAGCTTGGTGCTAAGCCAGACACTTTATTCGTTGACTTAGATATTGAGTCTGCAAGAACAGTATTTGTTCAGGGTGCAATAAGTGTTGGTTTGAGAGCGGGAGAGCTTTGGAACGACCTAAAAGGATTGGGTATGGATAAGTATAAGGTAGTTGGAAGTGGTAATATGCAAACTGCTGATGATTTAATAAACTGGGTAGATGGTAGCACAATGGTTTACAGTACAGTATTTAAGAAGGATTTAACCTTGGCAATGCTAGCCCTACCGCAGTGGTTTAATAATTGGGCTGGAGAAGAGGTTATCTCCTAGGATAGGAGGATTAACAATGAGAACTAAGGACAAAGCAATTATTAATATGCTTATTGCTCAAGATATTTTGGATGCAGATTACTTTAGAGACGTAAAAGCATCGGTCTTGGAGAATATGCAGAAAGAGGGAAGTAACTTTTGGGTTGAGACGGTGGACTCTCTACCTGAGAATGTGAAAGATAGGCTGGTTACAGTTTATGAAAAAAATGGTTTTGTAGATGATGAAGCTAACTTTATAATAAGTAGAGAAATAAAAGTAAAACAGGGTATGCTCTTTGCAGGTGCATGTTATGCAGTTTCTCCTGAGGGTACGGTTACTCTTTTCACAGCAAACGAAGAAGTCGCTACAATGCTTGGTGCTAAAAGAAGAATTAAACTAGATGAGTTACCTGAAGAGAATGCTAATGGTGTTTTAAGAGCATATAAGCTGGTTATTGAAAGTGATGGTGGGGGTGTAGAGTTCAAATGTACCTTACCAAACAAAGGCATTGATGAGAAGGATATTCTTGTACCTTATGGGGTTGTAATGTTCCTTGTTGTTTTGTTAAACAAAATCTTAACAGCGAAAGACAGGGTATTTAAGGTTGTATCCTCTTCATTGAGTGAGGGTGGTATTCAAAATAAGACGAGATATGTTACTCTAAGTAAAAATATTTTGGAAAAGAAGAATGGTAAAAACTTCATAGACAACATTACTGGCGATTTTGTATTACCTCATCTTGGGTTTATGTATGCACCAATATTGGGTGCCGACAGTATCTTTACAACAGGTATGACACGACTTGATGTCTTAAGAATGGACGAGTTTAGGGTTGCTAAGTATGAAGATTATCAAAGTCAGGTTGAAAGTAGTAACCCTGCAAGAGATGCAATTGGGGTACGCTTAGCAGTAAATAAACTGTTACTAAGTGAAGACCTTTGGAAGAGCAGAGAGTTGTTTGAAGAGCTACCAAAGGTTGAAGAGTTTTTTAATCTTGATGAGGGTTTACCTAGCAGTGGAGATTTAAGTCATTATATTTACAGCTTAACTGAACATAAGAAGGGTATTCTCTTTAAAAGATTGGGTATACTTGATGAATTAGATAAGTATATGTCTATGTTCTCAAATGCTAAGGTTCTTGAACCAAAAGAAGGGTATTGGAGTGAAGAAGAACTGAGAGTTTTGTTAAAAGACTGTATTCTCCAGATTCTAATTCAGAAAACAGATGGTTCATTCTCCAAGATAATATGCACCAATAATGTGGGTATTCTGAAAGAACTTTATGGTGAAGAATACTATAAACAATATGAAGGATTTAATCCAAGATATCAGAAGTGTAAGAAACTCATATCTGAGGGTATGGATGTAATGGAAGCATTGGAGAAGTGTGGGCTATTAAGTGAAACAACCTTAGAGGGTATGGATAACGATGAAGCTATGGAGATAGTTAACAACCCAGAAAAGTGGCAGGCAAGAGAGAAGTTGGCTGAGCTCAATAATACAAACATCGTTAGAACGGGCGATAATGGTAATATACTTGTAAGACTTTGCTTTGCGTCTATTGTTGATGGTGGTTCTGTTAATTACTACAGGTCTATTAAACCAAAAAGAGTGTTGAAGGTGGTTTGCCTAAAAGATACTTTTTAGGTGAAAGAGAGTTAAAATGTTAAAAGACTATGCGAGCTTTTTGGAGCTAATAAGGGACAACTTAATACAGAATGGGATAAGTTTCCCTACCAAAAGTTTCGAAAAATATGAAGATTGTTTCTTCGTATCCGAGAGGCTCTCTTCTTTGTCTTGGTTTTTATATGTCAACAATGTAAGTGGTTCGTCTATCGGAGAAGGGTACGCATTATTCCCTCAGCAAACTTATAAGCAGAAGATAAGAAGCCTAGTCTATGCTGAGTATGTGGATGTTGGAAAAGACTTTGCTGGAATGATGTTGCCTAGAAGAAGGACGGATGGTGTAGATAGTAATTTCAACTTCTTAAGCAAATCTCAGGCGAGGGTAAGTCCTTTTGGAGAGCAGTTCAGTAAAGTTGAAAGTGCTGGAAATGAGTTCTTGGATTTAGTAAAGAAGTCGCAAGAGACGGTTGAGGAGAATGATTTTGATAGCTGGGATGACTTTGATGTAGAGACTATTGAGCAGCCAAAGTCTAAGGACATTCGGGTAGATGTAGAAGGTCAAACAGGTGTAGATATAGCCAACTTAGTTGAAGACGAGGATGGTTTTCTTGTAGATGGAAATAGTTTGAAAGCGAATGAGGGCGATTCTAGTGGGTTTGAAGAGGATTCTAACGAAAGAGACGGTTGGGTAAGTGAAGACTCAGAGGGTGACTTCGATGATTGGGGGAGTGGAGGCTCTGAAGAGGATGAAGATGAATTTGAATCTTGGGATGACTCAGATGAAGACGAGTTCGAATCTATGGGTACGGATACTTCAGAAGTAGAAGATGACGCAGACTTCGATGATTGGGGTAACTCAGATGAGATTGAAGAAGATTCTGATGATTGGGAAAGCCTGAGTGAAGAAGATGAGGGTGACTTCGACGATTGGAGTAGCTCAGATGAAGATGACTCTGACTTCGACGATTGGGGCAGTTCTGATGACTCAGAAGATTTAGAAACTGACTTTGAAGATGATGCCGACTTTGATGATTGGGGTTCAGACGAAGAAGATGAACCAGAGGAAGAGTTGGAAGATGACGCTGATTTTGATGATTGGGGTAGCTCAGATGAGGTTGAAGAGGAAGACTTCGATGATTGGGGTTCAAGCGAAGAAGTTGAGCCAAAAGTAACAAAGGGTACGCCGTCTAAACAAGTAAAACGCTCACCGGCATCAGAACTTAAAGCTGAAACCGAGATGATGGACTTTTTTCAACGAGGTGTTAATTCTTTATTTAGAAGCACTGTTTCTAATGGTAAGAAGTTTGGCAGACGGTTTGCAAGTTTGCCCGAAAATGAAGAGAAGTAGTTTTTGCTCTTAAAAAGTAGTATTTGTATTAAATTAAATTTTGTAACATATGCAAAAAGGAGATAAAAGATATGTATTTAAAGAAAGATGTAACTAATGTGCTTAACCAGTTTATGGAGAATGTTGAAGCAAGGGTAGAAGAGTGCTGTACAGAAGATGTACTTGCACTTATGGAAGTTGATGACTCTACTCTCATCAAGGAATATGTAGATAAGGTTCAGAATGTAATCATTTCTGCAATTCCAGAAGGTGTGGCAGTTCCTAAGATGTCTGTTTATGTAACAGCAACAGGTTCTAAGGGAATTGAGGTAATTTCACTCAGCCTAACAAACAAGATTAAGGCTACTTCAAAGTTCAAGTTCTCTCACGTAATCACAAAGGTTGATACTAAGGAGATGATTGTTGGTGCATTCAAGGATGCCTATGCAACTCTTATCGTAAATCAGATGGCAGAAGCAAACATTGCTGAAGTTAATAAGATGCTTGAAGACCTTGTTAAGAGAGCTGGAGTTAATTATTCAGTAAGCTTTGTTTCTGCTCTATCACAGGGTGATAAGGTAATTGCATCTCTAACTGATGATGAGGTGGTATTCGTTGCAGATGAAGACAGAGTATTTGAACTAGAAGATATTGTACTTCTTATGGAAGAGAATATTCTTGTTAGTGCAGAAAGAATTGAAGAGATTAAGGAAAGAGAAGCAACAAATCTTTCAACAGCACAGACAACTGTACAGCTTGTGAGCAAGTGGGGTACGCCATTTATTCAGTATCTTGCAAACATCAGCAAGCAGGTTAAGCCTTTTAACATCATCAAGAAGGTTGTAACCAAGGATGTAACAAAACTAAGAGGCGATAAGGATGCTGTAGGTTTCTATCAGGACGGAGATATCTATGCATTGGTAGCTAAGAGAGATGGAAACATGGAAGTAATTCTATCACCATTCGACATCAAGAACTACGACCCAGTAGATACAGATGTACTTAAGTCACTCTAAAAGAAAATGTTTTAACAGCATACGCCTTTAGCCTTGTGCTAGAGGCGTATTTTATTGGAGGTTAAGAATGGAAGAAGATAAGACACAAGGAAAAGCAATCGGAAAGAAGGGTACGGTTTTAGCTATAATTATAATTTTAATAGTTGTAGCAGTAATGGCTCTAACAATAAGAAGTTGTACGATAACCAAGAAGTCTACTGGCGAACAGTCAACTTACACAAATAAACTTCGAGAAGATAAGAGTGTGGACTCTGAGAAGAAACAAGTTGAAAATCAGGAAAATTCGTCAAAAGTAGAAAAACAGGAACAGCCTGTCGAGAAAGAGATTAAAAAATCCGATAATAATGCTGAAAACAAGGTTAGTAGTTCTACAAATTCAGTCAATATTATTGGTGTTGAGTCTGAGCCAGCTATGTCAAAAGTATACAATACTTCTGTTGTTATTTTGGAGAAGAGGGTATATGTAATAGATAAGACATCTTACGCACATGCTTTTATAATGAATATGCTTAAGAAAGATGGTAGCGATACAAAAATAACATACTTCTGCTCTCCTGAAGAGTATGGAAAGTATTTAGTAGGAGATAAGGTGGGTATAACATTCAAAGTAGACTCAAATTCTACAGTATCTGTTCAAAGTATTGATACTGTAAAGTAGGTTCGTTAAAAGGTACTCTCGTCTGAATATGGTTAAAATTCTTAGAATTGTTTCCGTATTTAGACAGTGTCTTTTTAGAATAATGCTTGCGTAGTGTCGCAGGTGCTTGTTGGTGCTTGGTTGTGGGGCTTGTTGCTCTTGTGGGTGTGGGTTGCCGCTTCTGATGTTTTGTTCGGTGCTTTCGCTTGTTGGGGCTGGAGCTGGCTTGTTTGAGATTATTTGTTGGAAATTTTTCTCTCGAAAGATTGGAATTTTTCTAAGAAAAAAAATTAAAAAAAAGTTTCGGAAATAGCCTTGCATTAACAAAAAACTTGTGGTAATATAAAAGCATCTTAAAAAATTGTAATTTGAAAAGAAAGTAGAGGATTTCAAAATGCTAAAAGTTGGAAACACTCCTGAAGTTAAGCAGGACGAGAAAGTTAAGGTAGAGGCAGAGGCTAAGGCTAATGTAAATGTAACACCTGAAGATGCATCTGAGTATGGTGTAAAGTCAGATACTCTTGTATTCGAAGGACCTCTTGGTGACCCATCACAGGATGATGAGTATCAGGGAAATAAGATTGCTAAGATTGTTGGTTATGCATTCTCATCTAAGGAAGACATCGTAATCCCAGATTGTGGCACAAATGCTGGTTTCAAGCAGGATGCTATGAACTATGAGAATATCGAAGGAACAAAGAAGGTTAAGGCTGGAGAGAAGTTCTATCTAACTCCATTCGAAACAGCTCTCCTTATCTCAAGAAAAGAGTACAATGGTCAGGCAACAGGTGGTAAGGTACAGGTTTCAGCAAGATATCAGTTCAAGGGTAACAAGACAAAGTCAGGTGAAGTTGTTAAGGTTGCAGCTACTCCAAGAGTATCTCTAGTTGGTGTTGGTACATCAATCAAGGAAATCAAGATGACAGATGTTCTTACTTTCAAGGCTGTTAAGAACGAGAACGGCCAGACAAGAAAGGAAAGAACAATTGTTAAGGGATTTGAGAAGTGGGCACCACTTGCAGCAGCAGCTGTAAGAAAGCCAAGAGAGTCTGCTGGAACAAGCAAGGCAGCTGTAAACAAGAATGCACAGGCATTCATGGCATTCGTAGCAGGAAAGGCTACAAAGTAAGAAGATATTTCACGGTGCTAACATCGTTTAATATTCTCTATACGAGAGGGCGAAAGCCCTCTCTTTTAATTTGTAAATGGGTTGATACTTGTCGAAGTTTCCTGCAATTGGGTACGCTTTATGAAGAATAGTCTTTAGGTAGTAGGTGCTTGTTCTCGCTTGAAGTGGTGAGGTACTGGTAATAATTGGTAGAGGAGTAAAATATGGATAGCAATTTGAGTTTTGCAAGAAGATTTAGACCAACGAAGATGTCAGACTATACGGGTAATGCAGAGATTAAAGAATCTTTGTTGAGATACCTGAAATCGAACAGACCACAGTCTATTCTTTTAACGGGTACGACGGGTTGTGGTAAAACAACATTGGCTAGATTAATAATAAAGGAATACTTTTGTGAAGATAGAGACGAAGAAACAGGAGCTTGTGGGGTATGCGATACTTGTCAGGCAATTGATGAATACATTACTACTGGAGAATTGGATGCTTTGCCAGATATTATGGAAATAGATATGGCTGACAACACGGGTAGGAAGTCTTTAGACGCGATGTTTGAAGTCGTTGATTACCCATCTATGAGTGGTTGGAGAGCCTTTATATTGGACGAGGTTCACAAGGCAAGTAATGCAGCTCAGAACAGATTACTAAAGCTTTTGGAAGAGCCACCAGAGAATGTATTATTTATCTTCTGTACAACTGAACCAGATAAGCTATTGGACACTATAAGAAATAGATGTTTGTTGAAGTTCAATATAACGAAGCCTAGAATGTCAGAACTCGTGGAATTGTTAAAAAGGGTATGTTATGAAGAAGGTAGAGAGTATGACCTTGAGGGGCTAAGGGCTATTGCTACAAGATCGGATTTAGTAATCAGAGACAGCCTGAATAACATTGAGAGAGTTTTCAATACAAGAGGTTCTGCAAAGGCAGAGAGTGTATTGGCTGAGTTTAAAGAAGTTTCTGAGACTCTGCTATTTGACTTCCTGAAGGCTTATATCAATAAAGATTATATGGCTTATATGACCTTAATGTATAAGATAAGAATGGAGTACGATTTCGGACAGTTTCTATCTTCCCTTACAGTATTTGTAATGCGAGGGGTATATATCATCAACGGAATTGATGTTGATGGTATGTCTGCTGAAGAAATTGGTACTTATGCTAAAGTATTTAAGGCTTTATCAGTCGAGGATATTTCTTATATGCTTCAGGAGTTGAAGAGATTGAGGGTTGGTGATATCGAAGCTAACTTGATGACCTTTATCTATGGAGAACCTCAGAAGACAGTGAGCTTGGGTACACCAATTAAAGATGATAGAGTTGTAGAGGTAAAGAAAGTTGATGAAGCTAAAGCAAGAAATAATAACCTAGAACGACTTGAACAAGCAAAGCAGGATAGGGGTATGAAGTCACTTGAGGAGGTAACTAAGAATGTTGGTTTCGATGATGTTGCTGACTTGTTCAATCTGCAGGTAGTTGAGGAATAGTTTGTTGCAAGATTAATTATTTAAAAAGCTAATTTAGGAACTTGCTATGGTTTTAGCTAATAAAATAATCGGAGGTTCAGAGAATGAAAATAGAGGGCTCAAACAAGTTAAGAAAAGGGTTGGCACTTTGTGGAATCGCTGGGTTAATGTTCTGCTATGGGGTATGTGGTGTAATAAACACGTATGCTGAAGAAGTAGAAAATAACGAATATGTTACAGAGGAGTCACAAAAGAAAGACAACACTCAAGAAAACATTGATAAAGCAAATGAGGCTTTGAATGGAAATAAGAGTGAGTCTGATACAAACTCAGCTATCAAGGGTAGCGATAAAAAACTTGAAACCAAGACAAATAAAAATGACGACTCAGGTATGGCAGATTACATCAAGAACAATGGAAGTATCGACCAGGAGTCAGTTAAAAAAGGACAAGAGGGTGCAGGTTTTATCAAATCAATTATTGGTTATTTAACTGGTGTAGTTACAGTTATAACAGCAGCTTGTATCTTTTTAATAACTGCTTTAGACCTAATGTACATCGCAATCCCACCTGTAAGAGGATTCTTATATGCAGGCAATCAGCAAGGTGCTGGTATGATGGGTGGAGGATATGGAGCTCAAGGTGGTGTGATGGGTTCAGCTAAGCCTAGACAGTGGGTATCTGATGAAGTATTATCCATCACAGGTGCAGTAGAAGGTGCTGGTGGTGGTATGATGCAACAGCAAATGGGTGGCTACGGTGGTATGATGCAGCAGATGGGTCAAGGTCAACCTAAGAAAAGGTCAATGATTGCGACATACTTTGTAAAAAGAGCTGTATTTATGGTAATCTTCGTAATAGCTACTGTAGTCCTTTTGAGCTCAATATTCTTGGGTACGGGATTAAACCTTGCAGATTGGCTCATGAATCTAATCGTAAGTGGTAATGAACATATACCTCACTAGTTCAAGAAGCTGGAGTACGGCATGGAAAAGATAATTGAGTATTTGAAATTAAGATTCTTTAAGGCTAAGGTAAATCAATCCTTAGACCTTAAAGAAAAAACTTCAGTTAGAAATGCTATTGCAGAAGAGTGTGAAAGGCATTTGAAAAACTCAGGAGATGAGTTTGTATTCGAAGTGTTGGGTAAGGATTTACCCTATGCATTGGAAGTAGTTGGAGTTGAGCCCTTAACAAACAGATTTGAAATTTATCAAATAAGTGAAACTTTGTTTAGAGCTAGCTTAAAGGAAGTAGAGATATTTTAAGGAATATATTATGACAGAAGTATTTTTTAGAAAAGAGCAGGTAGAGGAAATAAGTTCAAAACTAAATATAACTAAACTTTCTGTAGAAGAAATTGTATTTGCGTATGAGGACTACTTAATCAAGAGATTACAGCTTGGTAAGTCAGTTAAGTTTCTGAATATTTGTTTTCTTAAAAGAAATAGGGCAGATTCAACGATTGAAACTCTAGCTTATACAAGTACAGAAATCTCTAAAGAGTTTAATGGTCGCTATAGTTCGGATATGATATTGAGAGTGTTAACAACATTCCAAGAAGTTATCGAAAGCAATCTAAAGAAGTTTAATGGCTTTAGTATTAAGGGGCTTGTAAGAATAAGATTGGTTGAATACGGAAATGGTTACAAGGTCAGAATTAAGAAATCTACAACTCTAAATGGTGAAGATGTTAGAGTACAAACCATTGGTTCGTTTAGGAGAAAGGTAGAGTTTGCATAATGGAAGGTCAGACACATAGAGTTGGTGGAGTAGTAGCAACTTTAGGTGGGTACTTGATTCTAAAAGAAAAGGGTATGCTGATTGAAGGTGTTACTCCTTTGTTACAGCTGGCTGTAATGTACCCTTTTGGTATTGTTGGTTCAGTTGCTAGTGACCAAGACCACCATACGGACTCAGCTCCTCTAAAAGATGTAGTTTCAATGTCTTTTTGTAGATTATTACATCTAACAACAAAAACGAGGAAGAGGTCTAGGATTGATAAGTTAGCACCTCCTTTAAGTTGGTTTGATGCAAGGCATAGAAGTTGGCAGACGCATTCAGATTTAGCATTAGCTCTGGTATTAGGAATACTCATTTGGGTAATGAGGACTTCGTTCTTTACAGGTGCAGACGCTATAATCTTCCGATTAATAGCTACTGGTTTCTTGTTAGGGTTGATTAGTCATCTTGTCTTAGATATGCTAACACCTGGAGGAGTACACTCTTTATTGGGTATGTTATTACGTAAGTTTGGTGTAAAGAAAGCACCTGTGAAATTAAGACTTGTACCTAAGAGTGAGTTCTTTGCAACTTCAGGTACTTGGGAGAAGATAGTAAGACGGGTATTGTGGTTGATAGCAATAATCTTATTGTTGTATATAATATACACATATTTACCATATGAAGTACACATTGGATTGTAAAAGGAGTATTAAAATGGAAAACATATTAAAGAGAAGGCGGATGGTTGGTGTATTGTTCATCATAATGTCATTTATAATGGCATTTGCACAGCTTTCATTTGCAAACACAAAAAACTATAGCGAGGATGCTCAAGCTAAGAAGAATCTAACCACCTATGTAAATGGTCAGATGGGTTCTAATGAGTATGAGGTCGAAGGTGGAGGAAGCATCAAAGGTAATGAACTATTTAAGGGCAGCCCAACAGAGGGATTCACTCTAGATTCAGACAAGTTTTCTAAGCTGGATAAAGATGCTCAACAGAGGGCAGTAAACGACATAGCTCAGTACTCAAATGAAGCTGTTCAGAGCGATAAGGCTAAAGGTGTAACGGAGTCAACAGTTCAGAATTGGTGGAAAGATTTGCAATCAAACCCAGGGGTAGGTTCTAAATTCCTTAATGTAATTCTAGAACAAACAAAACCTGACTTTGTCACAGCAAATAAAATCTATAAACCATTTTCAGGACCAATAAGCACAGTCTTGGGTATACTATCCATACTGATTATGGCATTTACTGGTCTAGTAATGGCATCAGATATTATGTATATTGCAGTTCCACCGTTCAGAATGCTTGTTGAGGGGGATAATGGTAAAATGAAGTCATTCCTCGTTACAGCAGCAGCCTTGAATGCAGTAAAAGCTGAAGAGAGTGCACAAGATGGTGGAGGAACTAAGCAGGCTTTGGGTATTTACTTCAAAAACAGGGTAATAATGCTAATTATCCTTGGTATCTGCTTGTTCTACCTAGTACAAGGACAGATTTACAAGCTAGTAGGAATTATACTAGACCTTGTAAGTGGTTTCGGAATCTAACCTAGAAATGGGTTCTTTTGGTGAAGGAGAATTAGGATGGTAAGAAATTATAGAACAGCGGGAAAGAGAGGTTTTATGGTTATCTTAACCATCCTCTTTTTGTTTATAGGAACAGTTGGTTACTGCTTTGCAGAGGGTGTAGATGCAGTAGCAAATGTGGGTACGGGTAGAGGTGAGATAAACTCTATTTGTGCAAGGGCGAATAATGTAGCAGGTGTGAATATACTAAGCTATGATTCAAAAGAAGGGTTGTTAAGTTTCAGCAACTCTAAGTATGCAGAACTTAACAGAATTGAAAAACAAGAATTTATGCAAGCAGCATTAGATGCAACCAATGGTTCTTCATTGGGTGTACAAGGTCGAAATAAGGTTTATAATTTTATTTCAGAGCAAGATAATGCAACTGCAAAAGCTGTTGGGTATTTGAAGTCAAATGCTGGAACTGACCTCGCAGAGGCTGGAGCTTGGTTTAGACCTTTTGCTAGTTGGTTTGGAATAGCCTTTGGTGTGTTCTCAGTGTTTATTGTTGCTCTATTTGGAATATCTATTATGTTGGATATATGTTACTTTGGTATCCCAGCATTTGAGGCAGTTGTTTCGAAGGGTAACGGAAAGCCTATTTTAGTAAGTAAAGATGCTTGGTCTGTAAGAAAGGATATTGATAGTTCAGGTGTTTATCAGAATGAAATACTGGCTTATATGAAGCGAAGAATAGTAACAATAATCGCAGTTGGTGTATGTTTAGCTTATTTGATAAGTGGCAAAGTTTACGATATAATCTTGTTCTTTGTAGACGCATTCAGTAATTTTTAAGGTGGTAAGATGAAAAAATCGAAGTTTATAAAAAAGTTAATAGCGTTCTTATGTATGCTGACTGTTGGTGTAACAACCTTATTGGGCAGTTTTATGGTTGCATTTGCTGACGATGAAGATGGTGGAAGTACTACTGAAGGAAAAACATCAGACAGTATACTATCTACCTATATAAGGATGGCAGCTGGTGAACAATCAACCAACATCAAGGGTAAGGAGTTAACAGCCGATACAACCAGATTTTTAGGTGTCTATGTTAGTAACTTCTACGTTCCATTTGCAACAGAGCTGGGAATAGAGGGTACGGATTCGACTACAAAAACTACTAAGGCAGATATAAAAAGTGCTTTGCAGAAGAATTTGTCTTTTGATGACTCCTCTGCAGAAGCTTTGTCAGAGAATTTAATGGGTCTAATGAGAAGCAATAAGAAGAATCTAGTAGCTTATGAATCAGATGACCCATTGAAACTTGGCAAACCTTTAAACATAGATGTTAATGCTTATACATTTACACAGGCAATGCTAGGATTCTGTGAACCTTGTAAAAAGAAGTATATACAATTCGTAGCAGACAGTAAAGTTTACTTTAATGCGAGAGTAACAGATATAAAAGGCAGTAAGTTGGGGTCTGTAATCCCAGTTCAGGAGCAAACACCAGCACAATTTGCTTTTATAAAGTGTATGGACAGGGTTGACCCAAATAATGGGTATGGTACTTCATTCTTTGATTTAACACAGAAAGATGCTGATAATGATGCTACAGAAAAGATTTTTACGAAAACAGATGGAGCAAAAATGGCATCAACATCTGTTTTAGGTACGCAGGTAGCAGTTACTTGTTTTGGAGATATCCTGTTTTTGGGAGGTAACCATCAGATTGTTGCAGTACCAGGTTGCATGAATCCATTCACATGGGTAGGTGTTAATGCAGATGGTGATGACACTATTGGTGCAGGTGGTTTCTTTAATGGTACAAACCTCATTTCTATGTCTATGAACTCCAGTTTGGCTGATACTTTTTCGTTGGTTGGACAGACAGACTCTAATGTTGCTAGCGATGTAAAAGACTCTTTTAAATTCAGAAACAATAAATGGTTAATTAAAAGAGCATTTGAAGCTAACCCTGAGGAGGCTATATCTGCTCTCAATAAAGCTATAGACCAAGCAGGTGGTGGTGCGACTGCAACAGTTGAAGAAAGTACAATAAAAATAAAAATAACCGACAAGAGTAAGGCATCAAAACTAAAAATAGAAAATATTAGGAAACCGAATGAGAAAAGTGTAAGTAAGGAAGCTGTAAAAGAGGCAGTGAAATACATTAAACAAGAAGCTGGAGAGCGTCTTGGAGAGGTAAGTAAAGCAAAGAAAAATAAGGATATCAGTGGTTCTGTAAACCTATTTTCAGCAAGGGGTAAGATTGGTGCAACGAAGGGTACTGTAGTAACTCAAACAGAGCTAGCAGGGTCTGAAAAGGCAAAGGATGTTTTACCTTATGGAAATGAGAAATCAATTACTTCTTCTTCATATATTCCTCTAAGAGAGTTTAGAGGTACTACCGATACAACCTTAAAAGATGGAACAAATCTATTGGTGTTTAAAACAGCAGGAGATATGGGTAAGGCTACAACAAAAATTATTGAGCACCACAATAAGAAGAATAAAGCAAAATGTGTGACTTATCCAAGCAGTGCAGGAGGCTTTAATCCTTGCTATGTAATAGGAACTCCAATGGATACTGTTAACGGAATGTATATCAATGCCACAATGATATATGTAGATGACCTTGGTGCTTTTAAGGGTGGTGGAAAAGACTTTAAGACCTTGAATGCTCTACCTTTAATTAAAGACAGTGCTTGGAATACTGGTGATGAAAATGCAGGTCACGCTTTGAAAGATAGCTACGGCTCTGTACTTAAAGAGCTTGATAATCCTAAGTTAAACCTTAATGTTGAGACAGAAGGTGAAACTTTGGTAGGCTTGTTCTTCACTTATGCTTTTGCAGGTGCTAATGATAATGCATCTAAAAAGGATACTTGTGGTAAACTTGGTTTTAGAATAAATGATGACTTACCATCAATAAATAAGACTCCTCTTCATTTAACTGGAAGCGAAGAAGATGAGATGACTGCAAGCATCAGAAGTTGGCTATATTATTTCCTACACCCAACAAAAGGGTTCAGATATGTAACTACCTTAATCAAGAACAAGATGAATGCTTTACTTGTTTCTTGGCATGAGGATATGGTTGGTTCTAATGGAGTAGGAAATGTAGTGGGTACGACTACTTACAGAAACACAACAGGGTATGTTACTTTACCTAGTATGGCGGATAGTAGCTTTGGTCAAACGATGCAAGGTATTTGGAACTCGGCTCTAATATATTTAGGTATTGGAATTGTAGTAATTGTAATTCTGTCTTGGATAATTGGAATAATGAGCCCACAGAAAGCATTTTCCTCTGCAGCACTAGCTTGTATACTCTTGTTATTACCTGGATTAGTTCTCAACAATGTAATGTCCTTGGGTAATTCAGTTGCAGATAAGATTTATGGAGATAAGTTCACATACTGGGCTTTGGTTCAAAGTGAAAGCTATTCAGATAAGATAGATGAAGCAGCAAATGGTGACAGTTACTCTAACTACTTGAGAACACTATACCAAACGAACTCAGAGAGTAAAGCCAATCAGGGTAGTGAGTCGATTGTAGTAAAATGGCAGGCACCGAAAAAGATGACTTCTTTAATGTTAACTAATGGTGAAGAAAAGGCTCTACAGGGTGTTGAAGGCTTAATCAAGGGCATTATAAACAAAACTTATAGTGGTGAAAACTATGTTGATACTAAGGACTATGCTTACCTATATAGAAGTTACTTAGATATTCAAAATTTCTCAAGATACATCTACAGGGGTACAGCAGACGGAACGAAGCCTGTTTATAAAACCATTAATAATGCGATGACAGGTAATTGGGACCCTGCCTTAAGAGAGTCAATTCAAAACTTTGATGTAAAGTATAAAGAAGATAGAGATACTGGTTACTGTAATCCTAATGGCGATGGTTCAGCAGTTTACGCCCCAAATATGAGGGGTACGACACCTTTGTCAAGTGGTGTTATAAATGATGCTTTAGGTCAGAAGGGTACTTTGAAAGATTTAAAGATAGGGCAGTTTGTTGGTGTTCCAAGAGATGCTTTCAAGTTCTCTATTCCAATGTACAACCAAGAAAATTTGAAATTTGTAACTGAGTTGGGTGATAGTGAGTTCTTCAATGCGTCTAAGTATACAGAAGAGGACTTAGCAGCTCTAGGAGTTTATGGTCTGTTTACTGAATCCTCTTACTATTACTTCTCTTGGAGTTTCTACGAAATGGGTATGAGCCCAGAAACAAGTTCTACTGATGGATTTAAGAAGGTTGTATTGAACAGTCCGAATGCGGGATTCTTCTACAACACAAAGGGTAATGGTGAATTAAAAGACTTCGTAGATATGAGAACATTGTTCACAAACATTATACCATACCTAAAACAAGGAAATGACATCGTTCATGAATGGGACGATTTATATGGAATTTACCTACACGATGGAGTCCCTTATGAGGAGGGTATGGAGAATGACCCAGATATCAAAGGAAATCCTGAGTTAGAACAAAAGTATTGGCACAATGTAAATGTGGCTAGACTGTATGGACTGTATACACCTTGGGTAGATATAATGTATAATTGTAGTTATGCAAAACCTGAGAAAATAAAAGTTATGGGGCACACAGTGACTGTAGATGACCCTATTAACCCAGCAAGCTACCCTAAAGAAAGACCGATGATATTCTCAAAGAGCGAGATGGTTGACTTTGGATTGAAAAAAGGTGACTTAACAAAAGTAGAGAGAAAAATAATAGAAGCCGAAGAGGGTATGCAGAAAAGGTTGTTCGAAATGTTGAATTACCACTCATTTAACGATGTTACATTGAACTCAGCAGCAGCTATGAGTTGTACATTTGAGTTTAATAAAGCATTTTCTGAGGGTTCAATACTAAACAACAATAAGGTTCTTCTCCCTCAGTCATTTACTTTATCGGACTTTTCATACGATGCTTATTTGAGAATGATACTGTCAAATTCAACAGGAGAAAAGTTGTTACAGAAAGATGGAAGTTTCTATGAAAATATAGTTAAAAAGTCGAGTACAACAACTGCAATCCTATTGATTGTAAATGATATTTTGGCACAGTATGCTGTTCCAGGTGTGAAGCAGGGTATGATTTATGGGTTATTTGCATTATTTGCTCTGATGGTAGCAACCTTAGGATTCAGATTAAGGTCGAACAAGCAGGCTAGAGACAACTTTGTAAAGAATGGAATTACTCCTCTTATAAAACTGGTAGTTTATTCTCTAGTATTCTCGCTGGTAGTTTCATGGTTTATGGGTAAGGGTAACGATGCAGTTACTCAGACTGGTGGAGAATCAATACAGGTTGGTGACCCAGCAAGTACATTATTGCTGATGGTAGTAATAAACACAGCGTTTGTAATTGTGATGGGTAAGCTGTTGATAAAGGTTCTTAAGGATATCAAAGTTGAGGGTAAGCTTGCAGGAGGCTTTGTTGGTAGTGTTCTTCAAGGTGTTGCAGGTGCTATCGGCAAAGGATTTAAAAGTGCTACTAAAGGACTTCAAGGAGAATCATCAGGTGGTGGCAGTGGTTCTGCAGGTAGTGGAAAAGGTGGTTCAGCACCTAATCAAAGGGCTACAAGTAGAACACAAAATCACGCCTCATATGGTACTTTCGAACCTAGAGAAAAGAAATCTGAGGGTGAAGATAAAAAGGCTAGAAAAGTTTACAAGAGAAAAGATACTGTCGAAGATAAGACAGCAGACTCTAACCGTAGGCAGAGAGATATTGATAACAAGTCAAATGAAGGTATCAATCGTTTGAATAGACGAAATGCTGGAAAGACTAAAAGAGCTGAAAGGTCTGAAAGTGAAGAATAGGTTATGTTAGCAATAATTATATGTGTTTGCTTGACAGCAATTACTTTTGCATTGAGAGTCTTGGTTTCAGGGCTGAGACTCTCTCTGTTAACTCATAAGGTAGCAACTCGTAAAAGAGAAGATACTAAAGTTGAGAAGGCTGTTAAATTTGGTGTCAATACAGGGATACGAGTTTTAAACTTCCTAAGGTTTATCTTGTCAAGGGTACGGGATTTGATTGCTGTAACAGGTATAGTGTCTATCTTGATATTTACAATCTTCTTTACAGCTATTGTAGCTGGTGGAGCTTATATGGTACTTGAAGAGGATGCAAAACAGGTTGAACAGAAAAAAGAAGCTGGTGACAGCTCAAAGAAGAGCTCTGTGAAGGAAGAATCTAATAAGGCTGACAGCAGTAATGACTCTAACAATAATGTTAACAACGGAGATACAGTAGAAGAGGAAAATGAGTGATGGAAAACAAGAATGTTTCAAATATGCAACCTAAAAAGGGAGATACAACTATAAACTTACCAATAACATTTGATTTCTCAGGTGGAAGAAGAGATGCAATGAAATCAAGAAAGTTTTGGGGTATTGGATTAGCAGTTGTAGGTGTAATAATAGGATTGGGCATAATGTTCAGTAAAAGGCACTTTTTCTTAATAGATTGGGCACTTGGTTTGGTATTTATATTCATTGTTTGGAAGATTATAACGCTATTTATATTTCAAGAAAAGCGAGTTAGGAAAGAACAAGAGTGGGTAGACTCTAGAGATATGAAGTTAGATTGGAAAGCAACTTGGGGTATATTTGATGTAGAAGAACAGTTCCCACATATATGCAGATTTAGAAACAATTTGTCAGGGGTATTCATTATGCTAAACAAAGACGTCATAATGGGTAAAATAGATGACGCAGAATATGAACATTATGAAGCAATTGCAGATGCGTATAACATTGCTGGTTCAAGTGATTTAAGATTGTGTCATATAGACTTTATGGATGTAATTGGTTCTGATGAGAGATTGGCTGAAAGTAGAAAAGAAGCCAGTATGATAAAAAATCCCGATTTACAGGATTTAATGGCAGATGTATTGAACTTCCTTGAAGACCAAATGCAACAGAGTGTTACATCTTTTGATTGTTATCTGCTACAGTGGAGTGGCAGTGATGCTAAGGCTTGGTACACAGTTGAGAAGGTGTTGGATTGCTTTATGGAGGCTAATTACTGCTCTTACTATATGATGGATTCAAAGGATTTACAGGAGATGCAGAAAGCCTTGTTTAATCTGCATGACTTCTCAGTAAAAGAGGCTTGTTTAACTTCTTTAGGTGGTGAAACTAGGGAAACAATAGTGCCTATAAGTTTAAGAACAGCTGATGGTGAATTTGTTAAGATAAATAAAACAAAGGCTGAGAAACAGGAAGAGGCTAGACAGAGAGCTATAGAAGAAGAAGCTAAAAAGAAAGTTAAAAAGGATAGAAAGAAAAACAAGAGGAAGCACCAAAGTGGTGAAGACATCGACTTATTTGGTTAAAGAAAAGGAGAATTGGGTATGGCTAATGGTAGAATTTTAATAAGGATTGGAAATAATGACGATAGAATAATCGATGCTCTAATAAGAGAGATTGATAATATAGAGTTAAGTAGCTACCCTACAGTGGATGAGTTTCTTGCTAAAACAGAGCAACAGCAATTTGTATGGAAAAGACTTTGTGTTTCAAGAGATTTCTTTGGCTCTAGCGATGAAGAGGTTAAAACCAATATGGAGAAGCTAAACTCTTATGTAAAGGGTAAGGCATCAAACACAACAATAGTGTATCTTGTAAATGGTCAGGAAAAGGAAAATGCTCTTAAAGATATTGATGATTTTAACAGTGTGTTCCATTCACCAATGTATACTCCTTTTATTGCAATGCCAGGAAGTAATATTGTAGATATTACAGCAATGGTTAAAGAGGATTTGCCAATCATTAAGGCAGCTTACTACACAACCGTTTTAGAAGAACAATTTAATAAAACCACAGTAGCTGAAAAATTTGGTTTTGCAAATTTAGGTCAGAAAATCAAAGGTGTAACAGGTTCTTCAAAAGATGGAGAGTTTAAAACAGAGACCAACTCAGAAGAGGTTATTGACGAAAGTTCTGAAAGTCTTCTAAACAATGGAGAGGTTAATTCAGGTTGGGATTCAGATGATTTTGAAAATTTCGGAGAAAGTGGAGAAAATTTTGATGGTTCGGAGTGGTCATCGCCTAAGAGCGTCAGCGATGATAATTCATCGGAAAATATTACAAGCTGGGAAGATTTAACCTCTGAGAGTGAAAATAAGGAGGTTTCAGAGGGGATTTCTGAGTCGGAGGATAATGAAGACTCAGATGATGATTTCAATCTTTCAGGATTTGGAAATATGCATGCAGATACGGGCTTTTTAGGTGAAGATGAAGAGGTTGAATCACTCGAAGAGTTCGAAAGTGGTAACTCGGAACAAGGTACGGATTACTCTATAGAAGATATGAATGTAACCTCTTTTGAAGATTTAAATGGCACACCAGGAAACTCTAAAGTAGAGATATATGTAGGAATAAGGGGTACTGGTGTTACCTCTTTCCTTGTTGGAGAGGCTCTTGACTTGGTTTCACAGGGAAGTGATGTGTTAATAGTAGATTTAGATTACGATACACACGGTGTTCTCTCTTATGTAGATTTAAGTGCTTTCAACAACAGAGAGGGAAAAATATATAGAGAAGATGGTGTAAATATTCTGTCAGTAGGGTTTGGTTCTGATGAGAGGATTTCTGTAAAGGCAATCATTGAAAAGATTTCACAGAGGTTTGATAAAGTATTTGTTGATTGTCCAATTGAGTTTGTTTCAGAACTAGAAGATACTTTAGGAAGTTGTGAAATATTTCTATGTTGTGCAGATAACATTGGGGCTTTAATGACAACACAAGCGATGTTAGAGAACAGAAGATATGTTCCTGTAAAAGTAGAAAAGTACCTAAACAAAAGAAAGGGTATGTTATTCTCAACAGGTGCAGAAACAGATTTTAAGGAGGATATTATAAAGGCTAATAAAGTTTGGTCTTTGCCATATGGTAATTGGATAGGAAATTTGGAGTAGTTGTTTATGAGGGTAGTTGTTTCAACGAATGAGATTAACTACGGGACAAGTTTTACAAAAGTTCAAAGTTTAAAGTCTTTGATGGGTGGAGTAATAGTGGGTGACATTGATATACTTGTTATTCACTCCACTAAGGATAGTTCCGTAGACTTAGTACAAGGTTTAGAGAAATTACAGAAAAGGGTACGCTCTTTTGTTTACATATATGATGGCACACCAGACCCTAAGATTGACGTAGCAGTGCATGGTTTAGGTGGTGAAAGTTATGACGCTGAGTTCTCTATGGGAAGTGGAGAGTTGCTTAGCGATTTTTTGCTGTCTAGAAAGAAAGCAGGTAGCTTAGTTACTATGGGTGGTATCAATGTATTAGAGGGGTTCATTGACGCACAATTGGCATCAGGCAGTAAGTCCAAAATACCTAAAGGCTCTTTAAAAGCTTTGAAAGGTGCAATAACAACAGTTAACAATCAGTATACAGCTCTAATGGAACAAAAGAATGCAATGTCTGTTGGTGCAGTAGAAATGTTTACTGAGGTTAGCAATACGATGGGCTTAATGTCTAAGGAAATGAAAGATATGCAAGAGAAACTTGAGGAGTTAGAAAAGATGGGTAAGCCATCAAATCAGAGAGGTTCTTTTGGTGGTATGGTAAAGCCAGCGGTTACTTTCTTTCCAACGGTTACCTACTTGAAAGAGAAGGAGATATATCGTTTCAAGGAGATTGGTCACTGCAGTTATATAACACACTTCATTTTTGCGATGAGGGATTTTTTCGAGAATGTTATGAATCGAAGACCAAAGGTTATATTTGTATACCCAAAGGGTAAGTTATATGAAGAGTTGTATAAAGACTTTAGTTGGGTAACTCAGGAAAGTGTCAGTGACATATCAAGATATTTTAACAAAATTGTATATACAAATCACCCAACCCGAGATGTAATAAATACTCTTTTAGATGACGCAAAGTTTGATGTCTTTATACTTGTTGATAGGTCTGTTTCAAGTAAGGATTGCATTTTAACAGCTAAAGGTAAACCATTTTTCTTAAGTGAAAGTAAGTCTACGATAGAAAGATTAAAGTGCGATTTAAGTAGAACAATTTTCTTCGACAGGGCTGTTAAGAAATCATTTGGAGTAGTAGGAGAAATTCAAGGGTACACCAGTGTTGATGATGATGAGAAAATAAGAAGATATATGTCGACTTGTGATGAGTTGTATAGAAAAATAGGAACAACTCAAGGAGGTAGAAGATAGTGGCTAAAGAAAAGCGTAAGAAGAAAGAAAAAACAGTTAAGAAGAAAGAAAAAGCAGTCAAGAAGAAGAGAAAGCCTAAGAAGCCTAGCTCACTTGAAGTATGGGGTAGGTTTCTTTTAGAGAACTATCACCGTAACAACAGTTTGTATCCTAAGGCAAGAGAGTATGAGTTTTATACTTGTGGAAATGCTACTATGTCTAAGAAGGACTTCATTACTGTTTACTACACAATAGACGGCTACCCAGGAAATTTAAATATCGATTTTAGAGATTCTATAAGATATGTTACAATGGGTGGTGTAAAGGTTTCATTTATTTCATCTTTTGAGCCAACATCGATTGATTGGTCATCTCAAAGGGTTCAATCTAAAATTAAGACTTGGTCTACAATTGAAGATGAGTCGGAGGAAGTAAATAACTATAACTATTGGGAAAACATTGCAAACATGGACTCAACCTCTAGAAGAAAAGAGTCATTGGTTTATTTAGCTGATGCAGAAATTAGAAGAATGCGAAAGCTATTTAGATACAGAACAATGATGGTTGTATCAGGGGTACGAGGTGATGATTTTGATACTACTCTAAAACGAATTGAAGAGGTATGTAAACAGCGTGAATTAAAGATAACAAGAGTTACACAACAGATTTTCAACTTTTTGAAAGCATTTTCTCCGATGTCTATGGAGTTGGACAGTAAGGTTCTAAAACAGGTTGGTAACAATACTATACCAGATGAGATGATAGCTCGTATGAGTAGCTACGACCAAGGTAAAGTTGGTAAAACAGGAATTATTTGGGGTGTCGATATAAAGTCTGGTTTTCCAGTGTATAAGAAAATTAAGAAAACTGATGTAGATGCTGAAAATATATTAATTACTGCTGAAACAGGTGGTGGTAAGTCATTCTTAATTAAATGGCTTTTAATACAGTTGCTGATGCAAAATGAGTATAATGGAACAATCAATGATATTGAGGGTAAGGAGTATATGTACCTTGCTGGGTTGGTAGCGAACCATGACCCAGTTGTAATCTTGGATTTGTCGGATGGAAGTGGTAACTATTTTGACCCAGTGGCAATAAGGTTAAGTGGTAATACAGAGCTTGATGAAGATATGTTCTCTCTTTGTAAATCGTACACTACATCAGTAGTAAACACCCTCTTGGGTACGAAATTGCTTGAGAAAGAGTGGACAGAAATTATTGTTGATACAGCTGTAGGTCGAGTTTATGCAAATGCAGGTGTTGTACAAGAAGATATGTCTACTTGGTCAAGAAGTAAAGGTTTGGGGTTAAAAGATATATATCTTGAAGTGAAAAAGTTATACAGTGAAGTTTTGGAATTAGAGAAGACGGGTACGCTACCTGTTGGAGATAGGGAATTAATTTCTTTAAAGAAAAATGAAGATTACCGTAAGACTTTGGAGTTGGTAGTTGCTAAAATGACTTCTTATTTTGGAACATTAGCTGAGGGTGGTACAAAGGCTAATATGTTCGTTAATAAGGTTGGTCTCGAGGAGGTTGTAAGGGCTAAATTGGTAGTTAACTCTTTTGGGTTGGCTGGTAAAGACCCATCTAAACTTGACCCAATACAGCTTGGTTTAAGCCAGTTATATGCGTCAATCATCTCACACTTAAGGTCTATATTCTCAAAAGCTGAGGGTAAATATAATTTTAAGGTTTGGGAAGAATTTCAGAGATGGGGTGCAATACCGGGTTCAGAGCTGGGTGTAAAAACTGCTATCACAGGTGGTAGAAAGTTAGGTGACATCAACATTATTATTTCTAACAATGTTAAAGAATTGTTAGATGAAGATAGATTTGGTATCTTCGGAAATATTACTTCCTTTGCAATAGGGGCTATTGACGACTCAGATGTTCGTGAGAGGTTATGCGACAGATTGTCTATTCCCCTTTTAAAGGGTGATTTAGCTAAACTAGTAACTAAGAAAACGGATACAGAAAATAGTAAAGAAAGTACAAGCATATATGACAAGGCTTTCCTTGTAAGATTGGATAAAAGTGTAAGTACGATAATAAAAGTATCATTACCAAAGCACATATCTCAAAGTAACATATTTAAAACAGGTGTTAATCAGGATAAGGTAAATGAAGATGAACTCATCACGGATTTTGATGAGATATAAAGGAGAGGTAGTTGAATGGATTTATTAAGAAATATAATGGGTTTTTTAGAAGAACATAAGAAGTTGGTAATAATCATTATAATAGTTGGAATTATTGGAACAATTGGGTATGTCACTGTTCAAGAAAAGAAAGCAGCTCAAGCCAAAAAAGAAGCAGATAAGAAAACGGAGGAGATGTTAAAACAAACTAATAAGGGTGGAGATGAAAGTGACAATATGCTCATGAAAATGCAGAAGGACTTAGAAGCATCTTATGGAAAGCACCCTAAAGGTTTTATTTGGGATGTAGATGGTACTTTGCTATCTCTTGGAGATAAGAAGATGAGTGCAGAAGATGTTGTTCAGGCTTTTTGTAAGGGTGTATCCAACCTTGATATTGATACTATGCAAAGATATAGCAGGGGTTCTTCTGTTGTAGAAACTTATTCAGGGTACTTCAATGAGAAGAATAAAAATACAGATTACACTGACCAATTCCTACGTAAAATGTATAAAAACTGTATGAAGAGTGTTCAGGTTAAAAGTATTGAAAATTCAGGTGTATTTGCAGACAATAAGAAGGTTTTCACTGTAAAGTGTGAAATGCTTGACTTAACAAATAAAGACTTTTGGAGACAAGATACAGATGAAATCTTTGATAACCTATCTGCTTATGACTCAGGTGAGTCGGATACTACAAAGGCAGACATCTATCTTTATAACTACATCAACAAGTATTACGAGAGTGCAGACGCCTCTACGAGAGAGGTTAGCTTAGATATAACAGTTCAAAAGTATCCTGATTTGGATAGTGGTTGGTTAGTAAGTGTTGATACTGACTTAAACAATGCTTTTCAATATAAAGATGGTAAGTTGGTTGTTTCTTATATTCGTGAACAGCATCGTGATAATGTAAGAAACAATATAAAAGAAAAATAACTAATCAGGAGTAAGCAATGGGTAAAACTTTAATTTGGTCAGTGTTAATAACCTTTTATGTGTTGTTGATAACATATATTTGGAGTAATAAAACAAGAATGCAAGGCACCAGAAATGGTGTTATTGCTGTATTGGGGATAGTGGGTATGCTATTCTTAATATTTGGAGTATTTTTATAGAGGGTGGTGTTGATGGGTATAAGTGATAAATATAAAAATGATGCAATGGCTAATCGTGATTTTGCTAAGAATCCACCTCAACATCAACCAGGTATGAGTGGAATAAATTGGGACGAGGTATTAAGTTCGGATACAGGTGATACATTGAGCGATGGTCTTGGTGGAGATGTATTCCATTCCACTGGTGGTGCAGATAGTGATTTAGGCTCTGCATTAAGTAATTTACAGGGTACTAATGGGGGTAATGTTCTTAATTCTGCTGGCTTGAATGGTCAACAAGGGCGAAACTTTGAGGACGTAGTGTATGATGGTGTAGCAGTTGCAGGGAAGCATGGCTGGTCTGCGATGAAGGAGTTTATTGAGTCATTAGCTGAGTTCTCTGCTTTAGAGAAGGTTAGATTTGGAAGAGTGAATGTTAAAGTTGGTGCTGGAATGATTGCATTTTCAGTGCTTTTATGGATTTTAGGAATATTCGTAAAGGTTGACCATGCCTTTGATATCTTTTTATCAGGGCTTTGTGTTGTGGGTACGGGTGTTGCTTTCCTTGGTTTAAACATTGATAAAGCTAAAGAAGAGCTAGGTGAAGTTTCTGATGAAGCAATTGACGAATTAGAAGAGACCGATTTCAACTTTGATGAAGAGGGAGATGCGGATACTTCTTGGGGAGATAGTTCGGACGATGATATTGATAACTCTTGGGGAGATACAGATGATGATGGTTCTGAAGGTGGTTGGGGCGATTTGGATGGTGACTCTTCTTGGGGAGATGATATAGAGGAAGATACTGTAGTAGATAACCCAGACCTTGACGATGAGTACGGGAAGTTAAAAGATTTACCAGCACACCAGTACACTAGAAGATTTCTATTTGATACTTTCATGGGGGTACTTCCTAAGGTTAATCCAAACTATGGAAAAATGGTAAAGGTTGAAGAGTGGCAGGATAAATTTGAGAAGATACAGGGTAATCTATCAAAAGTAGCTGAAGATATCGGTATGAAGAATGCTGAAGACCTTTTTGTAGAAGAGATTCGTGAGAACAAGTCTATCATTCAAGTTCGTTGCAATAGACCTGTTGGTTTGAAACCAAAGGAACTTGCAGATGGGCTAGCTCAGGCATTTAAGGTGGATGAATTTGGTATAGTAAGGGAAGGAGCTGAGGGTGTTTATGCCACTTACTCCTTAGTAACTGGTGGCTTTGTTGTCAACATTTTCAAGGGAGAACCATATACAGTTTCACTTAAGGACTTGTATATGTCTCAAGAGAATTGGGTATGCGATACAGACAACAAAATGCCAGTCTTTTGGGGTATAAGTGAGTATGGAATTCCTTGGAAGTTCGACTTATGGAAAACAAATGCTATGTTAATAAGTGGAGCACCTCGAGGAGGTAAGTCTTGGAAAGGACAATCGCTTATTGCACAGATATGTATGTTTAAGTCGCCTAAAGAAGTTCAGTTCAGGGTTTACGATGTTAAAGGACCGACTTCAGATTACTATAAATTATCACAGGTATTACCTCACTTCAAGAGCTTTGTATCCGATGCTTATGAAATAGTAAGACACTTAAGACAGGTTCTTGATGAGGAGACCAAGAAAAGAAATAGAGTTTTCAAAAATGAAGGTGAAGGTGCAGCAAACTATGATGACTTCAGGAAGATTTGTCCAGATTATGAGTTGCCGATTCTGTATATAGTTATCGACGAGGTTGTAACACTGGTAAGTACTTTAGACAAGGACACTAAGGCTGAGTACGACAGAATTATCAATGAGCTGGTAACCAAAACTCCAAACTTGGGTATAAAGTTGATAATGTTCCCTCACAGACTAACTCAAGAAATCATTAAGAAAACTCAAAGAGATTTATGTGGTTTGAAGGTTGTTGTAAAAATGCCTTTTGAAAGTGTTAATGAGGTACGAGCAGTAAAAAGAGATGAATTCCCATATAACTTAGTTACGGCTGGTGATATGGCAGTGTGTGCTTTTGAATTAAATAAAGGAAATCCAGTATACTCCCACGCTGAAGTTATAACAAACTCAAATGAGGATAATGTGAAACTCTTTAAGTATATCGGGAAGGTTTGGGGTATGCTTGAGCCTGAGTGCAAGACTTTGCAACAGAAAGCTGAAGAAAGCAAAACAAACATACGAGACAACACTGTAGAGAAGGTAGAAAGTGTAGGAAAGTGGGGTACGCCAGTAAAAGAAGAGAGTACCTCTATGAGTGGGATTGGAGATGACCTAGATGATGAGTCTTGGTGGGATGATATAATAAAGTAGTGAGGCAAAGAAAGTGGTAAAAGTATGAACATATCGGTTAAAGGAGATGCGTCACAGGTTCAAAATTATCTAAGACTATATGTAACAATGTCAGATGTAAGTGAGTACTCTTCACTAGATCAGATGAGAAAGCAGTTGATGAATGAGTTTATGAAGACTGATAATGAGCAATCTTTTGATTTGTTTTCAAGCAGTTCTGAGAGTGGTATCAGTCAGAGAGTAGATAATCCAGTTGAAGAATCTGATGAGGGGTTTGAGAGTGGCTTTGAAGACCTTGCTGAGGTTGATGACTTTGATGTAGATGATGTAAGAGACCCAGAAGAGGCTTGGGAAAAGACTTTTGAAGTAGAGGATGTAGAGGACGTAGAGAGTGTAGAAAATGGGGAAT
>ERZ773057.80-NODE-80-length-46142-cov-37.941849_pt1 | contig 46142 bp, 38 predicted proteins | sample MGYA00580629_ERZ773057 | MGnify/ENA primary metagenome ERZ773057 (study PRJEB29015, sample SAMEA2738143) | human oral metagenome | biome: human oral; feature: human-associated habitat; material: saliva | place: China | collected 2163 ...
GCTCCTCATCGCAGGAGGCCTAGACGCCTCCACCCACACTCAACTCTGAAGAGCCGGCAATTTAGGAAACAAACATAACATCAACACAATATTCAACCTGGAGTTCGACACAATTAATGACACTTTGAGAGAGCATCCCATTTCACCCTGAAGCAACAGGCGAATAGCGCATATATGCAATATATATGACTGCGGTCTAGAATAGTTATTCTAGTCAAAATACCTCGATATAAAAACTTCAGACAGTAGAACACGATTCCCCTCTCAAACATGAGCGCGAAGATACAGCACGTCGGCGCGACAGAATACATAGCCAACGTCGGCCGGATAGAGACCTCGGGCGTGGTCAATAACGCACTACCGACCCTCCTATAATTGCGACATGCAGATTCAAATTGCTTCTCCTGACGACTTCGAGTTTATCGAGGGGGTGTATGAGCATGCCCGCGCGTTCATGCAGGCGAATGGGAATGCGACTCAGTGGCCCGGCGGATACCCGGGCCGGATTGACGCTGAGGAAGACATCGCATGCGAACACTGCTTCCTTGTGTCCGACGACGAGGGGCCCCTCGCCGTCTTCTCTTTCGCTCCCGGGCCAGACGAGACCTACGCGTCGATCGATGGCGCTTGGCATTCCGACGCCGACTACCACGTGATTCACCGCGTGGCCGCGGTACGCGGACACGGCGTCGCTCGGGCAATTTTCAGCTTTGCAGCGGAGCATGCGGACTATCTGCGTTGCGACACCCACGAGGACAACACGCCGATGCGGCGCGCGCTCGAGTCATTCGGATTCCGCGAGTGCGGCACGATCACGGTAGCCAACGGCAGGCAGCGCGTCGCCTACGACCGACCCAATGAGCCACTAGCCGGCAGCACCCCGGCTAGCTCCACAACACGCTAGGCGCTCACCCTTACGCACTTACCCAACAAGCTCGCACGTAATTCCCCGACACGACAAATTTACGAGACCCCAGAAAGCGCGGAATTTCAACGTTCTGATTTCAAATATTGAAGCAGTCTCAATCGAATTACGTGCGAAATTTTCAAGACTGCAGCCGATGGGAAGCGTTGCACCCGATCAGAGCGGGTGCAATGCCCACTGATGGGGCGCACGACCCGATCGCAACAAGCGACAGCGCGGATACACGTCAGGGGCAGCTCCGCCCCCACCAACAGGTCCGATACTACGCACCATGCCACCGGCCATAGGCCGGTTACAGCGCTCCTCACCGAAGCGCGGTGAGCACCAGACCTCAATGGCGCTTGTTCCTAAGTGGCGTTACACCACTGAGCGGGGTATTACACCAGTTCGGAGGTGGTGTAATGCTCCCCAACTAGTGCAGCGCCTTCGTCGTTGCCCCATTCAGACCCGCGCTTCATTCGACAGGACGAGCATCCACGCCCCAGGGCGCACTCTTGAGTCGTAGGCCAGCCTGCCCCACCCATGCGCCACGTCAGATGCCCACGCCCACACACGTTAGTTTCACGGATGTTTCACAAGCCCCCACTATCGGCGACACACGTTTCACGCGCACAGACCAGACGCCCACACAGCTATCCTGCGCCGCATGCGTCATTGCCGAGGCTCCCCCCACGCCAGGAACACGCCACCTCCGCGCACAACAGCCAACGGAAAGCGCCAGAGCTCGGCCACGCCACAGCGCACCACACCCGCATACACGCGGGCGCGCGCCCGGCCACAGCCGGGCGCGCGCCCAATCCCACCAACCGCCACGGGGGCGGTCGCCTCACTTGATGAAGCCGAGCGCCTTGACGGCGTCGTACTCTTCCTGCAGGGCCTTGATGTTATGGTCGATTCCGGCGCGGGTCGCATCGGAAATCTCGAGGCCGTCGACGACCTGCCATTCGCCACCGTCGGAGGTGACCGGGAAGCCGAAGTTCAGGCCGGCGGGGACACCGTAGTGGGTGCCGTCGGACATGACACCGGCGGTGACCCACTCACCCTCGGGGGTGCCGTGGATCCAGGAGTACATGTGGTCGATCGCGGCGTTCGCGGCAGAGGCGGCAGAGGAAGCGCCGCGCGCCTCGATGATGGCGGCGCCACGCTTGGCGACGGTGGGACGGTAGTAGTTGGAGAGCCACTCTTCGTCCACCAGCTCAGCCGCGGGCTTGCCGGCGACCTTCGCGAAGGAAACGTCCGGGTACTGGTCAGCCGAGTGGTTACCCCACACGACGACGTCCTTAATGTCAGCGTTCGCGGCACCGGTCTTGTGAGCCAGCTGCGCGATCGCACGGTTGTGGTCGAGGCGCATCATCGCGGTGAAGCGCGACGCCGGGACGTCCGGCGCAGCGTTCTGGGCGATGGTGGCGTTGGTGTTCGCGGGGTTGCCCACGACGAGGACGCGCACGTCGTCGGCGGCGCCGTCGTTGATGGCCTTGCCCTGGGGGCCGAAGATGCCGGCGTTGGCCTCGAGCAGGTCGGCGCGCTCCATGCCCTTACGGCGCGGCATGGCGCCCACCAGGTAGGCGACGTTGGTGCCCTGGAACGCACGGTTCACGTCGTCGAAAATCTCGACGCCGGCCAGGGTCGGGAACGCACAGTCGTCGAGTTCCATGGCGGTGCCCTCGGCGGCCTTGACGGCCTGGGGGATCTCGAGCAGGTTCAGCTTGACAGGCACGTCCGGGCCGAACAGCTGGCCGGAAGCAATGCGGAACAGGAGGGCGTAGCCGATGTTGCCGGCTGCGCCAGTGACGGTGACGATACGAGGTTCTGCCATGAGTGGCGCTCCTTTACAGTCCTTTGGGCGTGTGCCCGTGCAGTCGCGGGGATCCCCGCGCTCTGCATCCTAGGATACGTTGTCCGTCACAGTGCGACCCGGGCATCCAGTCCCAACAGCACCCACCGTTCGCGTGATCTAGGACATACGAGGTCGTGGTCGGGGCTGTCCTTCGGGGAACCCAGGTCGTAGAGTGATTGCATGTCACACACGCATTCCTCGCTCCCGCCCGACAGCGTCGTAAAGGGGCAACCAGCCCCTGCCTCGTCCCATATTGACGAGGCCGTGGCGCACTCCCGCGATCACGCGCGCTTCCCGGATGGCGGGCAGGGCGTCCACTCGCACGATCATTCTCATGCGTCGGCGTCAACAAAACGACTGGCCTGGGCGCTCGCGGTCACGGGGGCGGTCGTCGTCGCCGAGCTGATCGGCGCCTTCTGGTCGGGATCCCTGTCGCTGGCGGCGGACGCTGGCCACATGGTCGTGGACGCATCCGGCCTCGTTATCGCGCTGGTCGCTGCCCACCTGACGCGACGCCCGCGCGACGACAAACGCACGTGGGGGTGGGCGCGCTCCGAGGTCTTGGCCGCCGCCCTGCAGGCCGGCATGCTCTTCATCATCAGTGTCATGGTCGCGTGGGAGGGGGCGTGGCGCCTCGCCTCCCCGCCTGAGGTCGAGGCTGGCCCTATGCTCCTTGTCGGCGTTCTCGGCCTCGTTGCGAACGCAGTCTCCCTGCTGATTCTGGCGGGCGGGCGCGATGCGAACCTCAACATGCGCGCCGCTTTCCTGGAGGTCGCCAACGACGCACTCGGTTCCGTCGCGGTGATCGTCGCGGCCGGCGCTGAGTGGGCGTTCGGGTGGTCTAGAGCCGACGCGATCGCCTCACTCCTGATCGCCGTCCTCATGGCACCGCGCGCGCTCGCGCTCCTGCGCCGCTCCCTCGCGATCCTCATGGAGCAGGCACCCGCCACTGTGGACGTGGCCAAGCTGCGCACGCACATGATGGACGTCGACGGCGTGCTGGGCGTGCACGACCTGCACGTGGTAGCCGTCTCCTCCCACCTCGTGACCGTCACCGCGCACGTGACCGTCACGCACGAGTCCGACGGCCCCCACCGCGACCGCATCGTCCACCAGCTGGGCGAATGCGCGTGCCACCACTTCCCCATCGCTCACTCCACCTTCCAGCTCGAGTGCCCCGAGCACGCGAGCCACGAACACTTGGCACACTAAGGCATCGTCAGCGCATAACACGCGAACACCCATACTCCAAGCACCCCCACCTGGCATCTGGCCCGATGAGGCGCGCCAAGTCATATCCACGCACTGTGAGGACACGCAAGCATTACAGACGCCCCATAAACACGTCGGGGGCCGCGCCAGCCGGCGCGGCCCCCGAACGAGGCTCAGAAGCAATTACTTCGTGCGATTCGCGCGGTAGTACTCGATGAGAGCGCGGGTCGACTGATCCTGCGCGTCCAGAGCCTCGGAGGAACCCTCGATGGCGGGGAGGATCTGCTTGGCCAGGACCTTGCCCAGCTCAACACCCCACTGGTCGAAGGAATCAATGCCCCACACGGCACCCTCGACAAAGGTGATGTGCTCGTACAGGGCGATCAGCTGGCCCAGGACCGACGGGGTCAAGGCAGGGGCCATAATCGACGTCGTGGGACGGTTGCCGGTGAACACGCGGGCGGAGACGATGGCCTCGGGCGTGCCCTCGGCGCGCACCTCCTCGCTGGTCTTACCGAAGGCCAGGGCCTTGGTCTGGGCGAAGAAGTTCGACAGGAACAGCTCGTGCATGTCGGCGTCGCCATCGCCCAGCGCCCACGTCGGGTTCGCAAACGCGATGAAGTCGGCGGGGACCATGCGAGTGCCCTGGTGGATCAGCTGGTAGAAGGCGTGCTGGCCGTTGGTGCCCGGCTCACCCCAGAAGACCTCGCCGGTCTCATAGGTGACGGGGCTGCCGTCGCGGCGCACGGACTTGCCGTTGGACTCCATGGTCAGCTGCTGCAGGTACGCGGGGAAGCGATGCAGGTACTGGGAGTAGGGCAGGACAGCGTGCGTGTCGGCGCCCAGGAAGTTCGAGTACCACACGTTGAGAAGGCCCATGAGCAGGGGCACGTTCTTCTCGGGCTCCGTCTCGACGAAATGGCGGTCCATCGCGTGGAAGCCTGCGAGGAAGTCAGCGAAGCTCTCGGGGCCAATCGCGACGGCCAGGGAGGTACCGACAGCGGAATCCACGGAGTAGCGGCCACCCACCCAGCTCCAGAAGCCGAAGGCGTTACCCGGGTCGATGCCGAAGTCAGCGACCTTATCCAGGGCTGTGGACACGGCGACGAAGTGCTTAGCGATCGCCTCCTTCTCCGAGGCCTCGTCAGTGACGATGCCGCGCTCACGCAGACCATCGAGCAGCCACGCGCGCACAACCTTCGCATTCGTGATGGTCTCGAGCGTCGTGAACGTCTTGGACGCCACGATCACGAGGGTCGTCTCGGGGTCCAGGTCCTTCGTGGTCTCGCCCGCGTCGGTGGGGTCGATGTTGGAGATGAAGCGGCACTCCAGGCCCTCCTGCACGTAGGGCTTGAGGGCCTCGTACGCCATGACGGGACCCAGGTCGGAGCCGCCGATGCCGACGTTGACGACCGTCTTAACGGGCTTACCGGTGATGCCCACCCACTCGCCAGAACGGACGCGGCGAGCGAAAGCGTAAATCTTGTCCAGCACAGCATGCACGTCGGCGACCGCGTCCTTGCCGTCGACCGTCAGGGAGTCGGTCACGGGGCGGCGCAGCGCGGTATGCAGGACAGCGCGGTCCTCAGTGACGTTAATGTGCTCGCCCGCAAACATGCGGTCGCGCAGATCCAGGACCCCCGTCTGCTCGGCGAGCGCAAGGAGGTGACCCACCAGGGTCGGGCACACGAGGTTCTTCGACAGGTCGACATGCAGGTCGGCGGCCTGGAACGTGAAGGTCTTCGTACGCTCCGGATCATCCGCGAACATCTTGCGTAGATCCGGTTCAAAATTGTCGGCCAGCTGGTCGAGCTTGTCCCACGCGGGGGTCATCGTCGGGTCGATCACGGGGATATCACTCATGGGTGCTCCTGACAGTAGAAAGAAATGTAACACCAGTCTAGCGGGCCAAACGCGCCAGGTCACACTGGTCGCCCCAACAACAAACGAGGCCGTGGTCCCATGAACGCTCAGGGAACCACGGCCTCGTAATCACTGGGAAACCAGCGCCGACCTGTTACTCGACGAGGTCGTCGATGGGGATGGGGGCCGCCTCAATACCCGGGTTCTGCAGGGAGACAATACGCTGGACGGGGACGAGATCAAGCCACCACTGATGGAAGGGGCGGCGATTATCAATGTCCAGGTCGTCAAACATGTGCTTGACAGGGCGAGCCTCAACGGCGGAGCCTACCTGCCCAATGTAATAGGCGCGCGGATCCCCGCACTCAAACTGGGCCACGAGCTGATCAAACGCGCGGGCCATCAGGCGCGTGGCAAGCAGACGGTCGTAAGGCGACGGCGATCCACCCTGCTGCATGTGGCCGAGGGCCTGGTGACGCACGTCGTAGATACCCTCGGACTCGGCGTTGAACACATCGGCCAAGAAATCGCGATCATAATACTGGGATGCCGACTCGTTGACCAGCGTCAGGAACAGACGTCGACCCGACTTGAAGGAACTCACCATACGCTCTGCATCAGCGGCGATCTGCTGGAGGGAAGGGGACTCCTCGTTGATGTACATGTACTCGGCACCGCTGGCAAGGGCGCTCATGAACGTCAGGTAACCGCAGCGCCGCCCCATCGTCTCAGCGATGAAACAACGCTTGGACGCGGCTGCGCTCTCCTTGATGCGGTCGATCGCCCACGTAGCGTTGTTGATCGCCGTGTCGGTACCGATCGCGAGCTCGCATCCCGGCAGGTTGTTATCAATCGACGCGGGAATGAGCAGCATCGGGATACGGAACGCCGGGTAGCGGTCTTTCTCCGCCTGGATCGCATACACGCCCAAGTAGGCGTTCATGCCCCCGATAACGAAGAGCGCATCGATCTCATTACGTTCAATCGCCCGGCCCAGTGCGTAGAACTGCTCGACCGGCGGAACATCACGTTTCGTACCCAGCTCGGCACCGCCCTTGAACGCCCAACCTTCGACGTCCGACCAACTCAGTTCGCGCACGCGATCATCGGCCAGGCCGCTCCACGAGCCATCGACGCCCAGCATCGTCCAGCCCCGCGCAATACCCAGACGCACGGCAACACGAGCAGCCGTGTTCATGCCGGGGGCCAAACCACCCGCATGCAGAATTGCGACACGCTTGACGTCACCCGTTGGTTCAGGGATCAACTGGGGAGGCGTTGAGAGCAGGTGGTAGATACCAACCATCGAAGAGAAAGACGAGCCGCGCGATGCCTGGGCGGCTTCGTAGTCGCCGGCGGCAATGTAGTCCTTGACAGCTCGAGTGTCGCGTACAGCCTTCATGAGGGGGACGCGAGTGATGCGGTTGCGACGAACGCCCAGGATCATGGGTTCGTCCTCGCCTGTGGACGCCAGGATCTCCTGGACCGCCGCATAACCCAACAGGGTCGACATCCAACGGTCGTAGGCAGACGGCGTCCCGCCGCGCTGCACGTGGCCCAGGATCGTCACGCGGGCATCCTCACCCGTGCGCTCCTGGATCGTGTCAGCGATCAGCTGAGTCGACAGCTCGTTGCCCTCTCGATCGTGTGCGCCTTCCGCAACCAGGACGATGGACTCACGACGGCCCGCCTCGCGCCCCAGGCGCAGATGCTCGGCCAGATCATCCTGCCACCCCTGCCCCACCGGATCCTCGGGGGTAAAGACATAGTCCGCGCCACCTGCGACGGCCGCCATGAGAGGCAGGTAGCCGCAATGACGTCCCATGACCTCGACGACGAAGGTGCGTTGGTGAGAAGCAGCGGTACTGGTCAGCTGATCGATCGCATCCAGGATGCGGTGCAGGGCGGTATCCGCGCCGATCGTCATATCCGTGCCCACCATGTCGTTATCAATCGAGCCGACCAGGCCGACGATGATGAGGGCCGGATGAGCGTCCGCGAACTCCTGCGTGATGACGCCCTCGGCGACCAGCTCAGCCACGTGCTGGGACCATTCGCGGCGGAACTCGTTCGTACCCGACAAAGAGCCGTCACCTCCGATGACAACCAGGTGGTCGATGCCGCGCTCCAGCAGGTTCGCGGCTGCGCGGTGACGCCCCTCGTAGGTGCGGAATTCGGCGGAGCGAGCGGTGCCGATGACGGTGCCACCCTCGGCGAGAATCGAAGACACGTCCGACCAGCCCATCTTCTTGATGGAATCGCCCCCGTCGCACGCCCCCTGCCAGCCTTCCAGGATCGCATAGGGCTGCGCCTCCCTCGCCAGGGCCGTGCGCACCACTGCGCGGACGGTCGCGTTCATGCCCTGGGCATCGCCGCCCGAGGTCAGGACACCGATACGAACTGTGCTCATATTTCTGCCAGCTTTCATTGATGGAGGGGCCGGAAAGCCCGGTGTGCCTATCGTCCCCCATTCTACGTGACCTGGGCCTCCAACCACTAGGGCCTAACTCCCATTGCTCGACAAACGAGACGTGCGCGCCCGCCGAGAGCGGCGGACGCGCACGAAACCGACGAACGAAACCTTACGCTGTCGCTTCCGTGCCGTTACGGGCAGCGGAATCAGCGAGTTCCTCGGGGCTCACGACACCCTCAACCGAGACACGATCCAGGTACGCCATGCCATCAAAGGCCAGCTCTCGGGCGTTTTCCGGGTCTCCTTCATTGCCGATCGACCCGTGTGCCATACGGTTCACGACGAGCGCGATCGCACCGTCGCCCGTCACGTTCGTGGCCGTACCGAAGGAATCCAGCGCGATGTAGGTGGCGATCATGAGAGCAACCTGAGCATCGTCGAAGCCCAGCATGGAGCTGAGCAGGCCCGTGGCCGCCATGATGGCGCCGCCGGGGACGCCGGGGGCTGCGACCATCGTGATACCGAGCATGAAGATGAAGCCGACCCATTGCAGGGTGGAGACGGACAAGCCCTGGGTCAAAACAATCGCGAAGGCGAACGAGAAAATCTTGGACGTCGAGCCGGCCAGGTGGATCGTCGCACACAGCGGGATGGTGAAGGAAGCAACCGCGTCAGAGACACCGTTCTTCTTGGTCTGGCGCAGCGTCACCGGAATGGTCGCAGCCGAAGACGAGGTGCCCAGCGCCGTCAGGTAGGCGGGCATCATGGTCAGCAGAGCCTTGATGGGGTTGCGGCGAGCAATCGCGCCCGCGAAGCAGAACTGGGTGGCCAGGATGACGACCTCAAGGACCAGGACGACGACCACGACGCGCAGCAGCGTACGAATAATGGAGGCGGCCTCGCCCGTGTACGTCAGGTTCAGGAAAATACCGAAAATATGCAGGGGCAGCAGCGGGATGATGATCGTCTCAATGAGGCGCGTAATGATCGCGCGGAACTCGATGAACCCCTTACGCAGCACGCCGCGCGGAACCATCGACAGGCCCAGGCCAACCACGAAGGAGAGCAGCAGCGCCGTCATGACCTGCAGGGGAGCGGGCATCTCGATCGTGAAGTATGACTCGAGCGCGCTGCCGGGTTCACTCACAGATGCCAGCTGGGTGGAGGCGAGGAGCCGCGGGAACAGGGAGGCGCACACCAGGAACGTCAGGAAGCCTGAGAAGAGCGTCGACCCGTAGGCGATGGCCGTTGTAATACCCAGCCACTTTCCGGCGCCGCGCCCGAGATCAGCGATCGCGGGAGTCACCAGGCCGACAATGATGAGCGGAATAGAAAAGGACAGGAACTGGCTGAAGATAGCCGAGAACGTCGCGAAGATACGACCGATCTCCACGGGGACCAGGTGGTCTCCTCCGATTCGGATCGATCCGAGGGCGGTCGCTAGGATGATCGCAGCGATCACCCACACGAGGATTCCGGACTTACGCAGGAACGCGCGCATGTGTTTCACCTTGACAATAGGGACGATGGGTCACTCATAGAATGCATGACCTTTACGAATTCTTGAATCCGAAACCACCATTCGGGACATCCACCACTATCAACGCGACGGACACGTACCGCACTGTGAGACCATTTTCCCCTTGGAACCTAAACGATTCTTCAAGGTTCAGTGCACTGCCATAGTCGATACGAAGGGAGCTAGATACCAGATAATCGCGGCGAGAATCACGTAGACGACCGTGTCCGCAACGCGGCCTCGAGACGCGAACCAGGGACGTCCGGGCGTCCACATGCGCACAACTCCCATGCCGACGAGGACCGCGACCAACAGCATGACCGCCCGATGCCTGTGATCCGTCACAGCCAGAGCGATGACGCCGAGGACTCCCCCCGCGCTCAGGGTGCCGCCAAGCCACGCGCCCAATCGCGCACGCAGGGTCCTCTCCTCGTCATCCACGCCTCCTACCCTAGCGTACGATCGGACACAATCAGCTAATAGTCCGTCCCCGCAGCACTTTTCCAGCGCCACCCCCCGCCCTGACGCATTGATACACAATAACAGCGAGCGGGTTTAGGATAGGACGAAAGGCTTTCGGCCACACCATATTGTTCTCGTCCCAAAGGAGTATTCGAGTGTCCCGTTTCATCGTCGTCGCACCCGGTTCGTCAGAGGCTGCAGCCCTCGCCACCGAAGAGCTGGCCCGCGTCCTTGGTCTCACCACCATTGATGCCCTCACTGGCACCAACCCAGCCGACGCCGCCCTGCGCCCCGCCGCCGCACTGCCCGCCGCGGTTGAGGCCGTGCGCGCCGCCGGAGACGACGCGTTGATCGCCCCTGCCCGCGAGGCCTCGAACCGCGCCTTCGATCACGTGGCCTGGAACCTGAGCCTGGCTGCCTCCACCCGCGCCGGCGTCGTCCTCGCCTTCGACGCCGAGGGCGCCAGCGCCGAGCTACTCTCCGAAGAGATCGCCACCGCGCGCCTGCGAGCCGAGGCCTCGGCCGCCACCGTCGTCGCCGTGGTCCTCACCTGCGGTGCCCCCGAGGTCGAAGTTGACCTGCCCGTCCTGACCCTGCCCCTCGGCGAGGAAGCCGCCGCCACGCTGCGCGAGGCCCCCGCCCCCACCGCGCTCACTCCAGTAGCTTTCCAGGCCGATCTCATAGAGCGCGCCCGTGCCGACCGCAAACGCATCGTCCTGCCCGAACCCGACGACGACCGCGTCCTGCAGGCCGCCGCCCAGGTCCTCGCCGCCGGCATCGCCGACATCACCTTCGTGGGCGACGCCGACTACGTCGCCAAGCGCGCCGGTGAGCTCGGCATCGACCTGAGCGCCGCCCAGGTCGTCTCCGTGGACGACCCCGCCTACCGCGAGCGCTACGCCGAAGAGTTCGCGCGCCTGCGCGCCAAGAAGGGCGTCACCCTCGAGCAGGCCCGCGAGAAGGTCACCGACGTGTCCTACTTCGGCACCATGATGGTCCACATGGGCGACGCCGACGGCATGGTGTCAGGAGCCGCCCACACGACCGCTCACACGATCGTCCCCTCCTTCCAGATCATCAAGACCGCCCCCGGCGTGTCCGTCGTCTCCTCCATCTTCCTCATGGCGATGAAGGACCGCGTGTGGGCGTTTGGCGACTGCGCCGTCAACCCCAACCCCACCGCCGAGCAGCTGGCCGACATCGCCGTGACCTCCGCGCGCACCGCCGCCCAGTTCGGCGTCACCCCGCGCGTCGCCATGCTCTCCTACTCCACCGGCACCTCCGGCGCAGGCCCGGACGTCGACGCCGTCGTCGAGGCCACCCGCCTCGCCCGCGAGAAAGCCCCCGAGCTGGCCATCGAAGGCCCCATCCAGTTCGACGCGGCCGTCGACGCGGCCGTCGCAGCCAAGAAGCTGCCGGGTTCCGACGTCGCCGGCAAGGCCACCGTCTTCGTCTTCCCCTCCCTGGAAGCCGGAAACATCGGCTACAAGGCCGTCCAGCGTTCCTCGGGCGCGCTCGCCGTCGGCCCGGTCCTGCAGGGCCTCAACAAGCCCGTCAACGACCTCTCACGCGGCGCCCTCGTCGAGGACATCGTCAACACCGTCGCCCTGACCGCCGTTCAAGCCCAGGGCTGAGCGGGACCCAGGTCCCAGGGTCCGGTTACTATTGACGTAAAACCGAACCCCGGCCTCGTACTTATCTTTCTGATCCCTCCAACACGAAAGGCGAACGCGTGACCTCGTCCTCCGTTCTCGTCATTAATTCCGGCTCCTCCTCCATCAAATACCAGCTCGTCGATCCCGGCACCGGCGACGCCATCGCCAAGGGCCTGGTCGAGCGCATCGGCGACACGATGGGTCTCATCAAGCACGCGTACGGCGACGCCGTCACCGAAGAAGAACTCCCGGTCCCCGACCACACCGTCGGCATGCGCGAAGTGCTGCGCCTCTTCGACACCGAAGGACCGTCCCTAGCTGATGCGAACGTCGTCGCCGTCGGCCACCGCATCGTTCAGGGCGGCCGCTACTTCGATGGTCCGGCTCTGATCACCGACGAAGTCCGTAACCTCATCGAAGAGTTGTGTCCGCTGGCCCCCCTGCACAACCCCGCCCACCTCAAGGGCATTGACGTTGCGCGCGAACTCATGCCTGACGTCCCCCACGTCGCCGTCTTCGATACCGCGTTCTTCCAGCAACTGCCCGACCGCTCGGCTCTGTACGCACTGGAGACCGAGACCGCCGAGAAGTACTCGGTGCGCCGCTACGGCGCACACGGCACCTCCCACCAGTTCGTCTCCCAAGAGATCGCGAAGCTGGAGGGTCGCGACGACCTGAAGCAGATCGTCCTGCACCTGGGTAACGGCGCGTCCGTGTCGGCCGTCAAGAACGGCAAGCCGATCGACACGTCCATGGGCCTGACCCCCCTCGAGGGTCTCATGATGGGCACCCGCACCGGCGACATCGATCCCGCCGTCGTGTTCCACCTGGAGCGCGTCGCCGGCATGAGCGTCGACGAGGTTGACACCCTGTTCAACAAGAAGTCCGGCATGAAGGGCATGACGGGCGAGTCCGACATGCGTTCCGTGTGGGACATGATCCACAACGATGACGAGCCTGAGGCTCAGCAGCGCGCCCGTACCGCGATGGACGTCTACATTAACCGCCTGCTGAAGTACGTGGGTTCGTACACCGCGGAGCTGGGCGGCCTGGACGTCATCACCTTCACCGCTGGCATCGGCGAGAACGACGCAGCCGTGCGTCGCGAGCTGGCCGAGGCTCTCGCTCCCTTCGGCGTGAAGATCGACGTGGAGGCGAACAAGATTCGCTCCGGCGAGCCGCGCGTCATTTCCGCCCCCGACTCGACCGTGAAGATGTTTGTCTTCCCGACCAACGAGGAGCTGGCGATCGCCCGCCAGGCGCTGACCTTCGCCTGATCGGTTTGTTTCGCACGAGGCCGGGGTTCCCGCGTGGGGCCCCGGCCTCGAGCGTATCCGTCGCGCGTATTGACTTCACCCCCACACACCGACTACGATCAAGAGTGGTAACGGCGGGCAAGCCCTCGCAGAGTGCCAATCCGCGGACCCACGAGCGCACACGTTGCGCCGTGGGTTTTTGCGTCTCTCAGTGAGGAGGAGCATGCTCATCGCTTACATCGACGAAGTTGGCGAAGCTGGCGCTTTCATTTCAAAGGATCACAAGAGGTTTAAAATATCCCCTGCATTCGGCTATGCCGGCTTTGTTGTTCCTGAACAGCATGTCCATGCTTTATCTCGAGATGTCGCGATAACCAAGCAGAAGTTCTATTCACTTCTCTGCGGCGACGGCGAGGAAGATCCCAGAAACTACGCTCCTACATGGGAGCGTAAAGGGTCTGACCTCCTGAGCAAGCACGCAATGGGGCGTGCAGGACGACAGGAAGTAGTTGAGCTGCGCTCGCTTCTCGCTCGAATATCGAGTAATTACGGCGGAAAGCTCTTCTACTTCGTACGCGAAAAACCCATCGGCTCCCCAGGCCAGGTGTGGGGCAAGAACACCGACAACAACTGGGAAAATAAACGCGAGGAGAGGACCCTAGAATGTTTGAGCGAGGCGATCAACCGACTCTGCAGGTATGCCGAACACGAGGACCAGAACATCCTCCTCTTTCAGGACATGATCAACGAGAAGCAGCGCTTTCACCAGGTGAGACGCAGCTATGCCCACATCTACGGTCGCATCAAGGAACACCAGGAGATGCTGCGGATCCTCGAAGCACCCGCATATATCGACTCGGAGCTCTCGACGAACATCCAGTGTGCGGACTGGATCGCTGCTCTCATTGGCCGCGCCTGCGACTATCAACTGGTCCTCAACAGCTCCTACCGATGGGTAGCAGACAGTTTTTTCGCTGATCTTCGTGGAGGTTTCACGTATGAATCCACCCTCCAGTTCCATCGACGCAGCATCGACAATATCCACCACATCCGGATTCTCGATAGGGCACGCCCCCACCTCGACTCCCTGACCGGCATGTCTCCCGAGAATCTCTCCCTCCTCCAGCTCGTACATGCACGCGCAAGTGCGCCCACCACAGGCAAACCGGCAACGTGAGGCCCGACAGCTCATTCGCCGCGTGCGGGCTTGCTCCAGGAGCTGGCGATCGCCCGCCAGGCGCTGACCTTCGCCTGATCGGATTATTTCGCACGAGGCCGGGGTTCCAGCGTGGGGCCCCGGCCTCGGGCGTATCCTGGGATGGTAGCGCGAGCGAGGAGGCCCTCATGAACAGCGACGTTTCGACCCTGGCGGATTGGATCGCTCAGTCACCGTCCACCGTGTTTTTCGGCGGCGCCGGCGTCTCGACCGAGTCGGGCATCCCGGACTTTCGCGGGGCGAACGGCTTCTACTTCCAGGAGCGCGAGATTCCCCTTGAGACGGTCCTGAGCATCGACTTTTTCACCAAGCACCCCGAGGCGTACTGGGAGTGGTTCCACGAGATCTACCGTCCCGTCGAACCCAACGGCGCGCACAGGGCCCTGGCCGCCCTGGAGGCAGCCGGTCGGCTAGACGCGGTCGTCACGCAGAACATTGACGGCCTGCATCAGCGGGCCGGGTCGCGCACCGTGTGGGAGCTGCACGGCAACTGGGAGCGCCTCGTATGCACGCGCTGCGGGGCCGTCGCGGCGCTGGGTGATGCTGTCACGCTTGACGGGGATCCCGTGCCCGCGTGCCCGTCGTGCGGAGGGCAGATGCGCCCAGACATCGTCATGTACGGCGAGTCCCTGGACGAGGGCGTCATCGAGGCCGCCGTGTCGGCCATCGCGCGGGCGTCCACGCTGATCGTGGCCGGCACGTCCCTCGTGGTCTACCCGGCGGCGGGCCTCATCAACTACTTCTCGGGGGACCACCTGGTGCTCATGAACGCCACCCCGACCTCGGCCGACGCGCACGCGGATCTGATCGTCCGCGACCCGGTGGGCGCGACCCTCGACCGTGTCATGGACCAGCTGCGTGCCCAGAGCGTCGTGCCCGCGTAGGGCGTCGTGCCCGCGTAGGGCTTGCGGCGTACGGGATTCCCTCACGGGCCCCAGCCTCAACGCGCAGGCGCCCCCTCCCCTGCGCACACGTGGATAGGTTGTGCGCATATGGATAGGTTGTGCACATCCGGATAGCTTATTTTCCTATCCACATCTTCATAACCTATCCGCATGTTCGTAACCTATCCACGTATGCACGCCTTACGCTGCCCCGCAGGATCACTCCTCCCCCAGGCCGGCCGGGTCCACGAGGGCGAGGGCGCGCGGGGCGCGCGAGACGCGCACGCTTTGGCCCCACGTGAGGGTGAGCCGGTCGGATTCCATGCCGTCGCCAAAAAGCACGAGGGATTCGGAGCCGACGACGAGGCTCAGTTCCTCACCCTCGTCCAGGATGCCCTCGGTGTAGTCCACGCCGGTGAAGGGCGAGGGCCACGCCTCACGCACGAACCACGCGAGGGAGCGCGAGGTCGGGGCGGGCAGGTCCCCCATCGCGCGACCTCGCTTGAGGGAGGCCCCCCAACCGGTCGCCCCCGTCCCAGTGGAGACGACGACGCCGGAAGAGGATTGGCGTTCGACGTGAGACCCCAGGGAGAGTTCGTATCGGGCGCTCTGGTGGCTCGGGTGTCCGATGAAGACCTCGTTGAGTGCGGTGAGCGTGCGCGAGTCGTCGGCTGCCGCGCGCACCATCGTCAGCTGGTCCACGCGCAGGTCGCCGCCCTCGTCGATGCGGCGCAAAGCTCCAATCCCCTGGTCGGGCGTGCAGCGCGCGAGCACCCCCGCGTTGGACTGCGGGACTGAATTGACGCCGATCACGGCCTGGTCGCCAGCGTATTTGGCGACGTTGGCGACCAGGCCGTCGGGGCCCACGACGACGATGACGTCTTCGGGGGCGAAGAGGAAACGCGACAGGCAGTCGCGTTCCACGTCGGCGCTCGCCCACCCCTCCGGAATGCCCGCGCGCACGCGCGCCAGCGCCGCCACGTGGGACTCGTGGGCGGCCTCGACGGAGGCGAGGGTGCGCCCACGGCTCCTCAGGATGAATTCGACTTGGCCGCGGGTGGAGTAGCGGTCCATGAGTTCGTCGAACTCGGTGGGGCGACGGACGATGACGGCACGGCGGCGCATGGCTACTTCCCAGCCTTCGCTTTGCCGGTGAAGGCCGCCACGAGATCGCTGAGCACGTCGGCGGTGATGGTGATGTTGCCGAAGGAGGGCATGTTCTTGGCCATTTCTTTGAAGGCGAGGGCTCGCGCTACTTCGGGTCCGGCCTTGGCGAGCGCTTCGATGTAGGCGGCATCGGTCTCGATCCGGGCACGGCCGGCCGTGTTCCAGTCAACCTCGAATGCCTTGGCTTTTTCGACGATGCGCCGCGCTTCTGCTTCGACGGTGATCGCGTCAGCGGCTGCCTTTTCTTCGGCCTCACGCCTGGCGTTGTGGCCTTCCTGGTCGACCAGGTCGGCGCGTTTGCGGGCCAGGTCGAGCTTGGATTGCATCTCGTTTGCGGAGATCTGGGATTCGCGTTCGACGGCGAGGGCGCGGCGTTCGTAGAGGGCGCGGTCGGCTTCGGCTTGGAGCTGTTCGAGGAGCGGGGCGCGCAGGGAGGATTCGACTCCTTCGTCGGGGCGTAGGCTGAGCAGTCGCGCGTCTAGGATGGCGATGCCGGTGGCGCGCAGCTGGTCGTCTGCTGCGAAGGCTTGGGTAAGGACGCGACCGACCCGTTCGAGGGAGCCGGTAATCGCGTTTGTGAGCGTCATTTCTCCAATCGCCGAGGCCAGGGCGGAGAAGGCGATTCGGGTGACGGTCTCGTCGATCTGCCATAGGCCTTGGGCGTCGGTTCCCGCTTCGCGCGGGTAGAGCGCGAAGTCGTAGTGCGCGCAGGCAGATTCGGCATCCTCGATGCGGTAGGTGATGACGGCTTGGGCGTTTATGTTTTGTTGGTCGGCGGTGGCGGCTTGGATGAGGAAGCTGTGGGCGCGGTTGGCGGTGGGCACTTCCGCGAGCGCGCAGCGCCCATTTCGTAGCCAGAAGGATTGTCCGACGCCGGTTCTGATGGCGCGTCCGGCGCGGATTTGGACGACGTGGTCTCCGGCTCCGCCCTGGTAGCGGCTAAGGAATGGGTGGTGGTGAAGGGTTCCCATGATGGCTCCTTGGTTGGGTGGCGAACCACTTGTTTATGTCAGGACGACGATAATCTATCCGCACATTTAATGTCAACTCGACACAAATGAGTTATGCTGACACCATGACTAAGCCCCTAACCATCCCGATCGCGGTCGACATCGTCGCCCTCACCGTTATCGACCACACCCTCCACACCCTCGTCATACGTCGCGGAATCGACCCCTTCAAAAATCACCTGGCCCTGCCCGGCGGCTTCCTGCGCGAGGGCGAACAAACCAAGGAGGGAGCAGCCCGCGAACTCGAAGAAGAAACCGGCATCACTCCCCCGGGCCACCTCGAACAGCTGCGCACCTACGGACCCGTTGGAAGAGACCCTCGAGGCCCGGTTCTCTCCGTCGCCTACCTCCTCCTCGCCCCCTCTTTTTCCCCCACTCACGCGGGCGGCGACGCTGCGGGAGTCCTCTGGCACCCCGTCGATACCCTCCTCGCAGCCGACTCACCTCTCGCCTTCGACCACGCGCACATCCTCGCGGACGGCGTCGAGCGCGCCCGCTCCAAGATCGAATACTCCCCCCTGGCCACCTCCTTCTGCGGACCCGAGTTCACGATAACGCAGCTGCGCACCACCTACGAGGCCATCTGGGGGGCGGCCCTCGACCCGCGTAACTTCCACCGCAAAGCCACAAAAACCGCGTCATTCATCGAGCCGACGGGAGGCACCGTGCGCGAGGGGGCAGGGCGTCCGGCAACCCTCTACCGACTCGCCCCGGGCGTCGACGAAACCGCCTTCGTTCTCGACCCACCCCTGCGCCGACCCGCCTCCCCAGCCCCGGCCTCGTCGATGAAGAGCGCGAGCACGCCGAGTACGCAAGAATAAGCCCAGTACCAAAGGAGAATCATGAACTTCCATTCCCTCTACGACCAGGGCTTTGCGCGCGTCGCCGCCGTCACCCTGCCCGTGCACCCCGCGCGCCCCTTCGACAACGCGCGCGAGATCATCGACGCCGCCACAGAGCTTGACGAGCGCGGCGTCGCCGTCGCCGTCTACCCGGAACTGAGCGTGTCCGGCTACGCCATCGACGACCTCTTCCTGCAGGACGTTCTGCTCGACAACGTCGAGAAGGCCCTCGCGCGCATCGTCGAGGCCAGCGCCAACCTGCTCCCCCTCCTCGTCGTCGGCGCGCCCCTGCGCAAAGACAACGCCCTGTACAACTGCGCCGTCGCCATCCACCGCGGACGCGTCCTCGCGATCGTCCCCAAGTCCCACCTGCCCAACTACCGCGAGTTCTACGAGAAGCGCCACTTCGTCACCATGCCCCCGCGCGCCTGCGAGCGCATCGAAGTGCCGTGGGGCGGCGTCGAAGAATTCAGCGGCGGCCCCGCGTGGGTCCCCTTCGGCCAGGTCCTCATCTCCGCCGACGACGTGCCAGGCCTAACGATCGGCATCGAAGTTTGCGAAGACATGTGGGTCCCCCTCACCCCTTCGACAGAGCTGGCTCTGGCAGGCGCGACCGTCCTGGCGAACCTGTCCGCCTCCCCGATCACGGTCGGGCGCGGAGCCGACCGCGAACTCATGGTGCGCTCAGTGTCCGCACGCTGCTGCGCGGCCTACATCTACACGGCGGCCGGCATGGGCGAGTCCAGCACAGACCTCGCCTGGGACGGCGAAACCATGATTTACGAGGCCGGGGAACGCCTGGCGATCGGCGAGCGCTTCCAGGAGGGCACGCACATCACGATCGCCGACGTGGACCTGGAAAGCCTGCGCACCGAGCGCAAGCGCCAGAACTCCTTCACAGACAACGCGCAGCGCTACTTCGCGGGGGATGAGCGCATGGCTCCACAGGAGGTCGAGTTCACCCTCGACCCGCCGCGCACGGACCTGGGCCTGGAGCGCCCTGTCAACCGCTTCCCCTTCGTCCCCAACGACCCAACCCGCCTGGAGCAGGACTGCTACGAGGCCTACAACATTCAGGTCGCGGGCCTGGTCCAGCGCCTGCGCGCGATCGGAAACCCGAAGATCGTCATCGGCGTGTCGGGCGGCCTGGATTCGACGCACGCACTGGTCGTGGCTTCCCGCGCGATGGACCTGGTGGGCCGGCCACGCACGGACATCCTGTGCTACACGCTGCCCGGTTTTGCCACATCGGAGCGCACGAAGACGAACGCGACGCTGCTGTGCCGCTACCTGGGCACGTCCTTCCAGGAGATCGACATCCGCCCGGCTGCCACGCAGATGCTGGCCGACATCGGCCACCCCTACGGCGAGGGCGAGGCCACCTACGACGTGACCTTCGAGAATGTCCAGGCGGGCCTGCGCACCGACTACCTGTTCCGCCTGGCCAATCACCTGGGCGGCATCGTGCTGGGCACGGGCGACCTGTCCGAGCTGGCGCTGGGCTGGTGCACGTACGGCGTGGGCGACCAGATGAGCCACTACGCGGTCAACACGGGCGTGCCGAAGACCCTCATGCAGCACCTGATCCGCTGGGTCGTATCCTCCAAGCAGTTCGATGACCGCGTCGGCGAGGTGCTCCTGTCGATCCTGCACACGGAGATCTCCCCCGAGCTGGTTCCCGCCAAGCCGGGCGAGAAGATGCAGTCCACGCAGGACAAGATCGGCCCCTACAACCTCCAGGACTTCACGCTCTACCACGTGCTGCGCCGCGGCGCGCGCCCCTCAAAGATTGCGTTCCTGGCGGAGAAGGCATGGTCGGACGTTTCCACGGGTTCGTGGCCGGTCGGCTTCCCCGAGGAAGACAAGGTCGCGTACTCGCTGAAGGAGATCGTCAAGTGGGAGCGCCTGTTCCTGTGGCGTTTTTTCAGCCAGCAGTTCAAGCGCAGCGCGCTGCCTAACGGCCCGAAGGTCATGGCCGGCGGCTCCCTGTCCCCGCGCGGGGATTGGCGTATGCCTTCGGACGCGTCGGGGATGGATTGGGTCGCAGAGCTCGACGAGGCCGTGAAGGGTCTGGTCGACTAACTTCACGCTCGCTCGGCTGACCGAGCTAGCTCCCGACTTCACGCACGCTCGGCCGAGCCGTTCTCTGGGGGCGGTGCTCACGTGAGCACCGCCCCTCGGCTTACTCACAGCAGCACTCACAATTTCGCACGTAATTCCCCCGAGACGTCGCGCGACCACACGCCGAAAACGTTGAAAATACACCGTTTTTCAATGAGCTAACATAGCTTAGGCTAGCCAAATTACGTGCGAGATTTCTGAAAAGCGTGAGCTTGGCAACAAATGGACACAGTCGGCGAGAGGGAGACGCCACCGACGACGGAGGGTCACCGACGACGGAGGGTCACCGACGAACGCGTCAACGCGGGGCCTATACGGGGCGGCGCGAAACTATGCACACACTCACACGCACGCGAGCCCAAATTTCTGTAAGGTTAGTTTTGACAGTTAGGTAAGCCTAGCTTTTCCTATTTCAGTCCCACCGCAAGTACCTACGACGGAGAAATCATGTCTCGTACGACCACCTCCCTGGCCGCCATCGCCGCCATCGCCGCCCTCGGCCTGGCTGCATGCACCTCCGGCACAACCTCCTCCCAGTCCTCCGCCTCCTCCTCGTCCGCCACGCAGGCCACCCAAGCCTCGTCAGTGACGATCGACGCGAACGACGGCCCCGTCGACATTAAGCTGCCTGTGACCCGTGCAGCCTCCCTGGACAACCGTACCTTCGAGGTACTCGAGCAGTGGGGCGTTCCGCTCGTCGCAGTGCCCAAGCAACTGATCCCCTCCACCGTCACCGCCTATAACGGCGATGACATCGCAGATGTGGGCATGCACCGCGACCCCAACCTGGAGGCCCTGGTCGCCGCCGAACCCGACCTCATCATCTCCGGCCAGCGCTTCTCCAAGTTCGACGCGCAAATCAAAGAGCTGGCCCCCGACGTCCCGCTCATCAACCTAGAACCGCGCGACGGGCAGCCCTTCAATGAGGAACTCATCCGCGAAGTCACCGACCTCGGTGAGATATTCGGCAAGCAGGCCGAAACCCAACAGCTGGTCGACAACTTCAACGCATCGATCGAGCGCGCGAAGAACGCCTACGACGGCTCCTCCACCGTCATGGCGGTAGACGTCTCCGGCGGCAACATCGGCTACGTTGCACCCGGCAAAGGACGCACCTGGGGACCGGTTTTCGACCTGCTCGGCCTGAAGCCCGCCCTTGAAGTTGAGGGCGCGACCGACTCGCACACCGGCGACGACATTTCCGTCGAGGCCATCGCCGAAGCTAACCCGGCGTGGATCTTCGTTCTCGACCGTGACGCTGCCATCACCAAGGACGGCTCAAACACGCCAGCCGAAACCGTCATCAACAACAACGCCGCTCTGCAAAACGTCACCGCCCTGCAGAACAAGCAGGTGGTCTACGCACCCAACGACACCTACACCAACGAATCCATCATCACCTACACGGAGATTTTCAACTCCATCGCAGACGCCTTCGAAGCCGCGAAGAAGTGATCCTCTGACACACAAGCGGGTGCCGCCCATGCGGGCGGCACCCGCACCCCCTTTTCTTATGACACACTCCCCCGCCACCGCGCCTCCCACGGATGCCGCCGCGACGCGCGAGACCACCCCAGCCTCGTCGAAACGCCGCCCCCTGGCGCTCACCCTCGCAACCCTCACCGTCCTGGCCCTCCTGGTCCTGTCCCTGTCCACCGGCGAGTACTCGATCCTGTCCCAGGACGACGGCTGGCACATGTTCCTGACCGTGCGAGTCCCCCGCACGATCGCGCTCATCCTGTCCGGGGCCGCCATGTCGATGAGCGGCCTCGTCATGCAGCTGGTGACCCAGAACCGCTTCGCCGAACCATCAACGACGGGCACGACCGAGTGGGCGGGCCTGGGCTTGCTCATCATCATGATCGCCTGGCCGGGCGCCCCCATCCTGGTGCGTATGACCTGCGCCATCGTCTTCGCTTTTGCGGGAACCATGGTCTTTTTCGCTCTGCTTCGCCGCGTCTCCCTGCGCTCATCGCTGCTCGTCCCCATCATGGGCATGATGCTCGGCGCTGTCGTCTCCGCGATCTCCACGTTCATCGCCCTGGAGACGAACACCATGCAGAGCGTCGCCGTATGGTTCCAGGGATCCTTCACTTCCGTCTACGAAGGCCAGTACGAGGTGCTCTGGATCGTCACAATCGTCGTCGCAATCGTCTTCGTCATAGCCGACCGCCTCACCGCTGTCTCTCTGGGCGAAGACATCGCCGTGTCACTCGGCGTCAACTACCACCGCATGGTCCTCATCGCGACAGGCCTAGTCGCCGTCGCAACCGGCGTCGTCACCGTCGTCGTCGGCTCCCTGCCGTTCCTGGGCCTCATCGTGCCGAACCTCGTCTCCATGTCGATGGGCGACAACCTACGCACAAACCTACCGTGGGTGTGCCTGGCGGGCATCGCCCTGGTGACAGTCACCGACCTGCTCGCCCGAACAATCATCTCCCCCTTCGAAATGCCTGTCTCCGTCATCCTGGGCATCCTCGGGGCATTCGTCTTCGTCGCGCTCGTGCTGCGCCAAGCCAGGAAGGGGACCACACTGTGACCATTGTTTATGCTCCGGGAACTGACGGTTCCCACTCCCCGGCCACGGCCTCGTCCATCACGCGCCCGACGCGGCGCACCGGGGCCTTCGTCTCCCCCGCTGCCCGCCGACGCTGGTGGATCATTTTCAGCGTCGTGTGCGCCATCGCACTCCTGGCCTGCATCGGGCTGCTCACCTGGAAGAACCCGGCGCAATTCGGCACCCCCGTGTTCTGGAGGCTCGCCCGCAGGCGCGCTTTCGCAATCCTCGCGATCGCCCTGGTGGCCGTGTGCCAGGGGATGGCCACGGTCGCCTTCCAGACGGTGGCGAACAACCGCATCATCACGCCCTCAATCCTGGGCTTCGAGTCCCTCTACCGGGCGATCCACACGTCCACGATTTTCTTCCTGGGCGTCGCTGGACTCAACGCGTCGGCCACCGTCAGCAACTTTGTCGGGCAGCTCGCCCTCATGATCGCCCTCACGCTCGCGCTCTACTCGTGGCTGCTCACCTCCCAGCGCGCCTCCATGCACGCGATGCTCCTCATCGGCGTCATGCTGGGGGCGGGTCTCGGCTCCATCTCGACGTTCATGCAGCGCCTGCTCACACCCTCCGAATTCGACGTGCTCACTGCGCGCCTGTTCGGCTCGATCGCGAACGCGCAGAAGGAGTACTACCCCATTGCCGTTCCGCTCGTTGCTGTGGCGGCACTCGCCCTCCTCCTCATGAACACACGCCTATCCGTTCTCTCTCTGGGCCGTGAAACCGCCACAAACCTGGGTCTTAACCACCGGCGCACATCGGTGGCAGTCCTCGTCCTCGTGTCGATCCTCATGGCCACGTCGACCGCCCTCGTGGGTCCCATGACGTTCCTCGGGTTCCTCGTCGCGACGCTGTCCTACCAGTTCTCCGACACCCACGACCACCGCTACATCTTTGCGATGTCGGTCGTCCTGGCCATCGCGATCCTGGCCAGCGCCTACTTCGTCATGAATCACGTGTTCAACACGCAGGGCGTCGTTTCCATCATTATCGAGTTCGTCGGCGGGCTCGCGTTCATCGTCACTATTTTGCGGAAGGGCCGCCTGTGATTTCCATTGATTCCGTCGTCAAACAGTATTCATCCTCCGTGCGCATCGGCGAGATCTCCCTGGAGATCCCCGCGGGCGGCATTACGGCGCTGGTCGGCCCCAACGGGGCGGGCAAGTCCACGCTGCTGACCATGATCGGGCGTCTCCTCGGCATTGACGCGGGCACCATCGAGGTCGGTGGCCTGAACGTGGCGACGACGAAGTCCTCCCAGCTGGCGCGCACCCTGTCGATCCTGCGCCAAGAAAACCATTTCATTTCGCGCTTGACGGTCCGACAGCTGGTTGGTTTCGGTCGCTTTCCGCACACTCGAGGGCACCTGAACAGCGAGGACGAGGCCATCATCGACCGCTACATCGGCTTCCTTGACTTGGGGGACCTTCAGGGCCGCTACCTGGATCAGCTCTCTGGGGGCCAGCGCCAGCGCGCCTATGTCGCAATGGTTTTGGCACAGGAAACCGACTACGTTCTGCTGGATGAGCCGCTCAACAACCTGGACATTGCGCGCAGCGTGGAGATGATGACCATGCTGGAGCGAGCTGCCCGCGAGTTTTCGCGCACGATCGTCATCGTCCTGCACGACATCAATTTCGCGGCCCGCTACGCATCAACGATCTGCGCGCTGAAGGACGGGCAAGTCGCTTTCATGGGTTCACCTGCGGACATCATGCGCGACGATGTCCTCACCGACATCTTCGACACGCCCGTCACCGTCGTCCCAGGCCCGAACGGTCCGATCGCCTGCTACTTCTGAGCGCGCACGCGCGCTCAGCCACGGCTCGACTCAGGTCGGTCACCCGACGCTCACCCGGCCTCGTCATTTTAGAGGCCGGGGCCGGGTAGAATGGTCGCGCGGCCCACGCGCGGCCCGCGTGAAACGGCCGTGAAACATCCACCGTCCCTGGGGGTCCCGTGTCCGTCGCCCTGACAGTCCTCTTCGTCCTCGTCGCCCTCGTGCTCGTCGCGGGCGGACTCTACCTCTTTGCCTCGGGCCTGGCCGCGCGCGCGGACGCATGCCGCCCGCCCCTGGGCCTGCGCCTGCGGGGCGTCGAGAGCGGGTCGCGGGAATGGCGGCGTGCTCACCGCGCTGCCTGGCCGATTCTCTTTTGCGGCGGAGTCCTCGGCACCGCCCACGGCATCGCTCTGGCCGCCATGCCCTTCATGGACGCACCTGCCTCTATTCCCTTCGTCTTCGTCCTCTCCGGCGTGATTGTCGAGGTCGGCATGTGGTTGGTCGCACGCGGCGCTGGGAAGGCGGCGCTCAGGTAACATCGTCGTTCACCGGGGCCGCGCGCTGCGTGCAATCGAGTGGGAACCCCGACCTCGTTGCTCTCAGACGGGGCCAGGGTTCCCGGGCTTGAAGGCCGCAGTCAGGCGGTGGGCCGCTCGCGCCGATCCAGCATGAACAGCGCCAGCTTCGAGGGTTCAAGCGCGCGGACCGCGTGAGGCAGTCGCGTGCCGAAGTGGATGACGTCGCCGGGGCGAAGGACCACGGTGCGACCGTCGGCCTCGATTTCGAGGGCACCTTCGAGGGTCTGCAGGATGACGGGCATGGCCGCCGTGTGCTCACTGAGGATCTCGCCGGTATCGAAGCTAAAGAGGACGAGGCGCACACCCTCTGCGTGCATGACCGTGCGCGAGACGGTGGCTTCTTCGTTGATCTGGATCATCGAAGCGATGTCACTCAGGTCCGTCATGATGGGCGTAGGGACCTCGGTGTTGGAATCGAGCGAGAGGCTCACCTGTTCTCCTTGGGTTTGCGTGCGACGATGGCGACGCCGCACAGATGTCGGTCGTACTTCTTGAACGTGCGCGCCATCGTGGTGACGCGTCGGCGCAAGTCTTTGTCACGGGCGATGTTGCGGGCGATCCGCAGGGTCCCACGCACGCCCTCGTCGGCAAGCATGCGGCCTGGCTTCAGCAGGGCCATGGGCGCCTTGCGTGTCTCTTCGACGACCAGGCCCGCTTCTTCGAGAACCGCTCGCCAGCCGGCGACCGTGAGTGGCCGCGCGTTGACATTGATCGCGCGCGCGAGCGCACGGCGGATCTCGGTGGCGGGTTCCTCGGCGATGGTCTCGGGGCGCATCGCGAGCTCGTGGATGACGTAGCGTCCACCCGGGCGTAGGATACGCGCCGCTTCCCCCACGATCGCGCGCTTAGCTTTCTCACCCTGCATGGTGAGCATGGCTTCGCCGACCACGACGTCGGCACTAGCGTCCGGCAGACCTGTTTGGGCGGCATCCGCGTTCACACAGTGTCCCACGCCCGAGGCGATGGCATCGACGCGCGCACACGCGTCGGGGTCCCGCTCGACCCCCACGTAGGAGGCGGGGCCAACACTGATGATCGAGCGTGCTGTTACTCCCATTCCTGGAGCGAATTCGACGACATCCGCGCCGGGGATGACCGCTCGTTTGAGGGCCCACATGCTCAGCGCGAGACCCCCGGGGCGCAGGACTGTCTTTCCTGCACGGGCGAGCACCCAGTGACCGGGCGTCTTCTCGACGGGCCGGTTGGCATATGGCAGGGTCCCCGCCGACGATTCAACGTGAGGTGACATATACGCAAGTATAGCGTTATCTATTTACGTGCGCAGAGATGCACCCCTGCTCAATCGTCGAACGGAGACCCTCCGTCAGCGCTCACAGACCAATGATCTGACCGAACTCACGCTTAATCAGTTCGAGGCGCTCGTACGCCGCCTTCCACGGAACCGGCTCCCCCTCGGGGGCAGGCAGGATGACCTCGAGATAGCACTTGAGCTTGGGTTCCGTGCCCGATGGACGCGCGATCACGCGGTCCCCGGCCTCGGTCAGTACCAGCACACCGTCCGTGGGCGGCAGGCCCTTGTAGCCCTGCGCCAGGTCAGAGACCTCGACGACGGGTGAACCTGCGAGTTCGCTCGGCGGCTGCGCGCGCAAGCGCGCCATGCCGGTAGCAATCTGCTCAATCTCCTCGACGCGGAAGGTCAACGGTCCGGTCACGTGCAGGCCGTGAGCGTGGGCCAGACGGTCCAGTTCATCCCACGCGGTGCGGCCCTGAGCCTTGAGCGCGGCGAACAGCGACGCGGCAACGACAGAGGACGCAATACCGTCCTTGTCGCGCGCGATGGCGGGATTCGGGCAGAAACCGATCGCTTCTTCATAGCCGAAGGCCAGCTGCGGAGCGCGGGCGATCCACTTAAAGCCCGTGAGCGTCGTGTGATGTTCGAGGCCGTGGGCATGCGCAATGCGGGCCAGCAGACGCGAGGAGACGATCGAGTTTGCGAGCGACCCCTCCAGGCCGCGCGATGCCAGGAATTCTCCTAGCAGGCAGCCGATCTGGTCACCGCTCAGCGGACGCCATCCGGCCGCGGCCGCAGGGTCAGGGACCGCGAGCGCGCAACGGTCCGCGTCGGGGTCCACAGCGATGATAAGGTCGGCGTCCTCGCCGCGAGCCTGCTCGATGGCTATGTCGAGGGCTCCGGCTTCCTCGGGGTTCGGGAAGGGAACCGTCGGGAAGTCCGGGTCGGGTTCGGCCTGGGCGGCGACGATTGACACGTTCGTGAAGCCGGCCTGGGCCAGCACGCGCGAGGTGAGGGACGCGCCCACGCCGTGCATGGCCGTCAGGACGATGCGCAGGTCCGCGCGGACATCAGCGTCGCCGGAGGCCAGCTTGACGGCCTCCGCGACGTACTCGTCGCGCGGGTCCACGGCCTCGACCAGGTCATCGTTCATGGGGACTTCGTCAGCGGGGGGCGTGGCCTCGATGGCCGCCGCGATCTCGGCGTCGAAAGGCGGGACGATCTGGACTCCCTGGCCATCGCCCGTAACGACGCTTCCACCGAGGTACACCTTGTAGCCGTTATCGGGGGCGGGGTTGTGCGAAGCGGTCACCATAACGCCCGCGTCTGCGCCGTAGTGGCGCACCGCGAAGGAGGTCAGCGGGGTCGGGTTCGCCTGGGGCAGCGCGAGGACACGCACGCCGGCGGCAGAAGCGACACGGCACGCGGTCGTAGCAAACTCGGAGGAGCCGTAGCGGGCATCGCAGCCCACGACCAGGGTAGGGGTACCCGTCGCGTGACGTTTAATGACCTCGCACAGGCCGGCGGTCGCTCGGATAACGACGGCCAGGTTCATGCGGGATTCGCCGGGGCCCACGACTCCGCGCAGGCCGGCAGTTCCGAACTCGAGGGGACCGTTCATGGCGGCGCCCACGCGGGCGAGGGCCTCTTCGTCGCCGCCACGAGCGGCCTCAATGTCGGCCCTCAGGGACGAGGCCGTGGTCGGATCGGGGTCATGGTCTGCCCAGCGCTGGGCCAGTTCAAGAAGTTCCATAGTGTCAGTCTTCCAATTCTGCCAAGATGGCGTTAGTTGCGGAGACTCCCAGGCGAGAAGCTCCTGCTTCGATCATGGCGAGCGCCGTGTCGGCGTCGCGGATGCCTCCCGAGGCCTTGACCCCCAGGGCGTCGCCGACGGTGGCGCGCATGAGGGCGACCGCGTGGAAGGACGCCCCACCTGCGGGGTGGAAACCCGTGGAGGTCTTCACAAAGTCAGCTCCGGCAGCCATGGATGCCGTGCAGGCGGCGACGATTTCATCGTCAGTGAGAGCTGCGGACTCGATGATGACTTTCAGGACGCGTGGGGCTGGGACGACGCGGCGCACGGCAGCAATCTCTTCTTCCAGCTCGTGCAGGCGTGCGTCCTTGACCAGCTCGATGTTGATGACCATATCGATCTCGTCCGCGCCGTCGGCGACTGCCTGCGCCGCCTCGAAGGCTTTGACCTGCGGTTTGACCGCGCCCGAGGGGAAGCCGACGACGCAGGCCACCTTTAGTCCATCGGGCACATCCAGCGGAAGCATGGACGGGGACACGCATACCGAGAAGGTGCCGGCGCTGGCCCCTTCCTCGATAATGCGTACCACGTCCTGGCGTGTCGCTTCCGGCTTCAAGATCGTGTGGTCGATCAACGCGGCCACGTCACGCTTCTTCATGGAGCAGCCTTCTCCTTGTCTCAGAGCGCTGCCAGGGGCAGGGCGAGCTCCATCATCGCGGTGAAGGCGGTCTGGCGCGACTGCGCGTCCGTGACTTCACCGGTGACCAGCGAATCGGAGACCGTGAACATAGCCAGGGCCTCGACACCCGCGTGCGCGGCGGTCGCATACAGGCCAGCGCTCTCCATCTCGACTGCGAGGATGCCCATGCGCTGCCAGGCCTCGTTAAAGGTCGGGTTCGCGTTGTAGAAGACGTCGGAGGACATGATGTTGCCGACGTGGAAGGGGACGCCCCGCTCGCGGGCACGGCGCACCACGTCGTCGATCAGGTTGAAGGAGCCGATCGGGGCGAACTGGCCGGGCAGCTGGTACTGGTCCATGAACGCGCTGTTCGTGCAGGCGCCCTGCGCGATGACGACGTCGTACAGGTGCATGTTGGGCTGGAGGGAACCGCAGGTTCCGATGCGGACCAGGCGCTTGCAGCCAAACGTGTGGATAAGCTCGTAGGCGTACAGGGAGATTGAGGGGATACCCATGCCGGAACCCATGACGGAGACGGGGGTGCCCTGGTAGGTGCCGGTGAAGCCGAGCATGTTGCGCACGGCGTTGAACTGCTGGACGTCCTCCAGGTAGTTCTCAGCGATAAACTTGGCGCGCAGCGGGTCGCCCGGCAGCAGGATGGTCTCGGCGATGCGGCCGGTGGGATCAATGTGGGGTGTCGAACGCATGTGTCGTGTCCTTTGTCATCTCAGGGAGCTGTGCGCTCCTCTAGGCTTCGTTACCTATAGGGCAAGGCTAGGCCTTGCATTATCAATATGTCAATATTGACTTTGACAAGTGTTCTTTCTCTCTATCTCTACACCTCCTTCTCCAAGCCCTCTCACTCGCTCATTTCCAGCAGCCCAAGAGCCAAATCCTGATCCACCACCAGATGCGTGGCAATCCCCATGCGCAGCGCCGTGTCCAGCGCGCGTGTTTTCATGAACCCCCCCGCAACGACCAGCCGCACGGGCCGACTACACAGACGCTCCAACGAAATGCTGACAGTACGGGCCTCAAGCTCGGGAAGCGCAATCTGGCCAGCCGCCGTGAAAAAGTGAGAAAGCGCGTCACCGACAGCATCGCGCAACAGCGCATCCACTTCCTCCCCATCCAGATGCCCGAGGTTGAGAGAAATGACTTCGTCGCCGATCGCGCCGATCGTAAAGACGGCCACGTCAACGTTGCGCCCCTCCTCCAGGATCTTCATGATCGCCCGATCCTTGCACACGATCGATGCCGTCTTCGTGGACTGAAAAATGACAGGCAGGGGCAGGTAGCGCGGCTGAGCGTTAAAAGCATCGCAAAATGCACGCATCACCTCAAAATCGTGCGTCGCACGCGCGGAGAAAGATGTCCCACCCTTGAGCTGAACAACTCGCACGCCCTGGCGCGGAGAACGCTCCAAGTGAGAAGCAAGCGCATACATCGTGCGACCCCACGAGATACCCACGCGCATGCCGTCGTGCACCAACTGGCTCACCAGGTCCGCGCCCACGCGCCCAACCTCATCGATAGCTTCCTCCTCGGTCGCTGCGTGCCCGTGCGCGACGCGCACGCATGCCAGACCGTAGCGCTGCTCCAGTCGGGCAGCCAGTTCGGAAGCTTCCTCCCGAGGATCATGTATCGTGATCGTCACGAAACCACGATCGCGACCATGAGCGAGGAGCTTAGCCACGGTAGGACGCGAAAGCCCCATACGGGCGGCGATGTCAACTTGGCTCAAATCCTGCTGGTAATAGAGTTTGAGAGCATCAACAGCCTGCTCGTCGCGCTTATCCACGTGTACTCCCTCCTCGCCCTGGCCGCGCCGCGATCAAGACACGGTCTCCAGAACAACCCCGCGGGCAGCGAACGTGCCCCCCTCGGTAATCTCGATTGCACCTGATAGGGTCTCAACTGCGCGAGCAATTCGCCACTCGTCGTCGGTGTGGAGAGTCAGCAGAGGCTGTCCCCTCGACACGGTCTCCCCCGGCTTAGCGTGGATCTCGATGCCCGCACCAGCCTGCACCGGATCCTCCTTAACGGCTCGCCCCGCGCCGAGTCGCCACGACGCCACACCCACGCTCAGGGCATCCATACCGACGATCATACCGTCAGCCTCAGCACACACCTGATGGGTGTGCACGGCACGAGGCATGGGAGCGTCCGGATCACCCCCCTGCTCGCGGATCATCGCACGCCAACGATCCATCGCGCGCCCGTCTTCAAGGGCCGCCTCCACATCAACGTCGTGCACGCCAGCAAGATCAAGCATGTGACGCGCCAATTCGCAGGTCAGCTCAACGACGTCAGAGGGACCACCACCGGCCAGGACTTCGACAGACTCCTCGACCTCGAGCGCGTTGCCGATCTTGCGCCCCAGGGGAACGGACATATCGGTGAGCAGGGCGCGCGTGGCCACACCCGCGTCGCGTCCCAGGTCCACCAGAGTGCGCGCCAGTTGACGCGCACTGTCAATGTCCTTCATGAATGCTCCCGAACCGACCTTGACATCCAGGACGAGAGCGCCCGTCCCTTCAGCGATCTTCTTACTCATGATGGAACTAGAAATCAACGGAATGGACTCAACGGTTGAGGTGATGTCACGCAGAGCATAGAGCTTCTTGTCCGCGGGCGCCAGACCAGACCCCGCCGCGCAGATGACCGCGCCGCAGCCGTTACCGAGCTGGGACAGGATCTCCTCGTTGGACAGATGAGCGCGCCACCCAGGGATGGACTCCATCTTGTCCAGAGTACCGCCCGTATGCCCCAGGCCTCGGCCCGACAGCTGGGGAACAGCCACCTCGAAACACGCGACGAGCGGCGCCAGGGGGAGCGTGATCTTGTCACCCACACCTCCCGTAGAGTGCTTATCAGCAGTCGGCTTTCCGATCCCAGAGAAGTCCATGCGCTCCCCCGACCGGATCATCGCGTCCGTCCACCTGGCGATCTCGTCCCGCGTCATTCCCCGCAGGAAAACAGCCATGGCCAAAGCAGCCATCTGCTCGTCCCTGACAACGCCCTTCGTGTAGGCGTCGATCGTCCAGTCGATCTGCTCGGGGGTCAGGGCACCCCCGTCGCGCTTCGTTCGAATAATGTCAACGGCATCAAAGAGCGCCATCGTATCCTTCTTTCGTGTCGGACGAGGCCGGGGCAGGTAGCGCCCCGACACTGTCCAGGTCGTGTGGGCCAAAGGCACCAGGGAGGACCTCGCTCATGGGAGCAACGCCTTCCGGCATGAGAACCAAGCAGGAGGGGCCGCCGTGCTCATAGATGAGCTGGCGGCACCTCCCGCACGGGGAGACAGGGACCTCGTCACCGTTGACAGCAACGACCGCGACAAGCGCTCCACCACCGCTACGGATCAGCTCCGACACCATGCCGCACTCGGCACACAGCGTCACCCCGTACCCCGCGTTCTCAACGTTGCACCCACTCACGATTCGCCCGTCCTGCGCCAGTCCGGCGGCGCCAACGGGGAACCCCGAGTACGGGCAGTATGCCCGCTTCATCGCGTCAATGGCACTGCCCAGCAGGGCATCCCAATTGATCGACGTCATCGGTGCATCATCCTTCACTTCATGTAGGGAACATTCTCAGCCGCGGGAGCACGCGACTTGCCGACAAACCCAGCCACCGCGATGATCGTCACCACGTAGGGAATCATTGACACGAGATTGCCCGGGACAGCGTTAGACAGATTGGGCAGCAGGTGTGCCGTCGCCTGAGCAAAACCGAACATGACAGCGGCCGCCATGGCTCCCAGCGGATTCCACTTACCCAAGATCAGCGCAGCGAGGGCGATGTAGCCGTTCCCTGCGGAGATATTGTCCGTGAATGCCAGAGACGATCCAATCGTGAAGAACGCGCCACCCAGACCCGCGAGGGCCGAACCCAAGACCGTGTTGTTCGTACGCGTACGCTGCACGTTGATGCCGACCGTATCTGCTGCCCGCGGGTGCTCGCCACACGCCCGCAGGCGCAAGCCCCAACGGGAACGGAACAGGAAGAAAGCCAGCGCGGCGACCACGACGTACATGATGTAGACGAGGATCGTCTGGTTGAACAGCGCGGGGCCGATCACCGGAATCTCAGACAAGCCCGGAATCTTAATGGTCGAGAGCGAAAACTGGTTGGTGTTCAGGTTCAGCGTCGACTTCTTCATCACCGTTCCACCGAAGAAAGTGGTCAGGCCCAGCGCCAAAACGTTCAACACGACACCGACGATGACCTGATCAACGCCATACTTGACGGAGAACAGAGCCAGAAGCAGGCCCATGAAAGCGCCCGCAACAGGCGCGGCGATCAGACCAGCATAGGCATTGTGGAAGTACGAGGCCACGAGGACACCCGCGAACGCGCCAACCAGCAGGTCACCTTCAATTGCGATGTTAACCACGCCGACTCGCTCGGAAATCACGCCGGCGAGAGCACCGAAAATCAGCGGCGTCGACAAGGCAACCGTCGACACCAGGACCGAGGTAAGCGTTACGCCACCAGTGGTAGAACCCGAACCGGCGAACACGAGGAACCCACAGACAGTCGACAGGCCAACGAGGACCACCACGATGATCCGGGCCCACGAGGGGGTCCGCATCCTGCGAGCCGTCGTCACCAGGGACCACGCGGCAGCGGCGATCGCAATGACCGCGAGTCCCCACACAATGGGCGCGCCGGCAGTCACGATCTCAGGGATCACGTACGACTGCGACTTATCGTTGAGGATGATACGAACATCACCACTCGTCACGGCGGCAAGAACCACCAGGAGAACGCTGGCAGCAACGTAAACCCCGGGAAGTTTCCAGGACCGCTTGGTCTCAATCAGCGTTTGTGCTCCACGCTCACTTGTGCTCATCACTGACCTCCTTCTCAAGTGCTTCCACGCGTCGGGCGTCAGGAAGACGGAACATCCACCGCACCAGCGCCGGGGCGGCAATCAGCAGCACGATCACCGACTGCAGAATCAAAATCATGTCGATCGGCACGCCCTTGGTCTGCATCAGGTAACCACCAGCCTTGAACGCGCCGAACAGAAGACCCGCACAGAACGTGCCCAGCGGCTTATTGCGGCCCAGCAGAGCAACGGTGATCGCGTCGAAACCGATCGTTCCGGCGACATCGCGGGACACGTAACCCAGGGTGCCCAGCGCCTCGTTCGCACCCGCGAGACCGAGGAACGCACCCGAAATCACCATCGTCACAGCCGTAATCTTCTCCACCGAGATACCCGCAGTACGGGCAGCAGCTGCGTTCGTTCCAACCGCGCGGATCTTAAAGCCGAGCGTCGAGCGCTCCATCAGCCACCAGAAGAAAGCTAACGCAATAATCGAAACGATGAAACCAGCGTGAAGACGGAACGGCAGGGGCAGAATCCTCACCAACTCAGCCGATTCCGCTACGTCGGCGGTCACCGGCTGGTTCAAGCCCGGCGCCTGCCACGACTTCAAACCGAGCGTGTATCCCAGACCAAGGGCCGCAATCATGTTCAACATGATCGTCACAATGACCTCATTGGCACCCGTCTTCGCCTTCAGAACACCCGCAATGCCCGCGTACAAGCCACCCGCAAGCATAGCGGCGGCAATCGCCACCAGCGTATGAATGACCGGAGGCAGGTTCAGCGAGAAACCGACCCACACGGCAGCGAGCGAACCAGCGATGATCTGGCCCTTGCCACCAATGTTGAACAGGCTCGCACGGAAACCAATCGCCAGGCCCAGGCCCGCAATAATCAAAGGAATCGAGAAGAACAACGAATTCGTCAACGGCATGATCGTGCGAGTGAACGTCTTCGCCTCGGGATCAATGATGGCCCCGCGGAACATCGCGTAGTACGCCTCCGTCACCGACGCGCCAGACATCGCGATCAGGATCGCCCCGATGACGAAAGCGATAACGACCGCCAGCACCGACACAAACCACTGCGACGCCAACACGCGGGCAATTGCCAGGCGTGCTCCGCCCTTTTGCTTACTCATCACTTTTCCTCCCTGCCAGCGCGATCGGCTGCAGCCGAACCAGACGACGAAGCCATGGCCTCGTCCAGCGGAACACCGGCCATCATGAGGCCCAGGACATCACGCGGCGTATCCGGCGGGACAATGCCGACGATACGACCGCGGTACATCACGGCGATACGATCCGCGAGCGCACAAATCTCATCCAGCTCGGACGAAATCAGCAAAACTGCGCAGCCCCCATCGCGCGTGTCCACGATCCTGCGGTGAATGAACTCAATCGAGCCAACGTCGACGCCGCGCGTGGGCTGATTGACGACCAGGAGCTGAAGCTCCTTCGACATTTCGCGTGCCACGACGACCTTCTGCTGATTACCGCCCGACAGGGACGAAATCGGGTCATTGATCGACGTCAGGCGAATGTCGTACTCCTCCTGTTTCTCCTCAGCGTTGCGCGCGATCGCAGCAAGCTTGCGAGAACCGAACGCCGAAAACTGACTAGAGGTGAATTGATCCAGGACCAGGTTGTCCGCAATGGAGAAGGAGGCGATAATGCCGTCCGTCATGCGGTCCTCGGGAACGAAGCCGATGCCCGCGTCCAAAGACTGGCGCGGATTGAGGTGCGTAATGTCCTGATCACCCAGGCGAACAGCACCGGAGGTAGGCGTGCGCAGACCAAGGACGACCTCGGCCAATTCACTTTGGCCATTGCCCTGGACACCGGCGATCGCCACCGTCTCTCCCCTGCGCACCTCGAAGGAGAGGTGATCGAGGAGGGGAACGCCCCCGGATCCAATGAGCGTCACGTCGTCGAAGGCCAGGCCATCGCCAACAAGGTTGGCCGGCGCCTTATCAACGCGCAGCTGAACCGGACGGCCCACCATCTGGGAAGCCAAAGACGCCTCGGAATCCGACGGCGACGCCTCGCCCACAATGCGACCACGCCGAATAACGGTAATCGCGTCGGCAACGGCACGGATCTCACGCAGCTTGTGCGTGATGAACACGATCGAGGTACCCGAGTCCGCGAGCTGACGCATGATCACCATGAGTTCGTCCGTTTCCTGGGGTGTGAGCACCGCAGTGGGCTCGTCTAGGATCAGGACCTTCGCCTCGCGCGACAAAGCCTTGACGATCTCCACGCGCTGTTGCGCACCGACCGGCAGATCCTCGATGAGAGCATCGGGATCCAGGTCGAATCCGAAACGCGCTGACACATCGCGGACCGTCTGACGAGCCTTGTCGAGGCTGATGATACCGGCCGACCCGGTGGGCTCGTAGCCCAGGGCAATCGACTCAGCCACGGTGAAGACCGGGATCAGCATGAAGTGCTGGTGCACCATGCCAATACCCGCCGCGACTGCGTCGCCCGGGCCCTTGAACGTGGTGGGTTGTCCATCCAGAAGAATCTGCCCTTCGTCGGGCTGATGCAATCCGTACAGGACATTCATGAGCGTGGACTTACCCGCGCCATTCTCCCCCAGCAGGGCATGAATTTGCCCTTCCTCGACCGTGAGGTCGATCGAGTCGTTTGCGATGAGGGGACCGAACCTCTTCGTGATCCCCCGCAACTCTAGTTTCATTCCTTTTCCTTCCCACCGTGGAGCACATACCCCAGGTGCGTCTGATGGCCTGACGTCGCGAGCCGCGTCGTCGCTACCCGCTCGCCTTCGGCTCTCACTTCGGAGCGGCCTGCGATTCGATGGTCAGTTCACCCGACTTAATCTTCTCTGTGAGCGTCACCAGATCCTGCTTGATGTCGTTAGGGACCTGTGAGTCGAAGTCATGGAAGGGCGCAATGGAAACCCCTCCGTTTGCCAGCGTGCCCACATACGGTTCCGGCGTGAAGTTGCCACTCACCGAGTCCGTGATGGCCTGCTCGACGGCCGCACCGATCTCCTTCATAACCGAGGTCAAAACGATCGAGGAGTAGTCGGGGTTGGCCTCGTACCAGTCGGAGTCCACGCCGATGATCAGGGTGTTGCCGTCCGCCAGTGCGGCGGTCGCGGCCCCCAAGCCCACGGGTCCGGCGACGGGCATGATAATGTCGGCGCCCTGCGAGATAAACTGCTGCGCCTGCTGCTTGCCCAGCGCCTGGTCATCGAAGGACTGAGTGAAGGATCCCGCCTGGGCTGCCTTGTCCCAACCCAGGAGCTGCACAGACGCACCCTTCGCGTCGTTGTAGGCGGCGACGCCGTCAGCGAAACCGTCCATGAACACCGTCACGGCGGGGATTTGAATACCACCGAAAGTAGCGACCTTACCCGTCTTCGTCATGCCCGCAGCGACGTAGCCTGCCAGGAATGCCGCCTCGGAAGTGTTGAAGAGCAGGGGGCGACCGTTCTCGATGGTCACCGGCTCATTCTTCTTATCGCTAAAGCTGGCGTCGACCAGAGCAAAGTGCAGGTCCTTATTCTCGTCCGCCGACGCGTGCACGGCCTTCTCCAGGCTGAAGCCGACGCCGATGATCAGGTTGCAGTTGTCGGCGACCATCGTCTCGACGTTGGGCCTGAAGTCGGCGTCCGAGGTGGATTCAGCCGTATTGATCTTGACTCCCAGGTTGGCGTGAGCAGTCTGCAGGCCGTTGTACGCGGACTCATTAAAGGACTTGTCGTCCCATCCGCCGGAGTCTGAGACTGCGCAGGCCTTGAAGTCGGCAGCGCCCTCGGCATCGCCTCCCCCACACCCGGTGAGCGCGAGCGTGATGGCTCCCGCCGCAGCGAACATCTTCACAACGTGTTTCATGTATGTGTTCCTCCGTTGATGGTGATTCTTCCTTGAACCGGTGATGGCGTATGCCACAGACCATGCCCACGCAACCATTGCATGAACATTTGTCAGAATCGACTTTTACGTCTGCTATGAATTGTGCTGACAGGCATTCACCATGTCAAGACAACCTATTGTTGGATTGGTAACGTTTCTGGCGTTAGCTCTCGCATGCGCGCCACAATCAGCCACCACAAGGACGACAGTCCCAATGCCAGACCCGCTGCTCGGATGACATCGCACATGAGTCCGCACAAACCCATGACATCTGGACGAGACGAAAGCAGCGCGGGCCACAGACCGCGCCCACCGATCGACGAGTGAACATATGCAAAGTCAGGCTATTACGTTCGTTCACCATGACCCGCACCGCCTCCGTTCCCATCAGTGACTACCGGTCACTTGCGCCGCGACAACGCCGACGGCGATGAGCCGCTACCGCAGCGACACCCGCCGCACACATCGCCAAAGCAAAGGGCAGCCCCTGCGTGGTCGCGCCGGTGCGAGCCAAACCTCCACGTCGTACAGCGTCCGCCTTGTTCCTCGAAAGCACACCACCGATCGCCCCAGAGGTACCCCCTCGCCCCTGATCGACCGACACCGTCGGATCCGCAGCAGGAGCATCAGTACCCGCGCAGGCAACGGGGATCGTCACCCCGTCCGAGGCCTCGACGACCGTCGCGAAGTCGGTGGCCACCGTGACGGGAACGGCCACGACATCACCGGCCGCCCTGCCCTCGCAGGCGCCCACGACCGTCACGGTCACGCTCGCCTGCCCGGCTCCGTCCGTCGTAATGACCGAGGCGGCGTCCGAGGCGTGCGCGTCCACCAGGGAATTGTCGACCTCGGACACCGCCTGCGGCCCGCCCGCGCTCACGCGCACCTTCGAGGTGATGGAAGGCCCCTCGGAGAAGGACAGGCCACGCAGCGGAATCGTTACCGTCGACCCATCAGCGACCGCCTCTGTGGGCAGTGTCAGGCCGATCGAGGACTTCGCCGCGCGCGGCCTCAACGCGGACGAGGCCTCGGCGGAGCGATCCCCGCTACCCGAATGCGCACCCAGGTAGGCGTTGAAGGAATCACGGTCCAGGTTTCCGTTCGTGGTGGCCGCTCCCCCGCGAGTCAAGGCCTCGAAAGAATCACCGCCAGCGAGCAGGAAGGACAGGGACCCGACCGTGTACGTCGCGTCGGCCCTGAGGGGCTCGCCGTTGATCGTCACCGACGTGATGCGCTCCCCGTAGGGCTTGGCCGGGTCGTAGGTGTAGCGCACGTTCGAGGACAGGCTGAGCTTGAGCATCGGCCGGGAGTTCTGCGAGTTCAGGTCCGTTTTCCACTGCTGCTCGAGCGCGTCCTTGACGTCCGATCCCTTGAGCGTGACGTATCCCAGCTCGTTGGAGAAGGGCTGGACCTCGTAGGTCTGCGCGTACGTGATCGTCCCGTCCTCGCCGGGCACCAGGTCGGCGCGCAGGTCGCCCGCGTTGATCATGCCGATGTCGACGCTCTTCCCGTCCGGGGTGAGGATGGACTCGCGCAGGGAATCGGCCACCAGGTCACCCAGGGACGACTCGATGCCACGGTTCGACCCCGGCTCGGTCGCCCCCTCGGGGGTGGTGAACACGCCGCGCATGAAGGGGGCCGTGTACCCGGTCGCGACGACGCGCTTGCCCGCTTCCTTCGAGTCGGCCTCGGCTTGATCGACGATCGCCTGGGTGTCCGGGTCCGCGCCGCACTGGGCGACCTCGGCGGCGGGGATGAGGATCGAGTCGGCGCTGGTCACCTGCCGCGTCGCCGGGTCAATCGTCAGGCGGATCAAGCCCAGGTTGTCGGTGTAGGAGCCCGACGCGATGCCCGCCAGACGCGGGTTCGCACTGTCGAAGGACTCGACCGAGTTGACGTGGTCGAACTCGTAGGGCACGTGCGTGTCCCCACCCATGAGGCCGTCGACGTTCTTGCCGACCTTGACGTAGTTATTCTTCACGTCGTCGTCGAGCATGGCGATGACGACGTCGGCCTCTCCGCTGCTCTTCAGCTCGGCGGCCAGGGAGTTAATGCGATCGATCGGATCCGTGAAGGTCAGGCCCGCAGTGGTTCCAGGACTGAGCTTGTAGGGTACGTCCTGCGCGATCGCGCCGATGAACGCCACCTTCATGCCCGAGGGCGATACCCACAGCTTGTAGTCACCCAGGTAGGGTGTGCCGTCCCCGTAGGTGCCCATGCCCTCAATGTTGGCCCCCAGATACGGGAAGGTCGCCTGCACATACTCACTCGGGTTGGACCCGTCGACGCGCTGCTTGAAGACCGCCTGCCCCATATCCAGCTCGTGGTTGCCGATCGTCGAGGCCAGCGGGTTCATCGTATTGAGGGCCTCAATGGTGGGGTTGTCTTTGAGCGAACCCGACAGGTAGGGGGACGCCCCGATGTTGTCACCCAGCAGAGTGAACGAGGAGTTCGGGTTCTTAGCGGTCGCCTCTTTCAAGTAGCAGTTCACTGCGGGCAGGCCTGCCTCACGCACGACGCCTTTACTGGACACCTGCTGAATATGCCCGTGAATATCCGTGAGGTTGTACAGGTCCAAGACAATTGGGGTGGCCTCTTCCTGCGGAAGTGCGACAGCTGCGCTCGGTACAACCGCGAGGGACAGCGCCGCCATTGAAGCGAGTGCGAGATGCGTCCATCTGTGATGCATGGGTTTTCCTTTCTGGGAGGCGTCAGTGCCACCCCTGTTGTGTGTTTGCAGAAACATCGCTGGCGTCTATCGGTGCTTCTTGCGCCTCGCGAGGGACACGGCCATGCCTCCCGCTCCGGCCAGGAGAACCCCAAGACCGATGCTCGCCTCGGCGCTGGCCCCCGTGCGCGCGAAGGCACTGCGGGCCGCGGAAGGCCTCGCGCCCACTGCGAGGGGGTTTTCGACCTCTTCCAGTGCGACTACGTCGGCGCCCAAAGCGTTGATCGCAGAGACGATCTTGGATTGCTGATTGGCGAAGGCCTCGTGCGAGTACGCCCCACGCACCCTGCACTTCTTTGCGGTCACGAAGGCCCCGGTACGGTCCGGGTACCCCGTGCACCCGGCCTCGTCGACCCCCAGGTCGGAAAAGTAGTTGAGGACATTGAACGTGGCGACGCGGATATTCCCGCCAACCGTGGGGGCGGTCGGACGCTGCCCCATGATGGTCACCGGAGAACGGTCGGGATGCGCGGCCACCATGGACGTTGGTTGAAAGACGAAGGATCCGTGACGCGGTTCGAACACCACGGGCTCGTCGAAGGACACGTGGTAGCCGACGCGCGCCTGAGCACCATTTGCCAGGTACGCGTAGGGTACCCCGGTGGCTGCGCCCCGCAGCAGATTCGTGTTCGTCCCATCGTCAAGCGCGATCACACGCGCGGCGTTAGCGGCCTCGTAGTCGCGGGCCGCCTGGCCGGGAGCTACCACATCGGTGGCGGCGCGCAGCGGCTCAACCCCGGGAGTCAGCAACAGCGTTCCGTACTGATTCGTCTGATTGTTACCCGTGATTGTCCACGTGCCCTGTGGCGCGAGGAGCATGGACTCGTAGGACTCTGCCTGCTCCGCCGCGGGAACGCCGGTGACCGGCGTGGGGGTCACAGCCTGACAACCGTCTACCTGCTTGACGGCGCTGGCCTCCAGCTGCGTCAGGCTCGAGGGATTGTCTGTCGCGAACGTAGCAGGGAACTCCCCGACCGTGCCGCTCACGCGTACGCACGTCCCGTGAGCCGGGACCTGGTCGTTCTTCCCCACGTAGACGAAGAGTGCATCCGAATTCGTGCGCCCCTCATCCCACGCGCCACCACTGCCCGGCGTCTGAATCGCGAATCCGTCCAAGGTGGTGGCCAGCCCCGACTCCCCAACCGGGTACGCGGTCGTCACTACGCCCACCGTGGTGACGACCGCCCCCACCATCGCCGACTCATCCCCCGCGCCAACAGCCTGGATGTCCGAGATTGGGGTGTCGACGAGGCCTGGACCCGGGTCCCCCGATTGCGCGGAGTTCACGGGGGAGGAAGACTCCGCAGCTGAGCGTGTCGGCTGCACATCACCCGACTGGGTCTGCTCGGTGCCAGCCTGCGTGGCTCCCGACTGGCTTGCTTCCACCGCACCCGATTGGCCGACATCGACCGCCCAGGCAGCAGGCACAAGCCCCATCGCGGACAGGGTGAGCGCGCCGAGTACAGCTAGTGATCGCGTCCCGCACTTCATCGGGATGTCCTCTCAACCTCACCTCACCGTGAGGGACCTCGCGGCCCCGGACCGCAGGCACCTTTACCTGCAGCAACACGAATTTTGATAAGTGTATACGACATGACAAACAAATGAAACCGCTCGGGAAAATTCCTGTGCTACGAGCCAGTGGCATAGATGCGTCCAGAAAGGACACCCGAGTGCGTCAAATCTGCACCGGCTTCGTCAAACTCCCTCACACCCGCTGAGGTGCCCGGCCTCGTCACCCCCAGCCCCGGCCTCGTCGCTGAGCGAACGACGGTCAGGACGCCGAATACGGGGAGACGACCACCTGAGCGCGCTGCAGATCCTTCACCTCGGCATACCCCGTCGAGGCCATCGTCCGCTTGAGCGCCCCCACAAAGTTCAGCGAACCATCCGCGCGCGTAGACGGGCCGTACAGAATCTGCTCAAGCGTGCCCGTCGTCCCCACGTACACGCGCTGGCCGCGCGGCATGTCCGGGTGGGTGGCCTCCGACCCCCAGTGCCAGCCGCGCCCGGGCGCCTCCTCGGCGCGGGCGATAGCTGCACCCAACATCACCGCGTCCGCGCCGCACGCGATCGCGCGCGCGAGGTCGCCGCTGCGCCCAATGCCGCCGTCCGCGATGACGTGCACGTAACGCCCACCGGACTCGTCCATGTAGTCGCGCCGGGCCGCCGCCACGTCCGCGATAGCCGTCGCCATCGGCGCATGCACGCCCAGCGACTGGCGCGTCGAATGCGCCGCTCCCCCACCAAAACCAACAAGAACACCCGCGGCGCCCGTACGCATGAGATGCAGAGCAGCCGCGTCCGTACACACGCCGCCGACTATGACGGGCACGTCCAGCTCATAGATGAAGCGCTTGAGATTAAGGGGCTCGCGGCGAGACGACACGTGTTCGGCGGACACCGTCGAACCTCGAATAATGAACAGGTCGACGCCCGCGTCAACAACCGCGCGCCAATACTGCTGGACGCGCTGGGGTGAGAGCTTTCCGGCGACGACCACGCCGGCCTCGCGCAGCTGCTTAAGCCGCTCCGTGATCAGCGAAGGCTTGATCGGCTCCGAATAGACGCGCTGGAGGGTCGCGATCGACTCCTCCTCGCCCAGGTGAGCGATCTGATCAAGAATCGGGGTGGGATCCTCGTAGCGGGTCCACAGCCCATCCAGATCCAGGACGCCGATACCACCGAGGCGACCAAACGCGATCGCGGTTTCCGGGCTCATCACCGAGTCCATGGGGGCAGCCATGAGGGGAATGTCGACGTGGTAGGCGTCGATCTGCCAGCCGACATTGACGTCCTCGGGGTCACGCGTGCGCCGAGCGGGCACGAGCGCGATGTCGTCCAGTGTGTAGGCGCGCCGACCGCGCTTGCCGCGTCCGATTTCGACTTCGTGGCTCATGAACAGATTCTACTGCCTCGGGGACGCAGATGTGCCCGACCTCTGCCACACAACGCGCACAACATCGGCAAGCATCACACTCACAACGCCCACAACGCGTTACACTTAACACACAGCGCGTACAAATCAGACCGAAACGAGGTTTACACTAGCACTTCATAGAACATACGGCGCCGCCACCCCACCCAAAGACTTCACAGCACATATGACGCAACTAACAATAACGGGAATAGAGCTAGCCACATGGGAAATAACAACAGAAAACGAAACACTAATCACAAGAAAAAGAAGCAAACAGTAAAAGTAAATTCATCAGACACCACACAGGCAACACGAAACATCGACACCCAAAACAGAGGCACTCAACAAACTCAGGCACACGAAGAAAATAGATTTAGTGCACAAGAAGAGCTTTATAAGGTTGAAAATCAGCAATATGAGCTACTCACAAAGCTATTTGCTTTCCTGCTCACACTTTACGGAATTGATTTTTTTCAAAAAAGCATATTATCGAAAGCATCAGCAGAGGAACCGCCTTACATTCACTACGCGATTCCGGCAATACTACTTACCCTGCTTGCCACATGCGCACTAAAGCTCCATCGCGTCAACCAAATTCAAAAGGGCATGGCACGTGACATCAACAACTTTTATACAAATAAAAGAACCCTGCGGGCATTCAAGACGATCTGCGGTCCAGGCAAGTACGAGCACAATGCAGCCCTCAATCTTTGGCAGAAACGACTGAAAAGGAAAGGCGCAAGAGAAGGACTTTCAAATCCGGAAATCGTGAGTGAAATCGGCAGCAGATACGCTAGCTGGCTTGGACTTGCGGCTACATTCTTCGGACTAGTCTTCCCCTCGGTCCCCCAATTGGCATCATATGCCACAGCCGCACTCCTCTTCGCCTCAGCTGTTTTTACAGCATATACATTCGTCTACTTTAAAGCTTCAAATCAACATCTGGTTAATCAGATACTCAGACACGAAACCCAGCAGTGCTGACACTTTCCAGGCACACCCGGTACGCAGATGTGCCCGCCCTCTGCCACACTGGAGGAACCGGCAAAGACAGGAGCAATCATGAGCTGGATCGAGGACCCGTGGATGGGTTTTGACACCGAGACGACGGGAGTGCGCGCGCTCAAGGATCGCCTCGTCACCGCCGCGCTGGTGCTGCGCATCGACGGCGCATCCTACCGGTCCGGCGTCAGCGCCCCCGATCAGGTGGCCACGTGGCTGACCGACCCGGGCGTCGAGATCCCCGAGCAGGCGACCGCCGTCCACGGCATCACGACCGAGCAGGCGCGCCGCGACGGCCGCCCGATTGAGGATGTCCTCCACGAGCTGGCCGGTTCCATCGTCGAACATTGGCTGCGCGGCTACCCGGTCGTCGCCTTCAACGCGACGTACGACATCACGCTGGTCAACCAGGAGCTGCGCCGCCACCACCTGGGGTCCTTCGAGGAGCGCCTGGAGGGGGCGCCGATGCTGGTCGTTGATCCCCTCGTCTTGGATCGGAAGCTCGACCGCTTCCGCAAGGGCAAGAAGACGCTCACCGATATGGCGCCCGTCTACGGCGCGGTCGCCTCCCCGGACGCTCACACGGCCGAGGTCGACGTGGCCATGACGCTTGACGTGCTCGCGGGCATGGTGGATAAGTACCCGCAGCTGGCGTCCATGAGCGCCCTGGAACTCACCGACTATCAGCGTCATGCCCACCAGGATTGGGCCGAGGACTTCGAGAAGTACCTGCGTAAGCAGGGCCGCGACGCTACCATCGACCGCGAGTGGCCGCAGATCACACCGCGAGGCCGCAGCGACGACCAGCAGTAAGGGCAGTTCGGGCGGGGGCCGGCAGGGCTGGCCCCCGTTTCGTTGTGTCTGAGGTGCCGCGCACAGGGGCCTGAATGAGCCGTGTGGGAAGGCCCGAACGAGGCAGTGGCCGGGGTCGCGCCCGGTGGGCGGCAGGATCCGGCTGCTCAGCACGCGCTACGCGCCACCAGTGTGGGGCCGACGGGGCCGCAGCTCCCGGCCACCAAGGCACATCCGGATAGGTAACGAGCATCCGGATAGCTTAATAACCTATCCGGATGTGCATAACCTATCCACGTGCGCGCAACCTATCCAGATGTGCCCACGCGGAGGGCATGTCAGGGAACGCAGGCCCTGGTCACGCACCACGCACCGCACACCACCAGTGCGGAGGGCGCCAGCGGGCCCGGCGGCGCCACAGTCTCTCGCCGAATAAAAGTCGCACGTAATTCCCCTCGGTCATTTTTCGAGCACTGCTCAAAACGTTGCAATTCCAACGATGCAAAGTCAAGGTTTGAAGCAGCCGCAGGGGAATTACGTGCGACATTGTCGGGGAACCATGCCCGCGACCGTTCTCGCACCCCACACAAGCCCAGGCCAGGGCATGACACCAGTTCGGGAACATGACGCCAGTGAGGGAGCATGACGCCACCTCCGAACTGGCGTAATACCCACATAAGTGGTGTACCACTGAGCAACAAGCCTCAACGCGGCACACACCCGAGTAAGGGACCGTATCGCGGGCGGCTCTGCTGCGACGTACAAGCAGGCGCGGTTCCGTCCGTGTAAAGGACTGGGGTTTAGCTGTTCATGGGCGCGCATACCAGCGGTCGCGGTCCCGCCCTCGTAAAGGACTGGGGCTCCCGGCCACCAAGGCACATCCGGATAGGTAACGAACATCCGGATAGGTAACGAACATCTGGATAGCTTAATAAGGCTCTTCAGAGTTGAGTGTGGGTGGAGGCGTCTAGGCCTCCTGCGATGAGGAGC
>ERZ773057.85-NODE-85-length-44691-cov-6.356663_pt1 | contig 44691 bp, 48 predicted proteins | sample MGYA00580629_ERZ773057 | MGnify/ENA primary metagenome ERZ773057 (study PRJEB29015, sample SAMEA2738143) | human oral metagenome | biome: human oral; feature: human-associated habitat; material: saliva | place: China | collected 2163 ...
GAATCGGTTTACCTAACACGTTGGAAGAGGCTGTTGTTGCTTTGATGCTTTCTTCAGAGAAGCCTGCTAATATACATGAGGCTATTGTCAACGAATTTATTACTAAGTTCCCACAGTCAAATGATGGATATTATGCGTTAGCGAACATACAGATTGCTAAAGGTGAGGTCGCAAATGCTGATAAAACAATGCAGACTGCTATCGGAAAGGTTACTGCAAAGGATGAAGCTCACTATAATTTTGCTCGTCTTATTTATCGTAATGCGTTTATCCCTGAGTTTGAGGAAAAAGCTAAAGCTATTGGGTGGACACTTGATAAGGCTTTGGATGAAGTCCAAAAGGCTCAATCTGCAAAAGCCAATGATGCTTATCGCCATTTGCAAGCACAAATTACTTATGCAAAGGGTGATTATGCAAAGGCTTATACAGACTTTGAGGCACTAACTAAGACGAAATTTAATAATCCAGAGTTGTATTTGGAAATGGCACAGAGTCGCCAACATCTGGGAGGTACTGATCAGGAGATTCTCGACTTGCTCAATAAGAGTATCGAACTTTGTGATACGCCATACGTATCTACTTCTGCACCATATTTCTATACACGTGGACAACAGCTGGAGAAGATGGGGGAGTATCGAAAGGCTGTACAAGATTATTATACGTATGAATATTTTAATCAAGGACGTCTTGGCGCAGCATTCTATTATATGCGTGAACAGTGTGAAGTGAAGGGACGTATGTGGCAGCAAGCGCTACAAGACATTCTTGTTGCATCACGACTTGACCCTAAAGAACCTTTATACCCAACGGAAGCAGGAAGCCTTTTGTTACGTTTAAATAAGCTTGATGCAGCTATGAGTGCTGCTCAACAAGCAATCCAACTTGATGACGCTCAGCCTGATGCATACCTTATTTTGGGTATAGCACAATGCGAAAGTAAACAGAAAGAGTCTGGAATAAAGAATATTCAAAAAGCAAAGGAACTTGGTAATACACAAGCCGATACGTTTTTACAGAAATATAAATAATTTGACAAGATAGTTTAATAGGTATGAAATTTGAAGGAATGGAATTTGGCAGAACCGAATTTATTCCGTACCTTTGCACTCGCATGATGGTTCCGTAGCTCAGTTGGATTAGAGCAACAGCCTTCTAAGCTGTGGGTCTTGGGTTCGAACCCCAACGGAATCACCTCTTGAAAAAGTACCTATAACACTGGTTTTTAGGTACTTTTTCTTTTTCAACTCCCCAGCCGTTACGCTATTCGGGAATAAAAAAAACACTTATTTCGTCCAAATTTGGACCGCTAAGCAAGTTTTTTCTATTCGTTTTAAGAATTAAGTATAATGGCAACAATCAAACTCGCAGTGCTCAAGCACACAAAATCAAAAGATGGTTCATACAAGATTCGTATTTCCATTGGTCACAGATCCGAAACTCATTACATCGTTACACCTTATTCTGTTAATGCTCTTTCAGAGTTCGATAACGGAATAGTGGTAAGAGTTCCTAACGCACATGAAATTAATATTAAGCTCCGTAATCTCCTTAATGACTATGAAGAGAGATTAGAGCGTATTGACTCTCCAGAAGATTATACCTGCAAGGAACTTCGGGACCTTCTAAAGTCGATGCGTACTCATTCCTCAAAGATTACATTTAAGCAAGTATCAGAACAATATCAGAAGGAACTCATCGAGGACGGTCGAGGCTCTTATGCTGGCATGCTTCAAAACTCGTTGAGGCTCTTCTTTGAATTTACAGGCGGTGATGTTTTTCTTTCTGAAATTAGTACTATTACTATATCAGAGTTCGAACGTTGGCTAAAACGAAAAGGGGTGTCACAAACATACATCAGTATGACCCTTTCAATGACCCGTACAATCGTTAATCGTGCCATAAGAATGCAACTCGTAACCTATAGCGTACATCCCTTTACATATTGGAAACGACCAGCAGACCCAGAACGTGAGCTTGATATATCAGTAGAAGACGTGCGAGCTATCAGAGACGCACAACCACGGTTAAAGAAACAGAGGATCGCTCGTGACATCTTTATGCTCTCCTATTATCTCGGAGGCATCAACCTTATAGACCTTCTCGAGATAGATTTTCGGGGTGTATCTGTTCTTGAATATACTCGACATAAGTCCCGTAACATGAAACTATCCGATAAACGTATTTCTTTCACTCTCCAGCCGGAGGCGAAGGAACTAATTAGCAAATGGATGAATCGTAATACTGGCAGGCTTGATTTCGGTTATAAATTCTCTTATAAGAATTTTCTCGCCTATGTCACTCGCTCAATAAAGAGCCTCGCAAAGGATATCGATATACAAGATTACCGAAAAGTATGCTATTATACAGCACGAAAATCATTTGTTCAGCATGGTTTCGACCTCGGTATTAGCCTCGAAGTATTAGAGTATTGTATCGGACAATCTGTAAAGAACAACCGACCGATATTTAACTACTTAAAGATAATGAGAAAGCATGCCGACGTTGCTTTCCGTCAAATACTCGATAATCTTGCAGGTATATAAGTTACCACAGAAAAGAATTGGACGCCGTAAAAACGAAAACTGATAAAAATAAGATGGTGCGATACTCTTCCTGTACCACACCATCTATTTTGTGTTATCTTCTCAATCGAATGAATACGAAGCCTAATATCCAAAGCGCTAAACACGCTACAAATATCTTCAATGGTAGCGACTTTTCTTTTTCTATTTTGGTCTTCCGTGCGGGCTGCTTGATATATATACTATCTCGTGCAGCTTTCACATATACTACCTTCTTCAAAGTGTCTGTACGTACTCTCCAACGGTCTACAACTCTCTCACGGATGACAAATACCGTGTCAGTTCCATTGATAGTATCGTGCTTCGTCTGAATAGTCGTTGTTTCTCTCTCTGAGACGCTATCCTTTATCAGCCTTATAACTATACTATCTCTTGTTTTATAGACGCTGTCATGTACAATTTGTGTCTGTACGAGTTTCGTTGCTCTACAACCTACAAGTAAGCATGCTATCACCACTATAGAGAATACTCCTATTAACTTCTTCATTAGAAACGCACCTCCTTTCCATTGCTATACACGAGCGAACCATACTTAATGCCGTCCAGCCTTCGCAACCATCCTCGTAGGAATTTCTTTTGTTTAGGCTGGTTCTGAACGAACTTCTGAAGGTATTCCCGCCTTCTATCTTTCAGCCACGCAAAGAACTCTTTTGGGTCTTGCCTGTTCAGTGCTGTAATCGTCTTCGGTCCTACCACACCATCAGCAAGTACACCCAGCTTCGCCTGTGGTATCTTTATTCCGTATACTCCTGAAGCCCATACCCAGTCGACCAAGCAGTTAGCGATTGACTGGTCTTTAATGGCATCAGCTTGCCACTTGTTCCAGAAGTTTTTACGCATAATCATCTTAGCGTCATCAAGGGTTATAACCTTCAAGTCGTCAACGTCGATATCTCCGTCTCTATCCTTGTCGTACCCCTGCATCTTCCAAGTACCTATCGTAACACCATACTTCGTCGCTCCTCCTCTATCTACAGGATCGTTACCGTAAACGCCTTCATAACTGAAAATGAAAGGTGCTAATACATCTAATTTTGCCATACTCTTTTATCTCCTATTCTTTTGTTAATTTCGCAACTGCTGCCATACCTGCAGGAATACCGATTAGATACGGATAAATATCCTGCCACCATTGAGGCTCGACAGCGCTACCAGCTACCAATGCTACATGAATAGCCAGCGCAACACCGCTAAAGATAGAGCCTACATAGATAATTCTCTTGAAAAAGAAAGGTGTCGTTGCCTTCCATCTTTCTTTTAATGATTTTAGACGTTTCAAAATTCACCTCCTTTCTGCATTCCTGGTCTGTCCATTTTCACATCGTTAAGGTGCGTAACCTTAACATTAATCTCGTCGAGCTTTTCCTTAATATCCTTCATATCATCCTGAGACTTTCTGTTATTTTCATTATATAACAGATGGTCGTTATTAACCTGCACTTCCAAGATAGATATGCGAGAATTAAGCTGTACCCATGCTCCGACAAACGCTACTACCACGGTACCTAATACACCTAAAAGTGTATTCCTTATTCCTCTATCCATAGTCTTCATATCATTAATATTACTGCCAGTATCATTCCAGCAAATGCACCTGTTCCGTCTGCGAGCAAGTCCTTTATATCGAACTGCTCGCCATCGCAAAAATCCCACGTCTCCTTGACGATACCAGCAATGACTGCTACCAGTGCTCCAATCATCACGGCAAGCCAGATATTATGGTGAAATACCACCATGTCAAGCCGTGTTGCTATGAGCACAATAAACACACAAACAACGAAGTGTAGAACCTTATCTACATCTTTCGCTAACCATTCAAATAACTTTCTCATTCCCATAACGATATAATTAATATAATATATGCTGTCGCCTCTGCCCAGAATGTTATATCACTTCTCTTTTTTTTCTTTAGCAACCCAGAGAGTATATAAACTACGACAGGCATCCAGCCGAACAAAAGAATAGGGTTGATAATACCTACTATGATTTGAGCTACTATGCAAAAACCGAAACCTCCAATATTATGTAATGTCGTTGCTTCCGTACGAAAATAAGGTGACGCTGCAACAGCCCATAATCCTAACATACAGATAAAACCGAGGAACTTCCATACCTCTGGCAACTTTTCAAATAGAACTGGAGATAATAATAGCATCTCCACTCCAAAGAACGTTGTAAACATCCAAGATGGTAGGATATAGGAAATCGACGAAACAGAAACTAATGCTTTTCCACTCTTCAATCTCGCTAACGCTGCGTATACTACAGCTATCATTACGGCAATCGATAAAATTATACTACTCATTGTACACGAATTTTTCCCAGTTAATACTATCTTTTTCCTCCCATCCTTCTTGTAAGCATTTCTGTACAAAAGCCATTGCACCAGAATAGAATGCCATAAATTCTTCGAGAGTTTCAAAAACTTCATATTCGGCATTATCTACCGTTCCCAGTTTTAACTTTACAGGTAACGTTTTTCCCTTTGTCTGTACGGCTAAATCAAAAGCAGCCTTATAGTTGAATTGATTTTCCATCGAAAGCCATACCTGCTTATCATTATATCGATATCCAGATAATATCTTCAAGTCGACAGCATCGTTAATGATAGCTGTTATCTCATCCTTCAACTCTTCCAGCGTTGGCTTATAGCGGTATTGTTTACGATAATTATATCCGTTATCGCCGTCAGTGCCGTATCCGAAACGTGCCTCATACTTATTCCTCCCTATTTTATAAAGCCCGTCCTGACGCTCTTTTGCGCCGTATACTTTTTCAAAATTCATAACCTCTTATCATTAAGTGAACATATAACGAACCTTGCCTTTATCATAAGTCTCCGATTTTATAACCGTTTCAAAAGGTAGTTCTCCCATCGATTGTATTTTCTCCAGATACCACAGCTGTTGTTTGTCAGCCGTGAAATATTTACCCATTTCCCCATCATCATACTGGAAAGAAACTACTGTCCTCGGACCATTCTCCGTAGTTACATCTTTCTCAAAGTCTACTACTCGGATATGGATATTAGTAAGAGTACGTAGGCTAACCTGCTTACCTCCGAACCTCTTTTTACCATCCTCTGCTACATATTGTAGCCCAAGCTCTTTAAACGTCTTCATATATCTACCAGTTAATTGTTTGTATAGGTTGCAGCAATCACCCCATTTTGCCATACCTTTGAAAGATCCGATTATTTCCCTTCTCCTTTTCCGGCTTTTTACTTTGGATAGTTTTCTTGCAGCCTTTTGTTTTGTTCTCTTCCTTAATCTCGAATGGGTACAATAGTTTATATAACCGAGGAAATCTAATCCAACCCTCGTAGGTCTTACAGCCTCATCTGGTTTAATCTTCAAACCCAGCTTCGCCGCTTCTTCGTGGATGATAGTACACCATTTCCAAAGCCTCCTTTTGCTGTTAGAAAGTAAAACGATGTCATCACAATACCTATAGTAATATCTTACATGCTCATTTTCTTTCATTCTATGGTCAAGCCTACTTAACAGAATATTCCCAAAACACTGTGAGGAACGTAAACCAATAGATAAGCCAGAAGGCATGAGATTTATAAAGCTATCTAATATCGGTAATAATTGTTTGTCTTTTATGTACCTTCTTACTACCTTCTTCATTTGCTTTTGGTCAATGCTCTGGTAGAACTTCTTAATATCACATTTATAGTAATATTTCGTCCCTTCAAAGTCATGCCCTATATCACTTCTTACTTTTCTAAACAGCTTATGCATTCCTCTTCCTTTTATGCTCGCTGCTGAGGTGTTAATAGTAGTCGGATAGACATACTTTTCAACGACTCTCATAATGGCATTACAACCTATTCTATCAACGACCGTAGGAGATTGTATGAGCCTTTTCTTCGGTCCATCTTGTACCCAAAATTCTTCATAATTCTCTACATGAAAAGTACCATCTCTAATCCTTTCTGTCAGAACCTCAAGAATACTGGAACGTTTCTTTTCGTAGTGCTCCTTTCTTTTCGGTTTCAACCCTCCGACAACCTCATCAAAAGCATTGCCCATATTTGTAGCATCTATTATCTGAGGTATTATATTTCCATATCTTTTCATAATGATTATTTTCCTTCGTTTCGCAATCGTTAAGGTTTTCCGTTATCGTACTCATCTATCATAGATTGCACCCTTTGATGTTTCGGTTTTCCAGTTTCCTGCTATTACCGAGGCTCCGTTCCCTCATCCTCTGCTTTCCTCCAATTCATAGAAGTATGCTGTAGAGATGATTATATCTTTAGATTGCAAGACGGGCACCGACGTTCGTATTCGAATTCGTAGAAGCGTCATTCGCATTCGTATAAACGAGACCTCCATTCGCATTCGCATTGTTACAAGCACGCAACACACACCGCCTAAAGGAACTTCCGCCTTTCTTTGGTCAGTCTGGAGATGGCGCACCACCTCCAGACCTCCTCGCTTTTCGTTTTACTCTTCGCTATCGATTTCGCTTTCGTTTTCCATCACTCCGTCGAAGGCAAGACGGGCACCGACGCGCGCACTCGAATCCGCAGAAGCGTCATACGCATTCGTACAAACGAGACCCCCATCCGCACTCGCAACGCTACAAGCACGCAACACACACCGCCCTCTTGCATTGTTATACCATTGCCCTGCAGCATATCCTGTTGAGAAAGCATTTCTATCTGTAGAGAATGATGAGGCTATCACATCACAGAACCTGCCGTGCTTTAGTCGAGTGATATTAAAGCCAGAGCTATTAATACCTTGCACAACTCTTTCCGCCTTTGCCTTCTCATCATAGATATGCCATTTAGCATCAGTAGGCATCGTGTTATCGTTATCTGGTTTCTTTGCAGCCTTCCAAGCAGCAAATGAAGATACGTTTACACCGACATTATCCATGACCTCCCACATACAAGCGATGAACCCTTCAAGCCCCCATACTTTATTTGGCATATTATTAGCGTTCCCATATACCGTATCGGCTTTTCCTATAGCGTCCTGTCTTCCTGTAGTATAGTCAGAACCACATCCGAAACCATATATCCTCTGGTCATCTCTGTTACCATAGTAGCATTTCGATAATATTGCCATAATCTTTGATTGCTCATAGCTTATCGAATGATAACCTTTTCCACGTTGTCTGCACAAGTTAAGAAGGTCTTGATACGTGTAGTTAAGTGCCCCTAAAGGCATATTTGTAGGGTTTCCTTCTGCATCGTATAACCATTCATCAGAGGTCTTTCCTGTACCATTACCTCGTCTTGTTTGCTTACCGCTCACAGAACGAATTAAACCTAAATCGTCTATAGTTCCTCCGTAGATACCTATAAGTTCCGCTTTATGCTCAACCCATCCTGGTTCGATAGCTTCAATATCATCACTATCTACAGATAGTACGATATGGTCTTCGTCGTTCAACCCACGTAGACAAGTGAAGTATAGATACTTAGCACCTGAAGGAACAGAATTATAAATATAGTCTCCGTTCTCATTCTTGAAATCGAGTGGACTACCAGATATACCCGTAATTGCCAGTACATGCTTTCCTACTATTCTCTCGTTACCATCAACGAATACAGCACAATAGGTGGCATTGTTCAAACCAATATATCGAGCCTGTTTCATACCTTCAACATCAAGCCTGTATGTCGCACATGAAGACAGATCGCCCAGACATTCATCATTAAACTGTACCCCTACATTCGCCTTTGAACTTATAATACCTTTCGCATCAGCATATAGGCTCTCGCTTAATAGCGGCTGGTTCTTTTTAGTGAATGTTGCCTCTGGCTCTTCTCTGTTAGAGCTTAATAGGGTATGTTTCTCCTGCGATTTGAAGTCGTTAATACCCTTATACCAGAAGTGCGGAATAAACATGAAGCAATCATACTGTTCACCGAGTGAATCCTTATTGTCAAAAGCACTGCCATCAGCAAACTTTGTATAGTCACTCTCACTAATCTTAGTGAGGTGCATCTTTCCGTTTGCTTTGTTGAATTTTCCCTTTACCGGCACACTCTTCTTTCTTATCTTTAGTATGTGACCACTTGCTACATAGTCTTTACTGAAATCATAACCAGTAGAATTATCCACATTCGTTATATTTTCCGTATCTTCTACATTGTCAAATTCTTTGTAATCGCTATAAGCCTGCTGCTTAATAGATAGTAATGGTAGCGAAGTCCTCCATCCTTCTAACGTCGTATCATCAGTGTACCTCGTCAAACGATAGGTACCCGATAATACAGGCTGTGCGCTTACAGACAACGTGGCATCAATTCCTTGTAGGTTAAGGCTCTTCAACTTCTCCAGCTCGTTTCCATCTCCAGATGTCTTTATGCCTGTAATTCTTACGTACTTTAACGATGTATTAGTAGCGCCTACACACTTCATCATTAATGCCCACTGGTCTATCTTCTCACATCCTTCTACTACCAATGTCTCAATACTTCCAGAATTTTCTAATACTATACCTGCATTAGTTAATTTTGGCAGATAGCGTAAAACGAGCTTCTTATAAGTTGCTGGTACTTCCAATCTTTCAATATTACCAGCCTCGGCGACATTTATCTTTGTCAGCTGTGACCCAGTAGCCTGTACCCTCTTCAAGCGTGGGCAATAACGAGCATCGATAGTTGTAATAGCGGTGTTACGCACATCTAATATCTCCAAGAACGGGAGGTTGCCGAGCGCAAGATTGGTAAGATACCCCTCGTTGTTATTTAGCAGCTTATAATTAGCTCCACCGATAACCAGTTCCTTTACCAAAGTAAGTGCGGAAATATCCCATGAAGCAGGGGACGGTGTACAGCCGCTTATATCCAACATCTCCAGCTTATCTGCTCCGAACACATATAACATCGTACCGCTACCTGTATTAGTCATTCCTGATTGTAGCGTATAAGTCTGACCAGCTTTCAAATAACAGCTATCTGTCGCAACGTTTGCACGGTCTACACCGATACCAAAATAACCATCTTTAGCTGCTCTTATCTTCACGCTTACCAGTTTACCAGTAGCACGCATAGATACTACAGAGCTATATAGGTCGCCTGTCTGGTAGAAGCCATCACGGAACAAGAACCTTGTTTTGATAAAGTCTTTCAGTCTCTGAATAGATAGACCATGTAAAGCGTAGAAGTAATTAGCCGTAGCCTTGCTATGCTCAATATACTTACGCTCTCCGTCAAACGAGCTAACGACCTTCGGCCACTTCATCAGTCGGTCGGTAATCCAATACTTCACAAGACCAGCATATGAGAATGGCACAAGCCCATCCTTAGTCGTTAACTTACGCATTTCCTGTGCTACTGAACGCATCGTAATAGTATTCTGCCCCTTATCATCGAGCCAGAATCCATCGTTACCTACAGCAGCATTCTGAACGAATAGCACGCTATCGTGTCCTTGATATACTCCTGCCTCATCGTTATTCGGGTCAAGCAGTGCCGGAATAGTTAACCCACAGTCATTATCACTACCCAGAATGGTATCACCATCGTAAAGGTGGTTAAGATACATTCTTACGATACCATCCCTGTCGAGATAAAAACCTACCATCATATTCTTGCTTCTCTGGTCTACAGCAGCGAGATAGTCGGTAAATATATGATAGCAAAGAACTGAGTACACATTAGCTACTGTATGTAACTCCTGCTTCCATTTTTTTAATCGATTTGCCTTTGTGCCAGTAACATTATTACCACCTAAAGAGATAGTACCATCATTCTCTGTCAAATGCTGGTTACAATCTTGACAAAAACGCAACCATCTATACAGCTTATACGGAACTTTCTTTCCCTTCTTGTACAGAGAATTAAGATCGTCGTTATCTGGGTATCGACTTTCAAAATATTGCATCCAGATAGGTTTGCCTTCTGTGTCAAGCGTTAGCATATCATCTACGCTATTCACACCTTGGAACCAGTCTAAAGCGTCATATTTCAATAATTCGTAATTCTCTACAGGGTTAACAACATCACCAGATACAACCCACTTAGAGCCATTATATAATATCGTGCCTGTTGTTTCTCTCCAGCCTCCGTTCTCTTGCTTACGGAACACTTTATATTTTGGTCCGCAGAACTCGCTTACAACAACGACATCGAAAGTCTTCGTTTTCTTTTCATCAGAATAGAATACCCACTGGTTTTTGTCCTGTCCGTTCAAAAAGACTTCTAAAGATTGATTCTTTCCCGCTACAAGCTCGTAAAAGTCTCCATAGTTAAGACATTCCTTGTTATATCCTGCAACGCCTTCAAAGCCGTAAATCTTAGCGTCTCCTTTATCCTCGTTCCAGTTTCCTTTTGCGTGGAAATATCCATAACTTGGCGAAGTCGCATCTGGGCTAAATCTGTCTGTACGGAAAAATGCGCAAGGAATAGAACAGATAGAGCTGTTAATAGTATACTTAGTAGTACCATTAAAAGCCATCTGTGCTGGTGTAATATAATTCGCTCCAAGTTCTCTCTGTATATCGTTATACAGATTTGTCGAAGCACCATTATTCGCACCTCCGCTCTCCGAGTAGTCAACCTTCACTGTAACAATATTAGTAGGCAAAGAAGTGTCGAGAATTTGTATTTTACCTTTCGCCGCATTAGAAAGACATTCGTTATACTTTTCCAACTCCTTACCGCTAAATTCGTCTGCGGTGTGGAGTAGGGTAATGACTGCCGTCTTAAACTTCATTTTAATGTTCTTTATCGGTCTCTTAGATGAGGTTGTTCCCTGGTTCGTCGTAGGAACTCCAACAGCTTTGAAGTCTTGCCATGGGCGGTCTGGGAAATAAGCATATACATCGTATGTCCTCTTAGTCTTCTTATCTCCATCCAAGCCCTCCAGATATTCTGGATAATTATCCTTTGCTTCATTATCTGCCGTATCTTTATTCTTACAAAGAACAAAGTAAGGTATACCGATATCATACAGCTTTTTTGCCAGCGGTCTATTCTTCGTCGTATTCTCCGCTGTAACAGAACCCATTACATCGTTGAATCCGTACTCTGTTATCATCGCATCGGTATCTACCATAGTAAGAAGGTAGTTGTTAAACTCCTGTTCAAAACCAAAGTAGGTTCTCCAAGCCTTGATATTATACAGATACAAGTCTCCTTGAGTTCCATCGAATGTCACCTCTGCATTATGAGCAATCAAGGAACCTGCCGTATAATAACATGCTCCTACTTCTTCGCCATCAAAGTACATCTTTGCTACACCGATACCAGTATAAGGCGCAACTGTAGCAGGCTCGATAATTATAGCTACATTAGTCCTCTCATTATCATCGAGAGCAGCTGTAATCGTATGTGCTACCGTCTTCCCGTCATCAAAGGTAAATACCACATTCTTTCCGTCAACCCAGAAACCAAATCCATTCTTTACGCACGAAATCAACTTTGCGTCATCTTCTGCTATATTCTTCTTCATCAGAGTGAACTGAACCGCCATTCCATTCTGCTCTATAGCAGCATCGTTAAAGGGGGTATAATGGAGCTTTCCTGTAGCATTTTCTGCAATTCTTAAAGCCATATTACCCTCTGCTGCAATAGTACCGAAATTATCCGATACAAAACCATTAGTAGACCAGTTTACACCTTCTACGTCTAATCCTACACCTGCATCACTGATAGTATGATCCGACTCTGTATTAGAACGGCTTGAGAAATCAAGACTAAACTGTCTTTGTGTCTTGACCTCCTCAATAGCTAACATAGTTCCGAGGATACGAAAGTTCGCTCTCTGGCTTGCTACTTCTCCGCTCTTAACCACTACACCGAGTGCAACGCTTCCATCTATCTTTGCATCGGTTACCTTCTTTGTGAAGGTGTATGTCTGTGAACGATAAGATACACGCTGAGCCTCTTTCTCTTCGCCGATAAATACTTCTGCTGTTGGTGCGGTATTCTGACCATCATATACAGCATAATCGACCGATATAGTCTCGTAGAGCTTCTTTATGCCTTCTTCTCCTTCACTATACCATCGTGTCGCTACTATAGGTGTTTTATTCCCTTCTTCGACTACCATAATAGCCGTGTGAAGGTAATTTCCAATAACTCCAGTACCTATAGCACCATTTTCTCGACTGCCGATGTCTTCTCCATGTATTCGAATTGGGTATGCTCCATGCGTAAGAGTTTCGCCACCACCCAAGATGTTAATCGGGTTGAAACTTACAGGATGTGAGTAGGTATCTAATACCGTTGCTTCTCCAAGTTTCTGCCATCTTCCAGAAAGATATATCTCCGTAGTTACTAATATACCCTTATCGCTGGCATTGTTAGCGAACTTATACATTTGTAAGGACTTTACACCGCCACCAACATTTAGTACCGTATTAGTGGTGTAATTAAGCGTCTGAACGCTTTCTATCGTTACGTCTACCGCATTAACATTGGTGTTCTTGCTCCCAGAATGTTCGCTATCGTCATAAGCTACAAGTTGGAAACGTCTTGCACCAGCCTTAGTAAAGTATGAACTTACATCAATCTGAAAGTCGAACGTCTCACCATCTGCACTCGAAGACTTATTCACATTCAAAGTCTCCAATACTTGCTTTGTATCTCTATCGATAAGCTCTAATCTTTCGATATTATTTGTTACCTCCTTGGTCCCCTGCATCTGTACCGACCTAATAGAGGCTTCCATGACTACAGAACCGCCTGCCTTGACATACATAGGAGACTTTTTGAAGAGGATAGATACTACCGTTCCTCCACCTCCTCCAGAACCAGTGCCTACTGCAAATGAAACCTCGTCGCCTAATCCGTCACCATCTGCATTTGTCATTTGCATTTTTACAACACCTTTTTCTTCGGTGTTTACCTTTAATGTAGTCGGTATCAGCGCATGAGCCCCACCAGTAGAAAAGGCTTCTTTTCCATTAGCTTCCGTCTCATCCTTTATCTTCTGTACTCCACCTCCTGCGCCAAAGTCTTTCCACAAAGCAATCTCGGAAAAATCGTTCAGTTCGCCCTGAAATTGCTTTGTCTCCATCTTATTAGCTGATACACTATAGCTAATTATAAGACCTTTCTTCGCATACGTTACTCCTGTTTTTTCTTGACAATAGAGCAAAGAGGCAAGAGCCGTTTCCAAAGTATAGAAGTCTCCGACCTTGTTTTGTTTTGGCAGGCTATCGATAATAACCATTGTCTCGCTACCAGCTGCGAGGCTTCCAAAGTCCTTCCAATTTTCAATGTTTACCCAGTTATTCTCTGTAACCGTCTTTCCGATATACTGAAAAGTCTTCCAAGTACCTGCGCTTAGTTCAAACGAAAGAATAAGACCTGATAAAGCCTTCTTTGCTCTCCAAGCAGCATGTACTGCACTGATACTCTGATTGTCAGTATCACACAGCACATAATATCCGCTGATAGGAACCTCGTTTGTCGCATTAAAGATACTTGCTGGCACATCATTCTTTAGGCTTTTATCTTCCAGCTTCTTAACACGGACGTTTATTGCATCAAGAAGAGATGTAAGGGTGCTATCATCCTTTACTCCTCCAAGAAACGCAATGACCTCGTTAAAGCTCTCTATCGCTTGGCTTGTATTCTTACCTGTCAAGGTTTCTATTTGCCCCTGCAAGGCTGTTATAAGCCCCTGCAGAGCCTCATCCTTGGTACTTCTATTCGTACTTTCATCCTGCAATCCCTTCTGGAGATTAGCAAGGGTATTCTGCAAAGAAGTAATACTTTCGTCCCTTGCTCCATCTGCACCTTTATTGCTATTAACACTATCCAACAGCTGTGCGATAAGGTCTGCTGCGTCCTGCAAAGCACCTCCCACACGTCCTGCGGTGTTCTCTCCAACTGCGGTGGCATTTGCCACCAAGTTAGCCTTTGTTCTTAAATCATTTATTGTTGCCATTACTCACCGATTGAATGAATCCTTACTCTTGTTCCTCTTATAGGCTTTACGTTATCTCCTTCTACACACTTCAAGTATGCCAGGCATGAACCCAGATACTTCTCTGCCACCTCCATTGTATCATTGTACATTCTCACTCTTTTTTTATCATCCTCTCTGGACGCATAACTATCGTTGTGCTGCATTAAACCAGTTCTGGTGAGCAATCCTCCATCTGACATCACCATCTTAGCGTAGACGAAATAAGAAAGGGCTAATCGTATGCCTGAACATTTCCTTAATGTCCCCTCCTTATCTTCATATTCTCCGCCTTCAAGAAGTATTTTGTTTTTTACATCTTGCGTATTTTCTTGCAAAGCCTTGAAACGTACCAGACCAATAGCCGGAATAATATATATATCTTCGCATTCGCGAATAAACGTGTTAACTTCTCCATCATCAATATGTTTTGACGTCGGTCGAGCAAGTTCCTTAAACCTCTCAACCGTTATTAAATGCTCATTCTCCATTAGATTTATCGTTTTTATCAGCAGAGATATATTTTAACGGTTTGATAGAGAAATCCTGCGGTATCATCTTATCATACCAGTTAGCGAATAGCATCGTAAAGGCTCTTTCGATAAATCTCTGTTCGTTCGTTACCTCTCCTGCATAGTATTCATACGCATCACGCATAACATCACCAGAAAAACCCAACTTACCGATACGAATAGAATAGAATAATTCCTGGTGAAACTGCGAATAAATTCTTTCTACTACACTCTCATCAGTTACTGTAAACTCCTTATCAAAGTTTCGTGCTGGGAACTGAACGACCTTCGGCTCGTCTTCTCCATTCTCGAGTTCAACCACCATAATTTTTGAGCCCCTCGTATCTCCTTGGAACTGCCTCAAGTCCTCATCAGAAATCATCTTCTGCTCGACTTCCTTTCCGTTTTCATCAACATTCGGCAATCCCTTCTTCGTTACCAACATGCAGGCTACGAGAAAGTTATTACGGACATTTCTGTATTTGATATTTCCCAACCCTTCATCGGTTGAAATCTCCGTAATAACAGCATCATAGATAGGCGTTGGATATTGATATTTTCCATCAATAGATAACCATAACACTTGCCCTTTATAATTATCTATTCCTCCGCAATCTTCTATCTGTCTCATCACTACCAGTGGATCGGGGTTAAATACAGGAAAACGAGTTATATTCTTATCGATGACCATTTGCTTTTGCCCGTTCTTAGTTTTCTCTCCCTTCCAGTCAATATGCGTAAGGATATGAGCAACTACACCCGCATCGTCTGTTTCCTCCAATCTACATTGCTCAAAGGGCAGGTAGTTAACCTCCGTTACCTGCCCCAGAACATTGTAATTAATATGAAGAGCGAACCCACCAAAGCGTGTGAGGTCTCCCGCTACACTTTTCAGAAGGTCATCCATAGTTACACCATCCCTATTTATTTTCCATTCAGAGAAAGCCCCATTGTTAAATCCGTAACCTTCTACAAACTTCTCATATCGAGATAAGCATAACTTTGCAGTACCAGACGCATTGGTAATATCCACAATATTCTGTGGATAAAGATTATCGCTACCATAGCGTTGCATCTTAAAGCGTAGCTCGTAATTTACCTCTACACGCTTCTGTGGTTTCTTTGCTGTCTTTACATTCATTTTCGCTCTTCTTTCGTATCGTTACTTCTCGCCGTCTCCAGCATCTGAGTTGTTATCAGACTTTTTCCCGCCTTTGCCTTTACCGTCTCCAGCATTCGGATCGTATTCTGGAACCTTCTGGAACAAGTCTTCATTATCTGGGAACTGCTCCAGATAATTCTTTGCAACCTCATCAGTAAGGTTATCATTCGTGAATACCTTACCACCCATAAATGTCGGGCAATTGATAATTGCACCAGCTCTCAATCTGTAATTTGATTTTTCTGCCATCTTTCCGTATTTTTTAATGTAATGATAAATTTCTATAAGCCCATCATGGTAACACTGTTGGCACGAAGTGGGTACAAAAGTCTTTCCTGTTACTTCGTAGTAAAGGTATTCTATCGTAGACTTATCAGAAGATCCGAAAGGGGCATCAAAGCGCCCTTTCAGTTCCTCTATCTTCTTTTTTACTTCGGCCAGCTCCATTTATCCAGCTTCTGTTAGTAAACTCTTAAACTGCGTTTCCGTAGTCTTTGAGTCCGTATTAAAGTAGAACAAAGCAGCCTTAGGCGCACTTGTTTCCTGCAAGGTCACAAGCCAGCCACCGTCTGTATCTTCGCTATACTTATCACTCTCTATAGCAGTAGCACGCAAGCCCTGGTAATATCCATATACTTGATACTCTGCCTTGCCACCTTCTCCCTTATGCACATTCTTAGTAATGAGCACGAATGAGCCGTTTGCAAGCCCGTCAATGATGTTCTGAGCAACGTCTGGACCATTATCAAGCACGGCAATAGAAATCTCGTTTGTGAACGTGTTTCTGTACGTTCCAGTGGCTAACGAAATCTTTGTGCCTGTGAAAGGTTTGCTACCCTGCTGTACAACAGGATAGCCTTTCTTTCCGCTCTTCAAGATAAGTGTCTTCAACATGTTCTTGAAGCTCTCATCAAATACACTCTTAGAGAAATCAACATCCGCACGATTACAGATAACTGCATCGGCTTCCAAACCTTTTACGATAGGGTTCTCACAATTTTGCTCGATACCCTTACTGATAATACTATCGCAAATTCCTGCCATAATTCAATCCTCCATTAATAAGCAGCGTGGAACATGTCATCTTCGAGTATCTGTGTACCGATACGACCAGTAGCATAGATATAGTTTCTGCGCTCCTTCTTATCGAACCAGATATCGAGGTCTGAAATCAAGCCGCTGGCATCAGTAGCAACCTGCAACTGATTGATATTAGCATACACAGCACGATAAGGCTTGTTAAGCATAGTGCCTGTATTCTCATATGCCATGATAAAGCGGTCCCAGATAGATACGCGTACCAACGTAACATCATTGTACTTCGCAACATCTACACCGTCGAAAACCTTCTCCCATGGCATGATGTTCTTATAGCACTTCTTAATATCATAAGTAAGTGCGTCCGCCAAGCCCTTAGTAAGTAAGATAACAGCACCGCTATCAACAGAGATACGACTGTCAGCATCCATCATCATATTGTCGAGGATACCAGTCGCAACACCCTCACCGAGGATAGCCTTCTTCTGGTCGGCATACGTTGTCTTTCTATTAGCATCAATGGCTGTAAGCTGTTTCTCTTTAGAAGCACACTGCTTGAAGATACGCTTAAACAGACCATCACATGTGGTGAAGAGTTCCGTCTTTGCGCCAGTGGTAAGAGTACCACCGCCTGCAATATCTTTAGCAGCAGTATCACCGAACCAACCAAAACGCCAAATCATACGCTTCAACTGACGCTCCAGAGCAGGACGAAGGATATATGTCATAAACTCGGTACTTGTCAAGTCTCCAACCGGTGTACCAGTCTTCAAGGTGTACTCTGCAATAGTACCCTGCAAGCTCTCATAACAGATTTTGATAGGTACTTGCCAGTCTCCGAGCTCCCAACGCTTCTGAAAATTAGCAATACCGACCTCGGTATAAATAGGGTCACAACCGCTACCTTTGACACCTACATCATCCATCTCACCGAGGAAAGCTACTGGATCGCCATTCTTTACCTTCATAAGGTGGGTAAAGCGCTGGAAATCCTCGTCTTGGTCAATACTCAATGGGATAACCTCTTTGAGGTCTGTAACATCTTTCGGATTGACCGAAATGTTTTCAAAAAATTTTGTCATCTTCTTTTCTCCTTATTATTTTACTTCTTGTTCTTGTAACTCCCATTTTTACGGGCATTAATCTCCTTTCTCATAGGTGATTCGTCCTCCTGACCCTCTGCTTTCTTCGAAGCGTTCGTGCCCTCTGGCTTTCTTGGCTCTGGCTTATAGCTTGAAGAGATATTCGCCAGTGCTTTCTCTCCTCCTGCAATCTTTACAGCGTTGAGAATACGTAAATCCTCTTGCGTCTTTGCCATAGCCTCTGCCTGCTTACGTGCATTTTCTGAACTTTCCAGCTTCTCCTGTAACTCCTTCACTTCGTTTTCCAACTCAGCGACACGTTTCTCCAGCTCCGAGCCTTCTCCTCCTTCTTTGTCTCCACTTGAAGATGTCTGAATGTCGGTGATAACACCATCCTTCACGACGATAGTCTTACCGTCTGGCATCTCAAACGTACCATCAGGACTTGCTTTGTCGCCAATCTGCGGCTCGCCCTCCTCTCTCTCTACGGTCAACGTCTGCCCATCACTCGTGGACAAATCCAGACCTTTTGCCAGCTCTTCAATGTTCTTCAAACCCAGCTTCGCCAGCGCACGGTCAAGTAAAGAGGCTTTAACCTCTACTTTCTCATTCTTTTCTGCCATTTTATTCTCTTTTTTGTTGTTAAACACTAACCCTTGCTTCTTGGCTGAAGCTGGGGCGATTATCTCTCCAATTAAACCGAGTTCCATAGCCCTGTCAACTCCGATAAACTTATCTTCGTCCATCAGTGCCTGCATCTCCTCTTTATTACATTCGCAACGCTCTACATACAAATCGAGCATCTTTTCTTGTGTCTCTTTCAGATCCGAAGCTGCCTTCTCCAATTCTGCTGCCGTAAGAGTATCACCCAGAGCATAAGCTGGCACCCACGGATTGTGCACACATATCTGAGCATTCTTATAGGCTCTTCGTCTTTCCTTTGGTGCTGCCATCAAGATAACTGTAGCCATAGACGCAGCATTACCTTCTACTGTACAGGTAATATCTTTGCCTGTTGCTCTCAATCTGTCGTAAATGCCCCAGCCTTCAACTACTGAACCACCATCACAATGTATTCGTACGTCTATAGCATTATCACCTTTTGGAATAGCCTCGCAAAACTCGTCTACATCCTTGAAACATACTCCTTCGGCTTCTCCGAAGTACTTGCAAAAATTCTTCTCATTCTCGGTTTGAATGTCATTGAATATCTTTAGAACTGCCATAATAGATTTTATTTCTGTACAAATTTACTTTATAATTATAAAGATTTTCTTTATTCGTCTTTATCTTTACTCTCATATCGTGCGACAAATAAAAACAGGGTGTTCTATCTTCGCAGACAAAACACCCTTACTAATTAATCTAAACGTATGAAATTATCTTATTTTTTGTGTCATCCTCTTTACAACTCGATACACTGTAGCCTCGCTACACTCATACTGCTGACTTAGATAGTAGACAACATAACCAACTTTATGACCTTCTTTTTTTAGCCTCATATACTCTTTGTACATTTCCAAGTACTTAACATCCTTAGCGTCTACATCGTTACTCATCAGAACGACGAGCAAACTTTCTGCCGTCTTTAATAATTCATATTGTGTCATAGCTCTTTATTTTATCGTTGCAACTCTTTCTATCGCCTTAACTCTTCCAGCTGTATTGTTTATCTCCTCAACACTTACTACTGGTCTCGGTGCCATTGCCATACCTCTTGCTACAGCTCGTGCCAGAAACTCCTCGCCAATCTGTGCACCACTTCCAGCGTATGACATTATCGGTACTCCTCCTCCTATCTGGTTAAATGCCGATAGGGCAGGGGCGAACATCCTCGTAGCTGAAGCTGTCATAACACTCTCTCCGTTGGATAGCTGTGCTGGTATGCTATCGCTCGTTTCACTTCCCGGACCAGTAACTAAACCACCAGTAGCGAACTTTGCCGATTTAACCGTTTTAACAGCCGAAGCTACATTTGCAAGGATAGTAGTCACTGTAGTTGCAATAGCGGCTATATTGCTCGGGAAAGGTACACTTTGAGCCTGCTTTATACCTTGTGCAAGAGCTACACCAGTGTTTATCGCAATCTCTGCTAAAGCAAGAACCTTTGACGCTCTCGCCATTCCTTTACTCTGCTCTCCAAAAGCCTCTGCTACCTGTTGAGTAGCCCCTATCATTCCTGCGATAGCTTCATATTTACCTCTCTCGATTTCAACCTCTTTATCGCTAATAGCTTTCTTTGCCTGCTGATAATCCTCTTCTAATTGCAGCTTACGAAGATTAAAGGATTCTATCGTCTCTCCTTCTTTCTGCTGTGCTGCTTCCAGTAGGGCTTGCTTCTCATCCATCTGCAATCGTAACACTCCCAGTTCGTCTGCTCCATTAGAATCGATTTGCGTCTGCAATATCTGAGATTTATATCTGTCTTCTATTGCCTTTGTCTGTTCCTCCAGCAGCTTATTATGGTAATCCTTGTAAGCCTGCTGTTCTTGCGCATAATACTTCTCATTAATCGATGCGAGTAGCTTATTCTTTTCCTCTTCGCTCATTACCTGTTTATTTGCTGCATCAAGCTCTAATTCGTAGGCTGCCTTAATATTCCTTATCTTTAGCTGATACTCTTCCTTAGAGCCTTTCTCTACAGCTGCCAGCATATTCTGGATATACGTCTGCTCTCTCTTTATAGCCTCATCTTTAATTTGCTGGTCAAATTCCGATAACTTCTTTTGCTTTACTTGTTCCAACAGTGATATTTGAGCGTATAGAGCTTTTTTTGCGTTCAACGTCAAACCCTTTTCTGTCTTCAATCTACGCTGTACATCCTCTATCTGCCTATCATACTGCACCTCGATAGCTTTTCTTCTCTGTTCGTCTGTCTGCTCTATTAGTTGGCTTAACAAGTCTTCGGCCTTCCTTATAGCCTCGGCTTCCTTCTTCGCCATCTCCTCGGCTGATATCGTCTTTTCCTTCTTCGTTTTCTTCTTCTTATCTTTCTTTTTTTTCTTATCTCCTCCAAGTCCTTTGCCAGTTCTTGGCGTTTCATCAGAACCACTCGTACCGCTTCCTTCTTCTACAACATAAGCAGGTATCTCGATATGATGTATCTTACTATTCTTTAAGACGTTATTAATCGTGTCTACTCCATTCTGTGCAAACTCTTTGGCAAAGCTCTTTACATCGCCAAAGCCTTCCTTTATGCTTTTTGCAAAACCGCTACCAATAGTGCTAAAGCCCTTCTTAATCTTATCAAACGATAGCGTTACAATACCTTCCACTATCTCGGCAAGCCCCTTCAGTTGTGAGCCTACATTCTTAACAGCGTCTATAATCAGATTAAACACCAGCTTTATCGTTGCCCATAGCTGCTTAAAGTTACTTACTATAGCTTGTACGCCTGCACGTACTATCATACTCTCGTTATACAGGTCGATGAAGTAGTTAATAACATTGATTACACCCTTCAACAACTTAGTAATGCCCTGTATAGTTAGTATCTTCACATTAGCCAGCATACTACCAAAGCCTTTATCGCTCATATCGAACATAGCAGCTAACGTTTTATTCAATTCCTCGTTAGCCTCTTTCTGTTCATTCATCTTCTTGCCATACTCTCCAGTAGTCTTTTTCAGCTTCTCGAGGTCAACATTCATAGTATCTAATTGCTCTATCATCTTCAAGCCAGCATTCGCACCCTGCTTTCCGAAGACATCCTTTAAGACGGCACCCACTTCCTGGGAGTTCTGCGGGAACTCCTTTAACTTGGTACTTATCATCTTAATTACATCATAGGTCGATTTTGATCCGCTTACTAAATCTGCCTCGACCTTCTTTGAGCTGATACCGATACCTTCCAAAGCCTCAACCGTCTTTGTAGACATCTCACGTATCTTCTTGCTTCCCATCTGGATAAGCGCCATACCGCTATCGCTAAAGATACCGCTTCTCGTCTGCTGAATAGTAGCTACAAGTTCCTTTCCGGATATACTTGCATCGTGGAAAGCAGGGGCGTACTGCTTAATCTTAGCTATCATATCTCCGTTAAGGTCTGCACCAGCTTGGAAGCCATCATTAATTATCTTCAACGCCTGCCCAGCATCATATCCATATTGAGATGTAAGAACGTCGACAGCCTCCAGAACCTCCTTATAGTCTTTGCCGTAAGTATCTGCCGTTGCCTGTATCTCATCTCTTACCGCTTTCAGATTATCTCCAGTAAGTCCGAGGAACTCTCTCGTTAATCTCGTACTCTCCAGTATGCCCTTGTTGTAGTCAAAGAACCACTTAAAAGCTACCCCTGCCCCTGCAATACCAGCCAGTGCAAGGAATACGGGGTTCGACATAAAGCTCATAAGTGTAGAGCCGAAAGCCTTTGCACTTGTTATCGCTCCATCAAATACACCAGATAGCCCCTTCCCATTTGAAGCCATCTGCATAATAGAATTAGCGAAGTTGTTATTAACGCCAAGTGCCGACTTTATGCTCTCCTCATAGTTACCGACGTTCCTATAGAACCTTTGCGTCTCCGCCTCTGCCTCCTTTAATTTATCGGTAATTTCGTTTATATGCTTCTTTAACTCCTGTCCCTTTGCTCCCTTACGTTCAGCCTCCGAAAGGCTGTCATACGCCTTTGTGGCGTTGCTTAACTCTGCACGTAAAGACCTTAAAGAGCCTTCCTGCTCCTTCTCCGTCTTGATGTTATTCTGTACTTCCTTCGATAGCTCCCTTACGGTGCCCTTATAGTCCTTTACCTGCTCACCAATAGCAGTAATGGTTGTGGCATACTCATCATAGGTAATCTTGCCGTTCTTGAAGTCATCTTTTAACTTATTCTCCGTCTCCGATAACTCCTGTAGCTTCTCTTTGTATCTGAGAATGCCATATATAGCGTCCTCGTACTTTACTTTGATATTTAATATCTTCTCTTCTTCTGTACTCATAGCTTTATCTTTTACTCAAACACTAATTGTAACATCGTTACCTCCGCAATACCATTGCTTGAAGACCGTATATCTGTTACCGCAAAGTAAGCACCGTACTGCGCAAGATACACTGGTATAGTTTCGTCGAAATTAAGCAGCTCTATATCTCGCATTAATATCTTCTCCTTAATTACCTTTGGCTGCTGTAGGGTACGTGCTACATCCTTATACTTATCATCCAGAATATCCTGCATGTTGATATCGAAGTAAGCTGCTGCTAATCCTTCTCCATCCGCACGCAGCCTTAATATTCTGTCCTTACATGCCGTATAAGAAGGCTCTTTTGTTTTTTCTATCTCGTCCTTTTTCCCTTCTCCTCTCTTATCTCCAAACGCAGAACCGTCCTTTGTGCTTTTATCGAATTCTACCTTGTACATAGGCACTGAATTTCCATCAGTAGCAGCAAACGGGAATTCGTATATTACTTTCTCGACTTCGAGGGTTTCGTTGTTTATTTTCAGATCGCCATCATAATGACCTTTTACCGTGTCATCAGCTTTCCACTTATAGCGATTGTGCTGCCCATAGTTCTCAACCTTATAATTGAGTTCTGAAGGCTTATTCTCGCTTGTAGGTGCTATAATCTTATTCGTCCAGTCTACTGCCTCATTTCTACGCTTCCATATCTTAGATAGCGGTGCAAGCCTAACGATACCATCTTCTGTTATCTGCAATGGGAAAGAGCCAGTGATAGTGGTTAGGAATTTTACAAAGTCGATAACCTTTATCTTTGGTAGGTTATAAGCAATAGGAAAGAAACCACCGTCTGGTACATTCTCGCCCTTAGATATCGTAGCCTTGATAGTACCTTCTAATACCTTCATGTTAGGAAAATTCGTAGTATCTACCCAGTCAAACGTGATGGAACTTCCTTTCACTACTTCTATCTTTCCATATCCAGCATTGTTAAACCGACATTCACCTCTATAACCCTTTGGAACTACAACAGAAAAAACATCTCGCTTATCTCCTATATCGTAGACCTCCTGCTGCTCCCCTTTCGTTATTGTCATTCTTAACACACATCCGCTTCTGAAATTGTACCTATCATTCTCTCCTCCCCAGTGGTTAGCAGTACCGACAGGCTTTATCCTTCCTCCAAGTTCGAAAGACCATTCAGCAGATATATCGAATATCAACGTAGCATCAGTAGTTACGGTAATAGCAGTTACTCTGCTTCCGCTTTGCTCTCCAATTACGCTACTCGTTCCAGTTACATTCAGCGTCATCCGTCCCTGCTGCATACTCATAGGGTCAAAAGTACCAGCAAAAGCCCCTTCAGATGTTAACTCGTTTGCCTTACGATTGATGAGCGGTAAAACAAGTGTATTAATATACTCCTGCGCCTCTTCGTGGAAACGAAAATCTACACCCGTCTGTGACTTTATTAAAGACAATATGAAAGGAACACGCACAACAGGATGAAGGAGTGGCAAACCTTTCCTGTTAGGGTCTCTTTGACCACCAAATGACATCCTATATTCAAACCATGTCTTTTTATCTCCGTCTCGTCTACCTCCTGGCGAAACCATGGATAAACCAGTCCGCCACGTTAAATCTTCCTCTTCCTCATATCTCCATACATTATAACCTGCATAGAAGTATGGCTTTTCCTTCACATCCTCGAACTTCTCTACTTCATTTGCTAAGTTATATAATATCTTATCATTACTCTTCAAGTCATTGAGTGCCGTCCCTTTACTTATTAGGCTGCTAAATTGTGAGAATAACCCCCAGACGATACACACTTCTATAGCCGTATCGGTAACCTGTAGTATCGTTAACCTTCCATTCTTGATTATCTCTACACCATTACGAAAATAACGTGCTGTGTGCATTAAGTACGGACAGTTATCTCTTGCTTGAACAAGATCCGAATGCTTTAATATCATTTGGTTTTTTACCGTCTTTGGTAACTTCACCGTATAAGTGCTATTAGATACTATCTGTGAAACATCACGAAACAGATTACTCTTAATATCCATCGTGATTTTCGTAGTGTCATCAATATCCACCAACTCGCCATCTATATATAATCTTTCGTCATTCATAGCTTATAACTTTTGAATAGTTACATCTGGCATCATTATACTACATATAAAGTCCTGTAGAACTGCTTTCGCTTTCGTATAAGAGCCTGAAACAATAGTTACAGGCATCCACTTCGGCTCGTCATTCTTGTAGCCTACGAACAAATCTACGCACGGACTTGTAGCAATGTCGAAAAGCATATCCCACGTATCACTATCTACCAATGGGGCGCACACTGGTATCGTGTCTTCTCTGCTCATTCTCTGCTGCCTACCCGTATAACCTTGATATCCGTAATTCATATCATAAGATAGAAGGTTATTGCGCATAAATGCGCCATCACTCGTCACCTTCCGAGCCTCATCCCCTGGCTTAAAGAGATAGTAGCAGTAGAACCCATGCCTATTTATCCAACGCAGATAATATCCCTCGTCGTAATCATCAATTATATCTATACGTATCTTCTCTGTCTTCGTGCCTACATTACTATACCTAAACGTCATATCAAAGGTGTTATCAAACGTCACCTCGGCAAAAGCTCCAGTACAATCGCTTAGTAGGTAGTACCTCTTAGCGTCTTCTGTTCTTTTCAGTGGGATATTCCATACTCCCTGCTCTGGTAGGTTAACGAACTTATCCGCTACACCATCCTTACTGAACATAATAGAACCACCACCAGCAGCATATACACCAACCGTAAAAGGAAAGCCACGGAACCAAGTAAGGGTACGATAGCTATTATACGCCTCTTGTCCTCCTACCTTCAACGCTCCCCAGATATAGAATACTTCAAACGTATATTCTACCATTGTACTTGCCTCATCACTCTTCGTAGCCGTCACTGAGAAAGAAACCCTTTTACCCATAGCCGTCTGCCTTTCTTGATTATAGTCGACATCACTAAATGCCAAAGTATCAAAGAAGGTTTGCACGTACTCTCTTACATCGGCGTAACATCTTCCTTTCATCGCCTCCATCCAGATATTTTCCTTCTTCTCGCCTGCACGTATATCTATAGACATCTTTACCAGTTCATCTCCAGACGCTACGAGCAAGCAAGGGTTAAACGCAAAACCTATTTCATCGGGGTACGACAACGTAACCCCATTATTTGTTATCTCTCTCATACATCAACATTGTTTAGCTTAATACTTTCCACTTCTAATTTGAGCAGCTCTACAATACGGCTTTGTATTCTTTCTATTGCTGCCGGTATAACGTTCGAGTATATATCATCTCTTCCGCCCTTACGAAACAACCTTGTACCTTCTCTTTTTATCTTCCTCGCTATCAGAAAGGAAAGCGAAAGATTACCCCTTTCTTGCGGCGTGTATTTATGTGGTCTATCCGTCTTATATGGTATCGGCGTTGCACTTATACCTTTATCCGTCATCCACTCTCTGATGATACTCTGAAAGCCCTGAGGAACTTTGCCCGGCTTTCTACCAGTTTCCAATGTACCAAAGGGCAAACGACCATATAATGTGCCTTCCTCCTCTGTGACTTCTATACGTAGACTTGCTGCCGTCCTTCCACTGGCTTTCTGTCCAGCTCCCACATGCTGAGCTATGATTTTCGCCTTCAGTGCTTCCAGCTCCTCCGTCAGCACAACACTAACTGCACCATTTATCATAAGCAAGCCCCCTGTAACTCTTTCAATGTCAACTCAACACACACACCAGTAAAGTATGCGCTGGCACTCTCCAGTATCGTAGTATACTTAACACTCCCATCTATAGGTTCGAAGTAACGGCTTTTATTCATAGCCGTTATAAAGCTCGCTGCACTCTCCTTCATAGCGCTATACACCTTCTCATTGTCTTCTCCGTTTGCATCACGTGTAACCTTATCAACGAAAGCGAGCATACAATCTTCTCTATCCTTTACCGTTCCACGGTTAAACAGCAGATGACCACCTACAGGCAACACACACACTATAGCAGGCAGGGAAACTCTATCTATCTGCTCTGCTGCTCCGTTCCAGTCTTCAAATACATAGCTAAAGTTCGGGAACTTCTCTTTCGCTATCTCTCGTATCTTACTTTCTATGCTCATCTTCGTATACCTTCTGTAGTTTCTTTCTGTAATCGTTTGTTCTCTTATCCATATCAAGGCACTTATATACACGCCCCCATGGTACCCTTGTCACTTCCTCATGATCCGTTATACCCATTCTGAGTGCATACCAATCTATCAGTCCGAAGATACCAAACTTTAACTGGTTAATACCTGCCCTTATCTCTTCATCGCTTGGTTGGCTCTTTGCTTTATCGAACAGCTCGTTAATCATCTTTACTTTACCAAGTACCCAGCCAACAAAACGAACGACCTCTACAGCAAAACAATCATCTACTTTTTTTGCTTCCATTCCTAACAGCACTTTGCACACTCTATAGAAAAGTTCTGCACCTGTCTTGCAGTCACTCATCTGTACCATCTGCCCCAACGTCATATCGTCAAGACTTGAAGGGGTGCGCACATTACCTACCTTCATAGGTCGTGTGCACTCCTCCAGCTCCAGCCCTTCAATGTCCTTACTGAACGAAGCTATTATTATCCAGTGTTTGAATTTCTCTCCTTCTCTCATTCTTAATCAAGATTTATAACGTGCGCCTTTGGTCCTCCAACCCTTCTGACATTAAGCCTCATCAGGGCAAAGTACCTCGTGGCATCTATAGCGTGGTTGAACTTATCAACGGGAGTATTCGTTTTCTTCCCGTCTCTGTCCTTCTTCCATTTGTAGCTTTGTAATTCCTCAATTATACCAGATGAACGCCGTGTAACGTTCCATTTGTAGCGGTGGAGTATATCAATACCAACGGTTATGCTATCTCCTCCTTTTACCGTAGGGACAACCCACAATCCTGCATTGCGAAGCTCGGCTATACTCTTAGGCTCTGCACTATCAGCGATTATCTGGTCTGCCTTCGTTAGTCCAGCTTCCTTTGCCTTCTCTGCTATCATAGGGTTTGTTAGTCCCGTCTCATATATTTCGATGTCAGTCCACAACTCCCCATGAGCAATCACACAATGTACCAAAGCCGTTGGATCGTTAGTGAAACCAAAGTCCAACCCATAACCCTGCATCTTCCAGCTCTCACGCTCTGGCAGCCTGTCAACGATACGAAAGTTAGGAAAGATAACCCCTGATAGCTTACCTGTCAGACCACGTGCATATACCTTCCATAGCTCTTTATCTTCTATACTCTCGATGCGCTCGTGCTCCTCCTTAGTCAAAAATGGGTTTCCTCGGTGGTCTGAGATAATCATCTTCACACCTTCACGACCTTTCACTTCATTATGCGCCCAGAACCTCTCCGAAGGGTTATAGTCTATCCATATCTTCTTACGTGTACGAATAGCCAACTGCCAGTATATCTCATAGCCTATACCATTCGCCTCGTTAACAAATAGATAGTCACGCTTACCGTTTTTTGCGTCCTGCTCGTCCTTGTAACTCTTAAATTCAATTACAGAACCATTCCTACACAGCAAGTAATGTCCGCTCTCGTGCATATTGAAGTAACCAGCCAGCCAGTCCGAACCAGCTAATATCGTCTTTGCATCACGAAGTGCACCTACCTTCAAGTTCGGTAAGTCTTGACCTACTACCGTCGTTATACTACCAGCCTCCAGCAACGCAACATAAAGAAGTACCTGCATAATCGTGTATGTCTTTCCAGAAGACGTGCCCCCCTGATTAATATACACTCTTGCAGTCTTTTCTGTGTTCGCTCGAAACAACGGCCCTATAACCTTAAACGGCATTATCATACATCGACCTCGCTTTCATCACTTACAGGGTTAATATCTGTTTCGATAAAACCTATCTCGATATGGCTATCCATTGACCCAGTTAGCTTTGTTTCATCTACAGGCTTCTCGCCCCTTATATCTCTAATAGCATTGAAGGCAAACACATCACCCTTAATAGCCTTCTGGAACAAGCCTACTACAATAGCCATATTATTAGTACGCATTTCATTTTCCGATACTCCAAGTTCCGTCATTACCCTTCGTACCTTCTCTGGGGCTGGCAATTCTCCGAAAGCCTCAATCAACTGCCGTAGCTTCTTTTTCTCTCTTCTTGCCTTCACTGAAGCCTTGCCCCCTTTCTTTCCTATCTCTCGTGCTTCCTCCGTGGTTAGCCTACCTTTTCTTTTTTCGAATTCCTCATTCATACAAACACCTCATCCCTTTCCTCTTTTCTATGTTCCGTCCAATAATTAGACCCAGAAAGCCTACATGGCGTTTTCACACGTTTTCATGTCAACACTATACATAGCTTTCTTTTCTAAAATATCAGCATCAAGCACACTGCCTATTATTTCCTTTGGTCTGTGACAGCAATATGGCACATCGCCATCTACATTTACGCATAGCACTGACCACCCAGATACGCATGTATTAGGGCGATATTCAAGATAATTAAACTTATATGAAATATTCACCCTTGTATCGTTTATCCTTTCTCCAAGCCATCCTTTAACTTCTTCTGCTGTTACTTTACTCTCTTTCCCTTCGTAAGGTCTAAAGTAAATGTAATCTACATCCAAATTCTTTATGGTCTCGTAGAATGATATTACGTTTTCTTTGTCCATACACACGCATTGTACTCCTACCTTTGTATCGATATTTTCCTTGCGTCTGTAGTCGCAATACTCTTCTATGTTCTTTAATGCCCTTGTTAGCCCGTCCACTCCTCTAAGTTCCTTATATCTCTCACTATCTCCGGTATCTATGGAAATCTTCATAAATACTGGGTTACATTTGCGTAATACCTGCATATTGGTATTAATACCGTATGGTATGCCTTTTCCCTCCAGATAGTCAGTAATCTTCTTGAAGTCTGGGTTTATAGTCGGTTCTCCTCCACCTGTCAATATAAATGATTGTACACCCAATTCTATTAGACGTTCTGAGTACTTAACAAAGTCTTCAAATTTCATGTACTTACCCGTCTTATGTGCATATCTACAATACGCACATTTTTCATTGCAATAATCAGTAAGAAATATATCTGCCGTAATAGGTCTCTTTACGCCATTAATCCTTTCTATATATCCTTGTAATTTCGACTCTCTTATCATAGTTAATCATTTTTTCCATTTTTCCTGTAATATCTTCGGTGCCGTATGCTCCCATATTACGTTATGATGTATTCTCTTGTGTCGGCTATTAAGCATCGCTACAACCACCCCTGAAGGATGTACGACAACAGATGTAAAGCTCTTTATATACGTACCAGTATCTCTATATACTTCGGTCATTCCTCCAGCTGTGGACTGGCTGCTCTTCTGCTGTATATCACAATGTAATATACAGCAGAAGAGCAGCCCACGACTACCTAATCTCTTGTAAGTATTCACATCGTCGTTAAATCTTCCCTTAAATTCAAATGGTCTATCCGTAGAGCAAATAAATGTATTCATTGCTTTTCTCTTCATACTTATTTGCTTTAACATTTGATTACTACTTCCCCCTATAAAGTCACCACCTTGTGCCATCGTTAGGCTCGTTAATGGTGTGTTTATGTAATACCGCAGCATTGATTCAAATACTACATCAAGGTTTTTTATCTTTGGCGTTTTTGGCAAATACTGGCAATCACTTCCAAATCTCCATCTGAAATCTATGTAATCATCATCGAGCTCCATAAAGTATCTATAACCAAGTTCTTCTGCAATCTTAAAACATGCATTTCGAGCATAAAGGATGGCACGGCGATCACCCCTCACTACTTCATCACTCTTTTTCGCCCACTCCTGTTTATCGAATACATAGCAGTTATCCGCTCCGTATCTTCTTTTGTAATCGTCTACTTGTCCATCTTCGTTGTCGAGTACAAATACACAACGACCAGTATAGCCCTGCTCGCATAGAGAACGATAGGTATACTGGTTATCCACTCTTCCATGTGTCAGAATGAATACGACGAAATCCTTTTTAAAGTTAACCTTCTTCATACTCCTTCGCATATTCATTCAATAACTCATCTGTCATCCTTACAAAGCCCTTTTCGATAGCCTTCTTGAAATCGATAATTACTAATGCTGAATTCTCGAATAACCCCTGTACCTCCTTAGACGCATTGCAATAGTAGTCGGCAATCATTCCGTAATTGAACTCCGTGTGCCTATAAGCTGCATACGTTAGGAACTCTCGCACTTCGTCTGGTAGATCCGCTTTCTTTATCTCCTCGATTAACTCCTTTGTCTTCGTGCTGTCATAGCAATCCGATAGAGAAGGAGAGACCCCTGAAGGCTCGTACACTGGTGCCTCTATCTTCCTACTATAAGTATCATCTATCTTCGGACCAATAGAAAGCCCCCAATCCTCAACCTGTAGACCTATCTCTTCCTGTGCTCTCGATAAAGCCTCATCGTCCCAGTCCAAATTGGCTGCACCTGTAGCATTATCTGCCAGTGCCATCTCCCTTCCTTCTTCGCTATCCAAGTCGACATCGCCTCTTCTTACTGCTACCAGCTCATCTGGCTTGGCATCAATAACAATAACCTTCTTTATACCCGCTTCTTTCGCCAGCTCCTGCGTTTTATTACCGGCAATGATACGATTATTCTTGTCTAACAAAATAGAACGTCCTGCGCCGAATTTCCTAATTGATTTATCAATCAGTTTACGACCTTTCTTCGTTCCCTTGTTAAAATTTTTATCGTCTTGTTGTAAGGAATCGATATTGGTTTCCGTTATCTTTTCAGCCATATATTAATATCTTTATAAATATAAAGTAATTTACGTTACAAAGATAATGAAAATCTTTATAAATATCAAGTAATTACAGATAAAAAGAGAGTTCTCTTTATCCGCATAGCTCTCTTTGCAAACTATCACGCAAAAATGGGGGTGCAACATCACTGCTACACCCCCACCAGAAAGCAACAAGGAATTTAATTATTTTTTCTCTGCCTCTCTAAAGCAGAAATCTGCCCATAGTTCCTTAAAATAAACGCCTGCGTGTTTCGCTTTTTCTTCGCTCTCGAAGGCAAGACGGGCACCGACGAGCGTATTCGAACCCGCAGAAACGTCATACGCATTCGCATAAACGAGACCTCCATACGCAACCGCATAGCCACAAGCACGCAACACACACCGCTGCTTTTTCTCTTCCGAAAAATGGCTATATTCTTCTTCTGTGAATAGATAGAACCATGGATAATACCTCCATTCGTCTTCTGTGAACTTCGGCTCCCATCCTTCATTGATGGCTGCTGTTATTATTCTTAACTTTATGTAGGCTAACATATCCGTACCAAGCAGTTCTGCAAAATCATCCTCTATACCTTCGCTTACCAAACTTAGCGCATGGTAATAAGCCTCAACAAATTTGTTTTTATCACCACCCAAAGCTGCACATGCATCATCGAAAGTCTTTATATCTTTCCATGATGTTGCCTGCTCCTTCAGCGTAAAGTCAAAGATAGACCTCTTCATCTCTGGGGCTTCTTCAACATTAGCGAGAACCGCCTTTTGAGCTTCTTCTTTTGTCTCATACATTCCAAATCGCTTGCCATCACAAGCATACTCAACTACATACATTGTTTTCATACGTTTTTTTGTTTTATAAGTTAAAATAATAATGGTTGTTTATATCTTAGAACTCTATTCGTTGCCAACTTATAGAACTCTTTTTTTATTTCAAAGCCATAACCTCGTCTTCCAGTATTAGCTGCTGCCAATAGAGTAGAACCAGAACCAGCACATGGATCGATAACAACATCCCCCTTATCTGTGAATATCTCTATAAGCCTCTCAAGTAGTGGTACAGGCTTCTGTGTCGGATGAATCTTTGGTGTCGTGGTATCTTGTACCCAGTCAAAGCAATTAAATATCATCTGCCCTTCATTTCTGAATTTAGGCAACTTATCACGATACAGTATCAAACCATATTCGCAGTTACCAACGACCTTCATATTAGCCTTCAGAACCTGCGCCGAGAACTTCTTACGAAAAACCAGATTAATGTAGTTATTAAAGCCGTACTTCTTTCCAAGTTCTATGTACTTAAACTGCTGCTCGAACTCGCAGAACAAAAGCATACAAGGTGCTTGGTTTCTCTCCTTTGGCTCTTTCCGTAACATCTGTGAACAGAAGTGCATAAACTCTGCTGGGCGAAAGTCCTTATCAGTATCGAAAAACTCCTTACCTGCAAGTGCGCTTTCTCCGTTCTTGTTGTCTCCTCCTTCATACCAAGCAGGGTTGCTCGCATAGGCATTTTTACCCAGATTATAAGGTGGGTCTGCTATTATCATCTGTGCTTTTGGCAAGCCATATACCTTGAAGTTCTGGAAATGGTCATTAAATAATTCTATATTTTTCATCTTATTTTATGCTATTTTGCCGTACAAGCCGTTTTTCTTAGTAAAGGCATATACTTTATAACCATGTTAACGATAGTGTCGTGTTGAGCCGTTCTGCCATTACAGACCGCTCTCGACTGTATAACCTTCCATGATTTGGTATTTACCTCGATAGTTTCTAATCTCTTTCCTTTCTTGTCTTTTGCTGACAATATAAGGCTGTCCGGATGTCTCTCTTCGTCATAGTAACCCATAGCAAATACGCAATGGTGCATCGCCTTACCTTCTTCCGCAAACTCCCTTACGCTATGTAAAGGCTCTATCCTTATATCCTTATCTCCGAAAGATAGTCCAGCAAAGTTTTTCATCCTCTCCTTGTATAGCTTATCTTGCTTTTCTATCTCCTTTGCTTTACGTTCCATCTCTTTCTCTACCTCTATCTTATTCTTCTTCTCCAGCAACTTATCATGTGCTGCCTTTAAGTCGACAGGGCAAACATACTTCGCATTATGTGTATCAAGATTAAAGTATCGTAGTAATTCTATATAGTCTACATACATGCTACCATCATCTACTATATAGTTATTTCTCTCGCATATTCGTACAGCGTGCTGCCACCTTGTGCGGTCTTTCAAGTGTCCTCCAGCGTGCTGCCAAAAGCCTAATATGCCATACTGCTTATGCTTTACCAGCTCTTCTACAAAAGGATCGTCCATCCTTATTAATGCTCTCATCAACGGAATAACCTCTATTTCTTTCTCTTTTAGTATATCCATCGTCCAGCCATTTCTTATCAATAGCTTTGTAACCGAACCTCGAGCATACATATAGTTACCAGTTATATCGAATATGTCTTCATAAGCGATATAACCTGTAGCACTTGCGTTATGGTTCTTGATGTTCATCTCGCTATTAATACTCCAACTGAAGTGATACATACTTCTTGTATAATCTCTACCGAGTATGGTTTCTTTTCCTTCTTCGCTTATCCAACTCTGCCATAACTCCATGACATCATACATAGTATGACCATTCCTATAGTTGCATCTGCTTACTTCAAATGTCCTTATCACTTGATAACCCTTATATGCCTGAAATATGGTAAAATGTCTTAAAGTATTGCCTTTAGCATTGGTTGATCTGTAATAAACTAACTTTAGCTTCTTTCCACACTCTGGACACTCATAGCCGTTATCGCAACCAAGAATGACCCCTAACAACGAGCTTGATAATCTCGAACTGTGTCCGCAACACTGGCACCACACCCAGCCGTTTTTCTTATACAAGCCTATATCCTCGAAACAATGTTCATAGGCATATTTCTTTGCAGCTTCACTGATAGGCTTTAGTTGCTTAGAGAGCTGTAGTACGTGTTTCTGCTCCTTCGTCCTTGGTTTCATAGTCTCTTTCGTTTGGTTCGTAATTATCATTGCAGTGCAATAGATTTAACCCACACTCTATCGTCGGACCTGTATCAACCGAATGTGTACAGGTTTCACACAACCCCCAGTACTTTTCTTCCATCAGTATTGCCCTCCGAATAAATCGCCCATCATCGCAGCCTCTTTCTCTTGCTTCTCTTTAGCTGCTTGTAATCTTTTCTCTTTGGCTTTCTTCTCTCGTTCTCTCTGCTCCTCCTGCCTTTTCTTTTCCTGCTCTTCCAGTTTCTTCTCGTAGTTCTGTTGAGCCTTCTCCATCGCTTTCTTCTTTTCCTCTTCACTCAATTCTACATGCGTATCTACTACTACACGAGATACGTTGTTAGCCTTGCTTCCTGGGTCTTTCAGCTCCTTCTCGTCTATGAAGTGCTTTGCCATGCCGTATATCTCTTCATCAGCCCATCCGCTTTGCTTCTTCTTACTGACCTCTGATAGGATATAATTACATACTGCTTCTGGTGTCTTCTCTGGTTGTTCTTGCATCTTCTTTGCAAACTCCAGATCCGTATCGGCTTCCTTCTTCAAGTACTCCTCGATACGCTTGATAAATAAATTTGTTGCTTTCATATTCCTTATTGCTTTGTTACGTATTTCAATGTATCCTCGTCTTTCCGTTTCTCTAAGCGTCTCCCAGTCCGTACCTTCTACAAGTACCTGCCATTCGCCATTTACCGTCATACACTTAGGAAACTTAAAACGTTCTTGTATCTTCCTTATAGTTGCTATGTCTCTTATCTTGTAAGAGACTACGATAAAGTACATCATCACTATCTGGCTACTTTATGGTTACTCTTTCTCTTTTTAATCTCGGTGTATTCTTCATAGCTTACCGCATTCTTTCTGTCCTCTTCCATCTTCCTCTCTCGCTCTCTTTGCTCTATCTTTTCTATGATTTGATTCCTCTCGTCAAAGAAGGTACGCAAAGCTCGCATAATTCTTACAGCATCTATGCACCCATACATCTCTCCATAGTCTCCGTATTTCAATCGCTGAAAGAATAACATCAACTCGGATAGCTTCAAGAAGTAATACCGACTTAGTATCATCTTAGACATCTCTCGAACCACTCCAAACGTTGCTTTGTTTTCTTCCTTAACTCCGACAAAGTTCTGGTAGTCGTTCAATTCAATAATTAACCAGTCAATAGATACCTGCTCTCCATAATCTCTACTTACTTCTGCAAGCGTTGGGGCTTTACCGTTAACACACCTTTCTGGATAAGAATAACATCTCGACTGAAAAGAAGGGTTATACTTCTCCAGTAGCCCTCGTGCCTCCTCTTTACTCTTACTTATAGTGAGACATGACTTCGTCGATGACCTCTTTATTTCGTGCCTCTCTCTTTGCAGTATTTGTGTCACTGTTTCTACCATATTCTTTGCCTTTTCCGTTCGTTAGCCATCTATTTACCATGCTATCGATACGCTTTATTTTTTGCCCTCCAGTGGTTACCCAGCCTTGGGCGTCATAGTAATAATAAAAGTTCTTTGCCTCTTTTTCACTCACACCCTTATCAGTGCATATCTTTAGCACCTCTTCCAGCGTCGGTGTCGTAGGCTCTATTTTCTTAATCGGTTTTGATTTTTTTCTTTTCTCCTCCTTAAATAGTAGATTAGCCTCAACCTGCTTCTGCACTTTCTTAATTTTCGGTTTAGGCTTTTCCTTTACAGGCTTTTCTTCCTCCTTCTTCGTCGGGTGCATGGTTTCGTAAAGTTCCATGTCTATGATATAAGATGGCTGCCTCCGTCCGTTCCCAGCCTCATAGGCTATTATATTGTTCTCGATAAGCCGTTTGCGTGCCGCTCTTAGCGTCCTAACCTCTATTCCTAATAAAGTACACAACATTTCATTTTGGACCTCGCAGCGGGTCGGGAAACCTACTATCTTAAAGTATCTCAATATACCAAACCAAAGAGCTATCTGGTAACTATCAAGCCTCAACGCCTGAACACGCCCCCAGAACCATTCTATACGCTCCTCGTAACTCATGCCTCGATATATTCCTTGATAGCCTTTTGGAACTCCTCCAACGAATGGCACACCACGTATTTGTTTTTCATACGCTTTGCCAGCTTCTCATATTCTCTCTGGCTCTGTGACTGCTTACCTACGGGTGTCTTCATCTCAATACATAGCGAAGCATAACCACCCATAGGAACTTGAAGTATAAGATCGGCTACACCAGACCTTACTCCCTCGTCTTTCATTATCTTTGCAGTCCATGCGTTTCTTGCTCCTCCATTAGGAACAGCAAAAAACAATGGTTCGATACTCGGATAAGTCTTTCGGAACCACTCTACACACTGCTTTTGTATCTGACTTTCTGTTAATGGTTTCATAATTAGTATTCTCCCTTGAACATATCGAAGGCTGCATCTAACAACATCTGCTGCGTATTAACCTTCTTTTCTTCTACATTATCAATCGTACCAGTTACTCCGTTGGCTATATCCTTCTTCGTCTGTATGAGTTGATACATATACTCGTCTATCGTCTCCTTTCCCAGCAAGTATGTACAGGTAACAGCGTTCTTTTGCCCGTTTCTATGCGCTCTGTCCTCCGCTTGGCAACAATCTGAATAAGTCCAAGGGAACTCGATAAACAACACATTAGAGGCTGCTGTAAGCGTTAAACCAGTACCACCACTTCGATAGTTAAGTATAATCAGTTTCGTATCGGGGTCTTGTTGGAAAGCGTCAACACTTCGTTGCTTTGCCCTGTCATCATCATCACCCGTAACCGTAACAGCCTTTGGGAACTCCTCTTTAAGTTCCTGTACAACCTGCTTTAGAAAGCAGAACACAATCAGTTTTTCGCCTCCATCTATAGTATTATGGATGATATCAATAGCTGCCTTAATCTTTCCCTTTGATGATATCTGTTTTAATATACCCATCTTTACCATTACAGCCCCTCGAATAGCTCTCTGTATCTTATCATCATCTGCCTTCTTGAACTCTCTTAGATACTGGATAACATCTCGTTTTGCCTCGTTGTACTCCTTCCTATTCTCAATATCAACTACCAGATACGAACGTGTCTTATCGGGTAGCCATTTCAAAACGTCTTTCTTTTGCCTTCTGAAAAAACAAAACTTATTCAAATAGTAGTTAAGTTCCTTTAGGTGGCTTGATTGGTTCTCGCCTGCGCAATATCTTTCTTTGAACTTCGTATACCCTCCGAAGTCCTCCAGACGCTCCATAATATTAAGCTGCTGTATAAGGTCGGTATTGTTGTTCACTACAGGTGTACCTGTCAACTCCAGTACAAACTCTTTACCCTTTGCAATACCCTGCACAAATTTACTTTGTTGTGTCTTGCTTGATTTGCATTTATGGCTTTCATCGATAATGACCGACTTAAATAGATTTATTCTCTCGTCAAATTCAACACTCTTTAGCGTAAATCGTTGCTGGCTCTTCACTCTCTTTACAAAGTACTTCTTTAAGCTCTCATAGTTCGTAATGAATACCTTTGCTAAAGGTTCGCCTGCATTATTACGTGACTGCCAGAAAAGCTGCCATGTATTTCTGTTAGCGTCGCTTAGTATTACAGCTTGCACGCCTCCGAATTTCTTAAATTCTCTCTGCCAGTTTACTTTCAGTGACGCTGGACATATTACCAATGCTGGCCATGCCCCGCTCGCTGTCATCGTACCAATAGCCTGTGCCGTCTTTCCAAGTCCCGGTTCGTCTCCCATTATGCACCTCTTCTTCTCCAGTGCGTATGCTATACCTTCCTTCTGGTATTCGTATGGTTCAAGCGTCATATTATGCTCTACTTCCAACTTTGGCATCTCTGGTATCTCGTAACTCTCTACTGGCTCCTCGTCTTTCAACCACTGAACACTATTACATAGACGGCGTTGTACAGCCCAGTCTGCCATTAGCCTTAGATAATTCTCATCTGTAGGCGATACCTCCCAAAATTTACCGTCAGCCCTATAACGAGCTGACGGTATTCTTTTCACACATGCCACCAATAAAGGCTGATAATTAAAAACGACCTTGTAGCAGTTAGGAGTTAAGGTAAACGTCATTATATTTAGACGCATCATAATTCGTTAAGCTACTTCTGTTTTCTTTTTCTTTCCTTTCTTCTTTCCAGTAGCGTGCACCTCAATAGATACCTGTGGTACTTCTCCAGCCTCAACACCTGCAAACGGATCGCCTGCTTCTTCGAAATTTAATTCGCCTTGTTTCAAACCCCATTTGCGCTCGGTTACATACTGCTCTGCTTCATACTTCAAATTATCAATGGCTAAAGACAACTCCGACAGATACATATAACTATCATCATCTACCGTGGATATTTTCGGTGCATTGAGGTTCATTATATCTCCTCGGTCCAGTACACGAGTACCAGTTACAATGACCTCGTCGCCACTGAACGTTACAGAACTAACAGACATTCGAGTAAAGATACTCTTTTCCTCCCAGCTTCTTTGCTCCTCCAGTTCCTCCAGCGTATTGTTATACGCCTCTCTCTGCTCTGTAAGCATAGCCAGATGGGGAACAAGGTTTTTAATCGCCTCCTTGAAATCACGATGTACAATGTTAGCACCTACCATCGTAATGGTATCTCCATCACGATTAGAATACACCACATTAAGCGTATTCTGCTTTGTTAATTGAATTTTCTTAAAGTCCATTTCACTTGTTTTAATTTAGACATTATATTGCTGATAAAAAGCCTCAAAGTACCTATCATCTGGTATAGGTAGCATTATACCCAGTTCACTTGCTGCATCCGCCTGTATCTTGTTCAAAAACTCTGTCATCTGTGTTGTATTAAGCATAGATGATGTCTCGTACACCTTCTCTACCTTTTCGCCAACTCGGATGACTTTGCACAAGAACTTCTTGCAGTAATACATGTAGATGTCATTCTTCTCCGTTCCAGTGCTATTCTCGATACACTTAAACCACATCCACATTAAATCGTTTTGATTTATTGTTCTTTTCTCACTAACACGCTTTAGTATCAGTGAATAGCTACCATTCTTCAACGTTGAAAAAAGAAAGTCGAGATCCGTATCTAACGAAACCCGACCATCTATCTTCTCAACTTTTACAACTTTCATTAAAATGGTAAATCATCTTCGGGGGCGGGTGGGAACGGTGCACCTGTATTTGGTTGTGTATAGCCTCCCTGTTGGTTGTTAGCTGGTTTCTGCTGTACAGGCTGCTGTGGAACTGTAGCCTGTTGAGGTTGCGTATAACCTCCATAAGGCTGCACAACCCCTTGCCATTGCGGGTCTACATTCTGCGCTGGGGCTACTCCTACATTCTGCTGTTGCCCCTGTGGTATAGTCATTAATACTATACTATCTGCGACAATATCCGTCGTATACACATCAACCCCTTGCTGGTTCTTATACGTTCGGTAGGTAATCATTCCGTCTACGGCTATCTTCATTCCCTTCTTTACGTAATTACCCGCAAAGTCTGCAAGGTTATTCCACGCTACAATACGGTGCCATTGTGTTACCTCTGGTACATCCGTACCATCTTTCTTTTTGTAACCACCAGTAGACGTTGCAAGTGAAATCTGTGCATAATGTACACCTTGTTGCGTCTGCCTTAATTCGGCATCCTTTCCAACTACACCTATAAGGCTAACTGAATTCTTACTCCGTGCCATATCATAATACGTTAATCGTTATACTTCCTTTAACCTTTGATACCTTCAAGCACTCTTTGTATACATCCGGGTACATCTTCTTTACCTTTGCCGTATCTATACTCTCACGTGTGCTATCCAGCTTACGAACTATCTGTATTCGTTCGCTTTGCCACTTCTTTACGTTGTGCTCTACCATGAGGTTATATAAGCCTTCTTTCAGTTCTTTCTTTCTCTCTTCCATCTGCTTTAGCTGGGTTTCGATTTTGATTATCTCGTCCTCGGCATCTTTCAGCGTGGCTGGTAAAGCCTCCTCGATAGGCTCTAATTCTGTAGAAGTCTCTACAGCTCCGAAATACTTCTCTCTGTATGGTGTTGAATCTTCCTTTGCGAGGTATGCCTTAACTATCTTCTTACAATCAGTTGCACTGATACGGTTAAGTTCCATCAGTTCCGCCTTTCCGTATTGTTCTTTTGGCAGCCAGACAACAAACAATCGTCCAGCCTTCTTGCCCTTGTTACACTTCTCGAACAGATAAGCGTAAATAGACAACTGCAACGAAACATTGTTTTTGTGTATCTTGCTCGTAGTCTTGATGTCAGCCAGTGGATAGCAGCCTTTCTCGTCCTCATCGAAGACAACATCAATACTCGAAGCTATATTCTTTCCATCATCTACGAGATACTCGTTTTCAGCCGTTGTAAGCCCGTTTTCTTTCTTTAGCCTTACATACTCCTTAACCTCTGGCAAATCATCTCCAAAACCGCAATTATCGTATTGCTCGCACTTCTTGTGAATAAGCGAACCATGCTCGGCTGCTTTCTCCAATACAGACTGCGGAATATCCTTATAGGTATCTGGGAACATCCATTTGACAATTGCTGTTACACCGCTCAATCGTACACCATCTAAAGTGTACGTATGCATACCTTCGTCAAAGATGACAGGGCTTTTCTTTAATTCTATCTTCTTTTTCATCGTACTTCACTTTGATAATTCATTAATAATATCGCCTAAGTCATTAATGTTGTAGTACCAGTGTTCATCATCGGCAGGGAACAAATATGAAAAATCTATATAGTGATTGTCGCATCCGTATCCATCTCCAGATGGTGAAAAAGCCAAGCATTCTTTAACCTTGTCATATTCCTCTTTCTCGATTAAAGATGTTACTTCTTTAAGGCGCTTAACAACTTCTTCCTTTAGCTTCTCCTTGTACTTGCTTGAAACTAATTTATTTGCTTCTTCATCATTAAATCCTGCATCTAACAGAAGTTCGATAAAGTCTCTACGAAAGTCTCTATTTAATATATTCTTTTCCATAGTTATGCTGCTTTTTCAATTTTCTTTGACTGCTTCGTGCACGCATCAATAAATACAGGGTCTTTCCTTAGACCCGGATAGAGATTATAAGTATCCTCCAGTTCCTTCCGTGTAGTAGCTCTCTTTACTCTGTCGATAGCCTCTGCACGTACATCATCTAACTCGCTCGATTTACCAAAAGTATAACGGACCACTCCTTTATCATCCTTGATTTCGATAAAGGATACTTTACGTTGGTTATCATACTCTATAGACGACACGACAAATCTCGGTTTTGGCTGTCGCTTTCCATTATACCCAGACTTCCATTCGTCGTCCTTTAGATTAATCCAGACAAATGGACACGTGTAAAGTTCACGACCTATACCCCAGTTAACACAAGCACGCTTAAAAGCATCAGACGCTTGCCCCTTCTCTTTCTCTGTATAGCTTTCGGTACCTACGTCTTGCTTTGTTACCCACTCGCCATTATTAGATCGCACGGCTACCGTACAGAAAAGATTGCCGTTAATCATTTCATGGCTGCGCTTCCAGTTTTCTGGTCCTACAACCTCATCAAGTAGCGTCATATCTACTCTCGCATTCTTGTACATCAGAAGGCTGCACCCTTTGCCATCCGTAACTGCTCCGACCCTACACTCTATCTCGTCTGCATGTAAGGTTCTAAAATTTAATTTATCCATACGCTTAATTAATTAAAAATCGTAGGTACGGCGGTATCGAACCACCCAGACAATCGCTTGCCCGCACCCTGCTGCACCTTCCAAAAACTTCAAAATAAACTTAAAAAAAGACTCTCACAAAAGTGAAAGCTATTCGTTTCTCCTGTTTAACCTCCTTACCAGATAGCCTGCACAAAGCGTAGCCCCTGCAGAAATGATTAACGCACCTCCAGCAGCTATCGCAGCAATGATAATACAGATAGCTATCAGATTAACTAATAGCACCGTACCTCTCGTTACTGGCTCTTCCATGATTTTGGTATAGAGTTCGCTCTGCTCATCAAGCCAACTAACAACCTTGTTTTTATTTATCTTCCTTGTTTTCATTTTGCTCTTGCATATCGTAGGACATCGGCAGCGTTTACCAACCATTTGCCGTTCTGGGCTTCTCCGTTGCCCTTCTCGGCTCTAATCTTTCCAGCAGTGATTAGTCTTTCCAGTCTGGCACGACCTCCTACTATCTTCTCGCTGAACCTCAATCCAAATGTTTTACTATTCATTACTCGCATTATGGTCAAGAGCTTTTCACTATCCGTAATCATGTAGTTTCCCATTTCTTGACCTTATTTCAGTTCTCGCACGTCTCGACATCCTACATCTTCGTAAATTTCCTCCGTTGTTCGTTACTTGCAGAACGACGAAAAGCAAACTAAAGAGTATCTCGATACCATGCTTTCGTATCTCCTTGAGGTCAAAGTTTATCTTTAACCTCGCACAAACCATCCACCATAACAGCTCGGTATCTTTCGATATACCAAGTTTCCTGTAGATTGTTTTCTTTTGCGTCTTCACCGTCCAATAGCTTTTGCACAACTTATCGGCTACTTCCTTATCAGAATAGCCTTTGCAGTACTCCAGTATCAGACGGTGTTCTGCTTCAGATAGTACAGCTTTAGGATATTCTGGTGACTTCTACCACCAGCCCCAAAGTCTTCATCTGAAATTTCCATCCTTCACGTCGCTTTATCGCAGAAATACGCCCTGTAGTAACTCTTACTACATCCAGACGCTCTATCGGCCATAGCTCCGTATCTCCTACCTTCATTCTCTTTAAGGTAGGCATAACCGGCTTATTCTCTTCTACCATCGCTCAATCAATTTGTTTGTTAACTTCTTGATGTCGTCTACATCCTCCTTCATCTTCTTAATCTTATTAACATTCTTCATCCAGTAATCTTTATAATCATTAGCAGCTTTTTTGTAAGCCTCCGTCAAGTACTCCTGACCTTTTAACTGATTAGTAAGATCGTCAACCTTCTTCTGTAACTCTTCATTCTCTTTCTGTAACTCTGCTACATCAGTAGTCTTTTTCTTTTCTTCCATAACTATTTTGAATTTAATTAATAATACTTGTGACTGGCTGACCTACTACGGTCTGTTTGTGTTACTATTCTTCGCACTATGCTGTCGAGTTCAACGACGCCAGCCTATTTTGTTACTTAGCTCCTTGTTACTTTCTTCCCCGCTGCTTGCCTCGACCCTTATAGGGCTGCTTGCTTCTACGGTTGGCCTCTGCTTCATCGCTATATTTGGATATTATTTCAATCCTGCAATTTACAGCCCCATCAGGCAGGGGAACCGCTACATTATGCGTAGCCTTCGTGGCAAAGGTGGATTCGAACCACCATCGAGCCTCATACTCTTTTGCCTTGGTGATTAAGGCTCACCTCGCCCGATTGTTGTGGTACAATTCTAAACCACCCGCTTTCAGTCATTTTTATTTATGAGAGATGGCTCAAAGGGTTTCCCCAAAAATCTGTACTCTCTGCGTTGTGGGTGTCTCGGACTTGAACCAAGTAGCCAGCCTTTAAATGAACACCCTGTATAGTGATTAATTAGTGTGCGTAATAAGTAACCTTCAACCCCCTTCTTAATTTGCATACGCATTTATCTTGACCTGACTTGTAAGCCCTTTCAATCTGCTTGTTTACATGCTCTGTTCCTATCAGAAGGATGAGCCCTGAAACTCCTACCAGCTTATCAACCTTCTTGCCT
>ERZ773057.91-NODE-91-length-42405-cov-7.917591_pt1 | contig 42405 bp, 52 predicted proteins | sample MGYA00580629_ERZ773057 | MGnify/ENA primary metagenome ERZ773057 (study PRJEB29015, sample SAMEA2738143) | human oral metagenome | biome: human oral; feature: human-associated habitat; material: saliva | place: China | collected 2163 ...
AGAACTTCCTATCGAAGTTAACGAAACACTTATCGTCGAATTGTACTCCAAATAAGACATACAGTTTCACAAATACAGAAAGCACAGTACTTATGCGCATAGGTACTGTGCTTTTTCTTTTAAAAATTGCTAAAATTCGTGTGCGTTGCTCAACTGTTGCACAACCTGTTAACGAAATGATGCGGGTATCTTATTTACTTCCGCGATATACTGCTCAATCGTTTTATGCGTATACACGTCCGCCGTTATGTCTTTACTTTGCGTATGGCCAACGATGGACTTCAGAATATAACGATCGATTCCGTAGTTACTGGCCAAGGTGATGAACGTGTGGCGGGTATCATGTGGTAGGTGGTCCGATATTCCTACTTCCTTACAGAATCGTTTTATCGGCTTTCCTAGGTACTTTGATGTGTACCCTTGAGGGATAAGTGTACCTGATTTAGAAGCGACTGCCAGGGCGTGAATTTCGCGGTAAAAGGGCATAACACAATCCGCAATAGGTATGATTCTGTCCTTGCCGGCTTTTGTCTTTACACCGCCAATGATATACCGCTCATCCAGGTGGACGTTTTCCATCTTAATGGATAGTAGTTCGACAGGGCGCATACCAGAATATATGTACATTAATAAGAGTTTCGCGATATCCTCATCGGAGTGATTCCATATTGTTTGAATTTCATCCTCTGTGAATGGCTTATGGATATTTGATTTCTCCGCCGGTTTCAATTCAAGAAGCGCAGCATAGTTCTTTATAATCACATCATTCTTGATAGCTGCTTCAAAAGCGCCGTTCAGACCTTTGACAATCAGACCAATTGATGAACGACTCAAATGGCTATTTTCGTCGATTATCGCTTGCAGATGGACGAGTTTAATCTCTTGTATAGGTTTATTCCAAATGGACGTTATCTTCGCTTGTGCGGTCGCATAGCCCCCTTTTTTCGTATCTATACCTTTACGCTCCTTATCGGCAATCATCCACCGCCAACATTCGCTGAACAGTACCTTTTTTGTTTCAAATTTCTCTGGATAGATGCCATATTCTGATAAGGCATCCCAGGCTTCTTTTGACTTCGCATAATAGCCAATCGTCTTACGCTTACACTTGCCATTCTCATCGTATCCAGTCGTTACGACGGCTCGGTATGGCTTGCGTAAGGGCTTATGTTTCATTTTATAAACGGAACCTGTTCCGTTGGCTCGTTTCATGGCCATAATTTCATACACCTTCCTATGGTAATTCTTGCACGGAAGTAGTATAATATGTGCATAAGAAAAACTGAATACACCTCTGTGCTATTTGGTTTTAAGCGGCAGCATCGTTTACTCGGTGCTGCTTTATTTTTTTACCCTTATCTAGGCATTAGGTAGGGGTATTTTTTTATTATTTAAACTTAATCTGTTTTTCTTGACCTCCAAGATAGTAGGTAACTGTTGGATTTACCTCACTTAGTACTTTGGCCACACTTGGCTGCACTGGTGCTACATAAATGTGGTGATGATAGAAGGAGTGAGGGAACATATCTAAACGATATGCAGGCGGTACATCCTCTACGATTAACCACTTAGCATCTACAGACTTACCATTGTCTAATGTGATTTTAGACTCATAACCACCTGTAGCAGACAATATAGTCCAATCCTCTAACACTACCTGAGTAGTAGTTTGACCTAAGACTGATTCATCTTTTAACTCAATAGATGGGGAAGGCTTAAGTGCGAGCACTACGCCGATACAAACAAGAATAAAAATAAGAAATATAATAGCCAGACGTTTAGCGTTCATGATAGGCTCCTCCTTTTTCGTCTAATGCTTTAAGCACCGACTCATATTCTTTCTGTAAATCTGCGACTACTTGTTTAGAATCTTCCAACATATCAATCCACAGGGCCAAATCGTCGCTGACTTTAAGCTCTTGTTTTATTGAGGTGATCTTATTACAAGCTTCAAGGTATTGGGGAAGGGCTTCTAGCACATACTCCGCCTCTAAACGAAGTCTTTGCGCCGCTAAATCATTTTTAACGGAACGATTTGATTGTTTTTCTAAGGCTTCGATGGAACTCTCTAAATTTTTATGATTGTTTTCTTTTCTCGCATTTTGCCAATACGCATAGGCTCCCATGCCTAATGCTGCACCAGCGGCGAGTGTGGCGGTCACAGGTGCTCCGATTACAGCTGCCGTGCCTGCGGCAATCCCGAGTGCGCCTGACGACGCCATTATATCTAGCACGGAGTTAGCATCGGTAGCACCGGCCCGGGGGTCTATTTGTTCTTTAGGTATATCGAGCGCTTTTGCTAAAGCGTCCAAGTTTTCAGGGCTCATGTTATATTTTGCAGTGAAGTAACCAGACAGAGTAGAGGGGCTTATACCCGATTCCTCTGCGAGCTTAGTTTTAGACCAGCCCTTTTGAGCCAATGCGCGTTCAAGGCGCAAAGATATAACGCGCCGCATTGTAGAATCAAATGAAGTTCGACTAGTTCGTGCCATTTTATGTTCCTCTTATAGTTGAAATAGTAGTATATCTATATTTTATAGATATTTTTTGACAAAATCAATATTTTTTTCGATTTTTATAAAAATTATTTCGAATTTATGTATAAAACTTAAACCAAACTTAAATGAAAATCACTTGAAATTCGATGTAATTCGAGTTATACTGAAATCACCAAATGGATAGGAGGCGTATAAAAATGAAATTGACTCTTAAAGCGGCTCGGGTGAACGTGGGGTTGACCCAAAAACGCGCCGCGGAATTACTAAAGGTGCACCCACAGACTTTAGCGAAATGGGAAGCCGATAGTAGTAATATGCCGTACGGCAAAGTTAAACTCATCGAGGAAGTCTACGGAGTGGACGAAGGTGTAATTTTTTTTGGCAATCAATTCGAGTTATCTCGAAAAGTAAAGTGAAGAAAAGCTTTCAATAAGGAGCAAACAGATGAAACAGAAAGAATTTGTAGTAAGAATGTTCGGCGATGCAATCACCGAACGAATGCAAGAACTGGAAATGACAAAAACGGATTTGGCCCGTGCTGCTGAAATTTCTCTATCGACTTTGCAACGTGCACTAGAAGGTAGATCCGTCCGGATGGATACTATAGTATCGATTTGTCAGGCACTCGAAGTCAATGATGATAGAGATTTCTGGGAGACGGATTATTACAAGCCTGCGCTTGACCGCATATAGGTGAACAGATGCAAAAAGATTACTTACAAGTAGTTGCCCGTTTATGTTTATTGCTAATCACAATCGGGCTGATAACAGGTGTTTGTTTATTTCTTATTATGGTAACGGTAATCGCCGCTACAGTGTTGTAAAGGAGTATTTACTATGATTACAAAAACAATTGCCGTGTGCCAGATGGCCACGGTATTGGGAAGAACTATGACCGCGATACGTGAATGTATCGCAAGAGATAAATTCCCCTTTGCGCAGTGCTGGCAAACGGAAGGCAAAAAGGGCCGCACCTTTTCAATTGATAGAGAAGGGTTCCGGTTCTACTTGGCCAACACGCTAGGCTGGCCAGAAGAGAAGATTAATGAAGCATTTAAGGAGGCGCACATCGTATGAACGGGTTGCTTAAAGGAATCGGCCTACTGATGATAATTGGTACGGTAGGCAGTTTAGAACTTGACCGCATTGGTTTTGCGCAAGCGCTGTTTCAAGTGTTAAGCGGGGTCATGGCTTGGATGGTATCTGAGTACAGAATTGAGGTCAGACGATTGCGCCGTAAATTAATGCGTAGCCGTCAGGTACAGAGTTCTACGTATTACAGATTTTAGGGGTTAACGCGTATGAGAACTCAGCGCTGCACAAGATGCAATAAGAGGCTAAAAGGCCCCTACCATTATTGGAGTTTTACAACAGGCGCACCACGCGCCGTGTGTAAAAAATGTAAAGAAATACATCAACCCGTAAAACAGAGGAGGCAGACATGACAAATCAAGAAATTCGCATGATTCTTAAATGCGTATAAGGAGGTGATTAAATTGCAAGATTGTACGACGTGCCCAAATAAAGAGTACTGCATTCCTGATGAATGCCTGGGCGCAAAAAAAAATGCCCTCACGCACGGCAATGCGTAAAGGGCACATAGAAAAATATCCATTTAAAGTATATCACATCGTTAAACCGAAAGGAAATAAAACAATGATCGAGTTAAAAATTACCGTAGATAAAGCCGTTGAATTAGAACAAGAAGTGAAAGACCTTTACCAATCCATCGTTGGCGCTCCTGTTAAAGAAGTAGAAAACTGGACAACAAATGACGTTAAACCAGCTAAGAAGGAAGCCCCAAAAGTAGAAGCTCCTAAAGCTGAATCGGTTAAAGAAGAAGCACCTGCTCCTAAAGAAGAACCAGCACCTACAGTAGAACCTGAAAAAGCAGTAGAAGTTCCTAGCCTCGAGGCAACTCGTGAAGCAGTGAAAGATGTAATGGCAAAAGCCGCTGATAAAACGAAAGCAAAAGGCGAATTCAAAGCCTTCTTAGATAGCATCGGCGCCGAAAAGGTAACATCTGCTACCGATGAACAACGTATTCAAATTATGGAATGGGTGAATAGCCGTGACTAAGAAACACGCTTTACTAGGTGCATCAAGTAGCGCCAGATGGCTAGTATGTACTCCTTCAGCAAGATTAGAAGCGATGTTCCCTGATGAACAATCGCCCTATGCTGCGGAAGGTACGGTAGCACACGACCTAGCAGAATCCATCCTGCGCCATAAACTGGAGGGCAAAAAAACGCCTAAGCTAGATGACTACTCTACTGAAATGATAGAAGCCGTTAACCGATATGTTGACATCTGCGAAGAAAAGGTGAACGAGGCTCGTGCCCGTTCATCTGATGCGGAATCCATGATTGAAGCACGGCTCGACTTCTCTAGGTGGGTACCTGATGGCTTTGGTACGGGCGATATGGTAATCGTAGCGGACGGCATCCTGGAAGTGATTGACCTGAAGTACGGCAAGGGCGTTCCAGTGAGTGCCATTGAAAACACACAAATGAGGCTCTACGCGTTGGGTGCTTACGACATAAACGAGTTCCTGTATGACGTTAAATCGGTCCGCATGACCATCGTTCAGCCAAGACTGGACAGCGTATCTACCGATGAAATGGCGCTTGAGGAACTGCTTGATTGGGGTGAAGAAATCAAACCAATCGCACAGCGTGCCTTTCGTGGTGAGGGCGATTGTACGCCTTGTGATTACTGTAACTTTTGTAAAGCACGGCATACCTGCCGGGCATTAGCTGATACTTGCCTTACGGCTTTCTATAAAGACGGTGGCAAGTTAAATCAATTGCTAACTGATCAGGAAGTATCCGACATCCTAGCGATGAAGGATTTAATCACAAAATGGATTAAAGGTGTTTACGACTTTGCCTATGAGAAAGCCTTATCAGGTGAAAAGCAATGGCCTGGATACAAATTAGTAGAAGGTACATCAAGACGTACTATCACGGATCCGGATGCTGCAGCTAAAACGTTACTCGATAATGGCTACAAGGAAGAAGACATCTTTAAACCACGTGAACTTGAAGGTATCACGAATCTGCAAAAGGTTCTTGGTAAAAAGGGCGTCGCAGAATACTTAGAGGCGTATATCGACAAGCCCGAAGGCAAGCCTACACTTGTACCGGACAGCGATAAACGCCCCGCAATTAATACAGTTGAAACAATGATGAATGAATTTGATGATGAGGTATAAACACAATGAGTAAAACAGTAACAGCGGTACTCGCGATTTCCGCGCTGGCTGTCAATGTAGCCGGCGCAACTAGCAATAATACAGTAGGTGGTACAAACAATACCATATCTACGAATTCTACTAGCTCCGCAGTATGGGGATTCCAAAATAATATCGACGCAAATAATGCGTTGGCATTTGGTACGAACAATACTGTATCCGGTGAAAACGGCTTTGCTGGTGGCAACGATGCCAAAGCAGCCGGCCGTAACTCTTTCGCCTTTGGTAGTCATGCCGAAAGCTTGGTGGAATACACCGTAGCTATTGGCAACCAGGCTAGAACTGCGTCCTATGATAGCGTTGCTATCGGTAATGGTGCGTTCGTATCAGGTGAAAGCTCTGTGGCCTTCGGTCGTTCCAACAATGTGACTGGTGAAAACTCTGTCGCAGTTGGTGCTAACAATGGCACGGTATCCGGTGGACAGTCCGCTGTAATAGGGTACAACAATACGATTGGTGCAGATAAGGAACAATTGGTATTTGGTTCTAATTCTGAAAGCAACGGCCAAGGTGCCTTAGTATTCGGCACGCATGCTAAATCCTTAGCAACTGACGCCGTTGCCTTTGGGAATAATACAATTGCAGATCGTGCCAACTCTGTGGCCATCGGCACCAACGCGGTGACCGATGATGCGGTAGGGGTTGACGGTGTAGACCTAAATGGTACTCGCCATATCTTTGCCGGCGAGCAACCTGGCGCCGTAGTTTCCTTTGGCTCCAAAGCTCGCACAGGTGCAGGTGGCGTGGCTCAATATAACCGTCAACTCCAAAACGTGAGTGCGGGTAGAGTGGAAGCTGACAGTTTGGACGCGGTTAACGGAAGTCAACTCTTTGCAGCTTATGATGAGATTAATACATTAGGTGCAAAGGTGCGTACTAATACATCTGATATCAGCACACTTCAAGGCACATCGGCTAACCACGAAGGCCGAATTACGGCGCTTGAACTACGCACCTATAACATGGCCGGTGAAATTAACAATCGTATTAATGCAACTGAACAACGCATTAATAAATTGGGTGCATCTAGTGCAGCATTAGCTGGGCTCCATCCTTTGGAGTTCAACAGAAATGATAAGGTCAGCTACTCGATTTCTTACGGTTATTATCGCAATAGCAACGCCGTAGCGCTTGGGGTGTTCGCTAGACCTAATGAGCGTATCATGTTAGGCTTCGGAGCTACGTTAGGCGCTGAGAATCAATACAATGTAAGCGTTTCTTTTAAAACAGGAAGGGGCGCGGACTACGTAGCAGAAGCAAGGGATGCACAAAGCCGTATCTCTAAGCTAGAAGCATTAGTAGCGAAGCTAATGGCGGAGGTTGAAAAATGACTTCCGTACGAGCTATCGCTATAGAGCTTCATGAACGGGGGCATTACCTCGACGAGCTTTACCAAATTACTATTGCCTACGCCACTAGCTTATACACGCGATATTGTACGGTAGATGCTAGATGCGACGCGATAGAACTTAGATATCAAACGGAAGAAGAGGAGTTAGACCCATATGAGTATCCTTGGTTAGAGGATGAGGAGTGGGACCGACTCGATGATGAACGTTCTGATATCGAAAATGAATTAGATGAATTGTTTAATACAGTAATAGGGTTTGATTATGAACATGACCCATTTAAGAAATAAGGAGACAGTAACATGGCTAAATTAACAACTGGTGTAGTAAGACTTTCTTATGCAAATATCGCTTCCCCTCGTAAAAATGATGATGGCAAAGCAAAATACAGCTCTCAAATCATTATCGATAAAACAGATAAGAAGACTATCAAAGCTTTCGAACGTGCGATTGAAGAACTTAAAGCGGATCCGAAAGCAGTTGCTAAGGTAGAAGGCAAAGCTGCATACCTAAAATTGAACTTACGTGATGGCGATACCGATGAAGCGGTAGTCGACCAACCGGAAACATATGCTGGCAAATACTTCATTAACGCTAACAGCGATAAGCAACCTATCGTATTTACTCGCGACAAAATCAAAATGGATGACTTCGACATCGAAGAAGAAATCTACTCTGGTGTATACGCGCAAGTTGCACTCTCTGTTTTTGCCTACAACTTCAACGGTAAGAAGGGTGTAGGCTTTGGTCTAAACGGCATCCGTAAAGTCAAAGATGGCGAACGCCTTGGCGGTGTACATGTATCCGCTAATGACTTCGGCGACGATGATTTAGGCGACCTAGACGATGACGACGATTTAATCTAAGGAGGCAATTATGGAGCTCAGTATTGATGTGGAAACCTATTGCGCCTGCCCTATTAAATATGGGGCGCAGCGATACGTTGACGATACAACATTTGAAATACTGCTCTTTGCCTATAGCTTTGATAACGAACCAGTCGAAGTAATTGATATGACAAAGAATCCACTACCCGAAAGGGTAGTGGACGCTTTGTATAATAAGGAAATTACAAAGACGGCGTTCAATGCAGCGTTTGAAATGCTATGCCTAAAAAAGTACTTCCCTGATGCGGACTACACGAACTGGGAATGTACCTCTGTGCTAGCGTTATACTGCAGTTTACCGGCGAGCCTCGATAATGTGTCCAAGGCTTTACGATTAGGAGAAGCCAAGGATTCAAGGGGTAAACGATTGATTCAATTCTTTTCTGTTCCACGTAAGCCTACTAAGACGAATCCCAAAACACGGAATATGCCGGAGGATGCGCCCGACAAATGGGCTGAATTTATTGAATACAACCGGCAGGACGTAGTGGTTGAAAAGGCCATTCGTAAACGACTGCTTTCATTGAAACCGCCTGCCATTGAACATGAGTATTGGCTGCTAGATCAAGACATCAACTGGAGAGGCGTAAAGGTAGATATGGACCTCGTTGATGCGGCTCTTCAATGTAACGATGAGATAGTGGAAAAGGCTACCGTATCATCGGCACGACTAACAGGGCTAGATAATCCCAATAGTACATTGCAACTCAAGGATTGGTTATCAAATCGCCTTGGCTATGAAATCGAAACCATGCGAAAAGATGACGTGTCAAATCTACTGTCACAGGATATTCCTTCTGATGTGCGTACTGTCCTAAAGAACAGGCAAGTTCTAGGCAACTCTTCAATTAAAAAGTACTTGGCCATGAAAAATGCAGTATGTTCCGATGGACGTATCCATGGCATGCTTCAGTTTTACGGAGCCATGAGAAGCGGACGATGGGCGGGGCGTGTAGTACAACTACAGAACCTCCCGCGTAACTACCTAGAAGATTTAGATACAGCTCGGGACGTTCTTAAAAGTAGAGATGTAGAATTGCTAGACCTACTTTATGGAAACCCTGGTGATGTGATCAAGCAGCTCATTCGTACGGCTCTCGTAGCAGAGGAAGGCCACCGCTTTATAGTAGCTGATTTCAGTGCTATTGAAGCACGTGTTATCGCCTGGCTCGCTCATGAGCAGTGGCGACAGGATGTATTCGCGCAAGGTGGCGACATCTACTGCGCATCCGCGTCTAGTATGTTCCACGTTCCTGTTGTAAAGCACGGCGTAAATGGGCATCTTCGACAAAAGGGTAAGGTTGCCGAATTGGCGCTTGGCTATGGTGGTGGCGTAGGTGCCATGAAATCTATGGACTCAAAAGGGGAAATTCCTGAATCAGAACTTCCCGGTATCATCGAAGCATGGAGAAGGGCCAGTCCACGAATTACGAGATTTTGGAAAGATGCGGATACCGCAGCCAAGAAAGTCGTCAAGACTGGCGAACCTGTACGAATTAGGCAAGGTAATATTCGATTCTTTAAATCGAAAGGGTTTATGTTTATCGAATTACCCTCCGGACGTAGACTTGCTTATGCAAGACCTAGAATAGGGCTCAACCGATTCGGCAGTGAATCGATTGAGTATGACGGTATGGATCAGGTTAAGAATACATGGGGCAGGGTCGAAACCTACGGCGGAAAGCTCGTCGAAAACATTGTACAAGCCGTTGCAAGAGATTGCTTGGCCGCATCAATGCTAAGACTGGCAAAAGCAGGGTACAAGATCGTAGCCCATATCCACGATGAAGTGGTTATCGAAGCACCTATAGGTGAAGGTAGTTTAGATGAAGTCATAGACATTATGTGTAAACCTGAGCCCTGGAATGAGGGCCTCATATTAAATGCAGCGGGATTTGAAAACCCGTATTATATGAAAGACTAGGAGGAAGTCATTATGATTAACAAAGAACAAATTAAACAACAACGCGAAGCCATTGATAGCTTATACGAACTAGTAAAAAACGCACCTGCTAGCGAACGTAAAGACGCAGCTATGGCGTACTGCGAAGGCTGTATCGCTGCTTGTGATTTGGGTCTTAAAGTACTCAATGGTAAAAAAGCAGAGCCCGCAAAGACTGAAGAAACGCCAACCGTAGATGACGCTCCTAAAGTAGAAGAGCAACCCGTTGAAAAATCTAAGCGTAAACGCACTACTAAAAAGAAAGCCCCGGTAGAGGAAGTTCTTCCAGTTGAAGATGTCCCAGTAGTTGATGAAGAAGACGATTTAGACGATTTGTTATAAGAAAGAGGTTAGCGCCTTATGAAGGTATTATTTAGTTTGTCAGTCAAAAAGCTGTATGACCTAGTACGGCGCAAGCAAGTGAACTCTTGGTCACCTGCTGTACATTACCACGTAGATTGCGGGCAATCCTTTGCCTGCTTGTGGCCTTCCGTGTCATCTGGTATGGGCAAAATTGTAGACCCTTATATGTCAAATGAGTTTTATTGCCCACAATGCGGAGAACTCATTCACACAAACGATGATTGTGTTGCTGAGGTTTCGAGTAATGATAATATTCCGCTTGATATTGAACTTTCAATCATCGATAGGGGATCAATATTAGACGTTAAATTCGACTACCACACAGTGTATGTCGATAATGATATGCAGTCGATTTACCCCGGATACAAACCGCATCTTATCGACATATTGCGTTTTGATTTTAAACAAGGAAAAGTATTCCTGGTTCAAAAGAAACGCACTCGTGCCGATATAGTATCTGAAATCGAGCCTAATATATCGTGCTTCTACTCAAAGTCATTACCCTTACGATGGCTTGTAACAACTCCAAATTGTCGATTAGCGGAGCATAAAAACGAGTTAAAGACTTTTGCCAAAGTGCTAAAGGAAGCCTATTTTACTAAGTTATCTAAAAAAGTAGGCTACAGAGTTAAGGCTATTAGGCAGGGTGTTTTATTATCAGCCAAATATGGGGCCCTTGATAATTTGCTCCATAACCTAATTTGGAAAATGCACGCACCGGATGCGCCCGCTCTTAATGATACATTAGTTAAAGACTATGACACCTATTTTAGGCCTTTCGGTTCTGACAAGGTGTGTACTTCAAGTATTACTGAGTTAACAAGCACCGGTACACCATTTATTAAAGCTCTAATACAGCTTTATGAATTACCAGATAAGCGCTGGGTTCGAAGATTACTGTCAATACGTCCTTTCTTTTATGTGAAAGTAATTAAGACGGCCAGCAAGATATTCAAAAGCATGGATTATCAAAAGGCCTTTACAGACCTCGTAGCAGAGGAAGGTGGGGGGACAGGATATATTCAATCGTGGCCAATATGGAATAGCGAACAGGCCTTGCTTATGTTTACAAAGTTCCTATCTATCATGATGCACCAATACGGTGAGCGGCGTACTCTATTGTTCATTAAAAACGCCGATTCTTATTCCGAAATTAAAGATACATCTGATATGTATCTTAGATTATCAAGAAGCAAAAAGAAAGAAGTTTGGGCTAGACGAATTCAAATTAAAGACCTGCATGACGAGATTGTGTGCTTATCTAAATTTGAAGAAGCCGAAAACTTACCAGTGCAACAGAGCTTACGCCATAAAAAGTTAGCAGATTCAGTTGAAGGGCTAACTTTCAATGTGATCAAGTCAACGCACGGCATCATCCGATTAGGCGTGCAATTGAATAATTGTGTTGGTACTTATGTCGATAAGGTAAAAGCTGGAACGTGTGCTATAGTAGGCGTCTATAAAAGTGACAAGCCTGTTGCATGTATTGAAGTTAATCCTAACAAGGATACAGATAACTTTGTTGAAATACACCAGGCCAAGTTAAAAAATAACAGATGTGTTAGTGATAACCACGATGTCAATTATGCTGTATGCCAATGGGTTAAGAAGCATAAATTACAAGTACCCCAATTTATAAGAGACATCCAATTTGCGAAGGGAGGAGCGATGTAATATGGATACAAATATCATCATAGCTACGGGCAGAAATCGCTCCGCCCGTAGCTGGAAGTCTCAAAAAATGACTTGGAGTGCGTTGGCCAATAAGTTGGCTGAGCCTACTGTAACGAATGAAACGGCTGCTGAATACGCTAAAATGCCTAAGGACGAAAAGGGCAGGCGGAAAGATGTAGGCGGTTTCGTAGGTGGTTATATCCCCAATAATGGTAGACGGGTAAGGGGTGCTGTTGAGGAGCGGTATTTAATTACTCTTGATGCAGATTCGCCTAGCGAGGATTTTATTTCAAACCTTGATTTGGAACTAGGCGACATGGAATACGTGCTATACAGTACGCACAGCCATACCCCTGACAATCCCCGATACCGCGTCATCATTCCTACCGATAGAGTGATGTCTCCTGATGAGTACCAAGCAGTCTCGAGACGTATCGCCGATGATATTGGTATCGAATCTTTCGATTCCTCAACGCATCAAGCGGAGCGCCTTATGTATTGGCCTAGTTGCCCTAAAGATGTTGCGTATGTATACCAACATAATGAGGGGAATCTTATTTCAGTCGATACGTATTTGAGTACCTACAGAGACTGGCGTGATACGAGCCTTTGGCCAACATCAAGTAAAGAATCTCAAATCCGCCTCGACACGGCCAAAAAGCAAGGTAACCCATTAGAGAAAAAAGGATTACTGGGCGCCTTTTGTAGGAGCTATAGTATCACAGAAGCTATACATAAGTTTCTACCAAATGTCTATGCACCAACGCAGCACGAGGACCGATACACGTATACAGAAGGCGGCTCAGTAGCTGGTCTAGTTATTTATGATAATGATACGTTTGCATACTCGAATCATGCAACTGACCCTATCAGCGGTAAACTCGTCAATGCGTTTGACCTAGTACGCATCCACCTGTTTGGCGCCGAAGATGCCGACGCGGATCCGCGCACCAAAGTAACGGATTTACCGAGCTATAAGGCAATGCTTGACTTTGTCAACGAAGACGGCGCAGCTCCTATCTTGCTCGATAAGGAACGTATGGCCGATATGGACTTTGAGGACATCACTGAAGACGAGGAAGACTTCCTTGAAAAGCTCAAACGTGACCGACGAGGTACACCAGAGTCTGACGTGTTCAACTGCTTAATTGTTCTAAAATACGACCCTGCTTTAAAAGGTAAAATCCGTCTCGATGAATTCGCGCACCGCTTAGTGGTGATTGATGATTTGCCGTGGCGTGGTAAGGACGAAACCCCGTACTGGACTGATACAGATGATGCGTGCTTACGTAATTACTTTGCTACGAAATACCTTATCAAAGGTAAAGGCATTATCGATGATGCCTTACAGGAAGTCACGCAAGCCAACAAATTTCACCCTGTGCGAGAGTACCTAACAGGTCTAACCTGGGACGGTGAATGTAGAGTTGACACGCTCTTCATCGATTATATCGGTGCTGAAGATACTGAATACATTCGAGCGGTTACACGTAAATGGATGTGCGGCGCTGTAGCACGTGTCATGATTCCAGGCGTTAAGTTCGATACGGCTATCGTATTATACGGTGCGCAGGGCTTAGGTAAATCCTTAATCTTAGAACGCTTAGGCCGTAAATGGTTCAATAATTCGTTGGTTGATATCAAGACAAAAGATGCCCTCGAACAAATTCAGGGTTCATGGATTAATGAACTCGCCGAACTGGCACCTACCTACAAGAACGATAATGAAATTGTAAAAGCCTTTATCAGTCGTACCTCTGACCGGTTCAGGTCACCCTACGGCAGACGTACTGAAGAGTACCCTCGTCAATGTGTATTCGCCGGGTCCACGAATAATTTGATGTTCCTTAAAGACCGTACAGGCAACCGCCGATTCTGGCCAATCACAGGCGACAAAGATCGTAAGACGAAAAACGCCTGGGACATAACGCAAGATGACATCGACCAATTATGGGCGGAGGCTTACTATTACTGGTCTAATGGTGAATCCTTAGTACTCGAGGGAGACCTTGAGGAGGAAGCCTTAAGAATCCAATTATCACACACAGAAGGTGGTGAACTCGTAGGACTCATTGAAGAATACCTTGAGATGTTATTACCTGAAGATTGGGAGTCGCTAGATATCTTTGATAGACGCGATTATATCAGGAACTATGGCGATGACGATCATTGTGGTTCAGTGCAGCGGGAGCGGGTGTGTGCCCTAGAGATATGGTGTGAAGTGATGGAGGGGGACAGAAAGAACCTGCAGAACGCAAAGGCTAGGGAGATTACAGACATACTTCAAGCAATGCGAGGCTGGACCCCTTATACAAAGGGAACTGGTAAAGCACGTTTTGGCAGGCTTTACGGCCCTCAGAGAGCGTTTGTAAGGGAAGAATCGGACCTTCTATCAATCTATAATCGTAATTACGAAAAGTAGGTGTGTCCAATTATTTGAAGTGTGTCCAATTATTTAACAGGTACAAATGTTTGTAAAAATATTTATTCAGCCCTATACATTGATAAATTTTGATATATGGTAATAATTGGACACACTGAACACGCCCGGACACACTAATTGGACACGGGCAAAAAGCAGATAACTTCTAATATAAATAGTAATATGTGTCCAGTGTGTCCAATTATTTATATAAAAATAAAAATATAAATATATGAATAATCGTATGTATACGTATACACGTGAAAAACGCGAATACGCGTATATATATATATTGGAAAAAAATTGGGCACATCGGACACACCCCCCCCCATAAACCCAGTAATGGCGTGGGTTCGTAGGCGTGTCCGAGGGTGTGTCCAATTATTAAATGAGAACGAGGTGAGAACATGGAAAAAGATATCGAGCGATGGTTGGGAAATCAACTCAAAAATCTGGGGTGCATATATATGAAATTCGTATCACCGGGAAATGATGGGGTGCCGGATCGGATTGTTATTCTACCGGGAGGCCTAGTCGTGTTCGCTGAACTGAAAGACGATACAGGGCGATTACGGCCCAACCAACGCGTGCAGATAGAACGAATGCGAAAGCTGGGAGCTAGTGTTTCCGTAGTGACAGGCAAGACAGGGGCTACGTTGTTTGTTGATGATATAAGAAGGGCAATTCATGAACTTTCATCCACACGATTATCAAAAGATAGCAATTCAAAGAATCATTGACCATACACATTATGGGCTGTTACTTGATATGGGCTTAGGCAAGACCATTTCTACCTTAATCGCTATCGAGCAGCTAATGTATGACCAATTCGATATTAAGAAAGTACTTCTTATCGCCCCTAAGAAAGTAGCTGAATCGACTTGGGTGCAAGAGGCTAACAAATGGAATGAAACGAGTCATTTGAAAATAGCCTCTGTGCTAGGACCTGAAAAGGACCGCATCAAAGCCCTTCAAAGTGATTCAGATATCTATGTGATGAATCGTGAGAATGTACAATGGCTGTATGAGTACTACTTTAATAAGCCAAAACAACCTTTTCCGTTTGATATGTTAGTGATTGATGAAAGTTCATCCTTTAAGAATCCGCAGGCTAAACGATTTAGGGCTATGCGTAAAATGAGACCTCTCTTTAAACGAGTTGTCATTTTAACTGGTACACCGGCACCGAATACATTAATGGATGTGTGGGCGCAGATGTATCTATTAGATGGCGGTAAACGATTAGGCAGGACCTTGACTGAGTATCGCACCAGGTATTTTACGCCAGATAAAACAAATGGGCATATCGTGTATAGCTACCGGTTACTGCCCGGCGGCGATACTGCGATATTCCATAAGATGCAAGATATCTGTATGAGTTTAAAAGCTAAAGACTACCTAACATTGCCAGAACGTATTGAGAATGTAATCACAGTAGAAATGAATCCCAAAGAATGGGCGCTTTACAAAGAAATGGAACGTGATCATGTCTTAAGCTTGGCTGATGATGACGATGTAAGTGCACTCAATGCCGCATCCTTGGCCGGTAAATTATTACAACTGGCCAATGGGGCTATCTATACCGATGAAGGTGAAACAATTATCGTCCACAATGAGAAGGTTGAGCGGTTAAAAGAATTGGTAGAAACAAATGAGGGAAAACCGATGTTAGTATTCTACAATTTCAAACATGACCTGCAAGCGATTAAAGAGGCCTTTCCAAAATCTGTCGAATTAAAGACCGATGACGATGTGGCCGAGTGGAACAAAGGTAACATTCAAATGTTATTGGCACACCCCGCATCGGCTGGATACGGTTTGAACTTACAAGCAGGTGGCAACATAATCGTTTGGTATGGGCTAACTTGGAGCCTAGAACAATATCAACAAGCTAACGCAAGACTTCATAGGCAAGGCCAAACGCAACCAGTCATTATTCATCATCTAGTAACAAAAGGCACGATGGACGAGCAAGTGATGAGAGCATTGGAGCGTAAAGAAGTAGGGCAAGATGCACTACTCGAAGCTATCAAATATCGTAAGGAATTGTACAAGGAGTAAAACGTTATGCAAAAAAAATGTAGAAAGTGCGGTACGAAGTTTACGGTTAAAACTTCGGAAGATTATTGTCCGGAGTGCATGGAAGTTATGACGCCTCCGCCAGCAGGCACTAAATTAGAAGTTAGGGAATGCGAAGGATGCGAACAAGCGTTTGCATCGTCAAGGTCAAAATGAAAAGGTAATCATCCATCACCTTATATCCGTAGGCACACGGGATGAGGATATGATGGAAGCCCTTGAGAAGAAAGACGAAGCACAAGAATATGTCCTTCAATCATTGAAGGCGCGGATTGATAAATATGTGAAAGGATAACACTATGAAGAAACTATTAGCGTATGTGCAGGGAAACACGAACCCTGTCGGAATATATGGACCTGTAGGTTGGCTAGTTATGCCTATATCAGATTCGTGTGTAAATGTGGTAGGTCTTATCCATGATGGCGCTAGAATGTCTGCGACGACTTGGCGTCAAGTATACTCCACGATATCGAAAGAATTGGCTAAAACCCCGTGGCAACCGGTTTATATCAATCCATTTAAGATTGATGGAGACAAAGAGGTACGAATGGTTAACTTTGACAAGTGCATACAAGGAGTATTTCACGTGACTGATTTCATGGTTATGGATGAACGCGAATACTATTTACGATGTGCTAAGAGGGAGGGTTAAAATATGAGCAGAATATGTAAGACTTGTGGAAGCCTATTCAAGGCTAAAGGCAATGAACAAGAGTGCCCTACCTGTAAGGAAGGGTTCAACGATATCATGAGCATCATTAAAGGCAAAGACAGAACAGAGACAGTAAAAGACAGTAAAAAGACAGAAGCGCCACCTACTACACCAGAACCATCACCCAAGATGACTACCTGTAAGGTGTGTGGTAAGGAGTTCGAGCAAACTGGCAAAGGTCGACCTGCTGTCAATTGCCCGGAATGTCGAGAGGCTTTGAAACATGAATACAAGGCGAAACCTAAAGCTAAGCCAACAGTATCCGTAGCGACGGAAGAAGAGAAGGCTAAGCAGTACGGTAAGATTGAGACTGAGCCGGAAGTAACAGAAACACCTACAATAGATGTACCTATTGTTGATGGTACGCATAATGAGACGATGAACGATGCGGTGCATCATCCACAGCATTACACCTTGCCAGGGCTAACCATTGAAAGTGTTGACGTCATCCGTGCTGTATTGACGCCAGAAGAGTTCAAGGGATGGTGCAAGGGTAACGCATTAAAGTATTCCCTTCGAGCAGGTCGTAAGGATCCGGCGAAAGAAGTTCAGGACCTAGCGAAGGCAGGTGTGTTCTTAAGTTGGATTACAGGTGAGTAGCTATGCATACCAGTGCTAGTTTTGAGAAACTGCTACACGACCACGGGCATTACCTGGATGACTTATACATAGTTACTGTTCGATATGTTAATTACTTGGAGGAACAGTACGAGATGGCATATGTACGAAGCGAAGAAGTCATCCGTGAATATAAGGAAGCAGGTAATGACCAGTTCGATGATAATACGTATTCGTATCCTTGGTATCATGACGAGCGTTGGAATGAAGCTACCGATACATTGGAAGCGATAGAGGATGAAGTCGATGAGCTGTACAAGATTGTAGAAGGGATGGATTACATATGACACAGGATAGTATTGATAGGATGTGAACGTATGGGTAAACGTACGAGTAAGGGGACACATCCGGGTATAAGTAAACTGCAAAGGCTGATGGATAGTCATAGGCGATTAACCGACGTCGAGGCGCACTTGCAACGCCTGGAGCATGAAGCACGAAGTGAGTACCCTATCACCGAAGAGCAACAGCTAAATCTCAAGACGGCGTATCGTGATTTGCTTGAGGAATCAAGGCGACTATCAAGGGAACGATATGAGCTATGGGCTATCATCCATCAAGTGCCGAGCGATTGTGAGCGTACATTCCTTGAATACCGCTACTACTTTGGCCTTGGCATGAAGGATGTCATTGAGGCGATGCACTACAGCGAGCCACAGGTCTACCGCATACGTAAGATGGCTGTCAAGTCTTTTTGCAAACTTTTTGAAAATTTCTAAAACATGATATGAAATGATAGTTGCACTTTGTGTTACCTTATGGGTGTGGATACGGAAACGAGCGCCGTGTCCACGCACTGTAGGGTAGTTCATAGTGATACCTTTCATGTACTTACACTTCTCTCCTGGGCAGTAGCCCAAACATGAAGCGAAGCATTGAGGACTACGAACAACCACGTAGTCCTTTTTGTTAGCTTTTACGAGAAAAAAATACCCTAAATTGATTTGAAATTATTTTTAAATTATTTGAAATAAAAAGGTACTTCCTCGACGGAAAATCGCCGCTGGTCGGCTCCGCGCGATGTTTGTCCGCATGTGAAAAATTTTTTCAAGTAGAAAGTACCCTACCAATAGACACTTACGGAAGGAGGTCCAAAATGGCCACGGAAAGACCCAAAGTCAAGTTCGATGACAATGGCGAGATCATTGTCACCACAAAAGTACTATGCCAAATCTTGGACCTCGGTCCGGAAATGATATCACGCCACAATCGTGCGGGTATGCCGAAGGTGGCCACGGGGTGGTGGAACGTTCGTGAAGTTCTTGTATGGCTTGGCATGTCCAAGGATAAGGATGGAACGAAATCCGCTGCTCAAAGAAAACTTGAAGCTGAGGCGGATTACAAGGAAGCCAAAGCAAAACGCGAAAAGCGAATGAACGAAGTTCTTGAAGGCCAATATATTGCGGTCGAGGACGTAACTCGGGAGTGGACTGGTCGCGTTAATGAATTGAAATCATCCCTTGGGCTGTTACCCAAAGCGGTTAGCAAAGAATTTCCAGATGCAGAAACAAGGGTGATTGTAGAGAGGACGGTGAATGAGTGTGTCAACGAGTACCTCGAAAGCTACGCTCGCGACGGCGTCTACACGAAAACGAAGAAAAGTTAATTCGAAAGATTCCAGGAATCCGAATAAACAATGTCATTACAATTCATCGCACAATTCTAGTACTTCGTTTACGTGGACAGCGCAAGAACTCGCAGCATTCAAGCCTCCGGAGCGGTACACCGTTTCCACATGGGCCGATAAGTTCAGAGTACTCCCAAGCACTAGTGCAGAACCCGGGCCCTGGCACACGCACCGCACTCCATATTTAAGGGAGCCTATGGATATGCTCAATAACGATTTGATTGAATCGATTGTACTGTGCTTCGGTGCGCAGATTGGTAAGACGGAAGCTGAACTCAATATGATAGGGTTCGCACTTCATCAATCCAAAGCGCCGGTTATGATGGTATATCCAACAGATATGCTAGCAAAGTTCAATAGTGAAAAACGTGTTCAGCCAATGATCACGAACACAGAACCTCTGGCCAACATGTACAACGAAAACGCAAGTTCAAAGTTAGAACTCAACTTCAACACAGGAAACTATATGGTATTGTCCGGTGCTAACTCTCCATCGAGCCTTGCATCAAGGGCTGTCAAGTATGTGTTCTTCGATGAAGTTGATAAGTACCCGGTATTCTCCGGTAAGGAAGCCAATCCGATTAAGTTGGCAACGGAACGTACGAAAACGTTCGTTGATGCCAAACACGTGATGGTATCAACTCCAACAGTTGAGAATGGCAATATCTGGACCGCTTTCAAGCAAGCTCATGCGCAGAAAGAGTACTACGTACCGTGCCCACACTGTGGTGAGTATCAAAAGCTCGTGTTCAAACAGATTAAATGGCCCGATGAGGCTAAAGGCAATAAGGACCGCATCAGGGACACCGCCTATTATGAATGCGCGCACTGTAAGAAAGCAATTCACGATAAGCACAAAATGGATATGCTCCGTAACGGAGAATGGCGAACCGAAAACGAGCCCGATTGTCGAGTGCGCTCGGTTGGCTACCACTTATCGTCCTTGTACTCTCCTTGGATAGCCTTTGGGAAAGTTGCGTACGAGTTCTTTACTTCAAAAGACTTCCCGGACCAACTTATGAACTTTATCAATTCTTGGCTGGCAGAACCTTGGCGAAGTGCTAAGACGAAAAGTACACAAACGCTACACTTTACAGAGTCAACGTATGACCGAGGTGTAGTACCCGATAAAGCAACGCTACTTATCGCTAGTGTTGACGTACAGCTAGACCACTTCTGGTGGGAGGTTAGGGCCTATGCGCCAGGCGTCAAGTCCTATCTTATCGATTATGGCCAAGCTAGTACATGGGATGACTTAGAAGAAATCATAGTCAATAGGGAATATCCGACAGAGTATGGCGAACCTAGACAGGTGATGAAGGCGGGCATTGACTCAGGATTCAGAACTGATGAGGTGTACCAATTCTGTGCAAGGTTCCCTGAAATATGTATTCCGTTAAAGGGTTCGTCAAATCATAAGACCCTAACGGCGCCGTACTCAATGTCAAGTGTTGAGAAGGGCGTTATTGGAGGCCTTAAATTGTACGTCCTTAATACGGACTACTGGAAGGACTTTATATTTGCTCGGATGGTACGGCCAACGGATGAGGTCGGTTCAATCCATCTGTTCAAGGATTGTCCACAGGAATATACAGACCATCTTCGGTCGGAAGAAAAACAAGAAATCCGCAACGTGAAAACGGGTGAAGTTACGGTGCAGTGGAAACCCCTCACCGGGCATCCTACGAATCACTTGCTAGATACATGTACATACAATGCTGCAGTTGCAGATATTGCAGGGGTGAAGTATTTAACCGAACCCGACGAATACGAAGAATCCAATGCCGTAACCGAGGCTATCGACTACGGTGTAGGAATGGGAAATACGAACCATTGGTTTAGATAAGGAGGTGAACCATGAGCGATGTAAACGAACAATTGGACCGTATCCGTGAAGTTATCGAGGATATCGAAACAAAAGGATACTCCGAGTTACAGATTGGCGGTAAACGGTTCAAAGCGATTGACCTTCCTGTGTTATACGCACGAGAACAAACGTTAATGCAACGTGTTCATGAGGAAGCAAACGGCTTCCAGAGTGATGCATACGTGACATGGGGTGGACGATGAATATCTTAGATAAGGTAATCGGTTGGGTTAGTCCTGAAAGGGCGCTTAATCGTATCGCCGCACGAGAGGCTATCCGCCAATATGATGCGGCGTCAATGGACCGATTGAGTAGTGACTGGCAACCAGCTTATGGCACAGCCGAACAGTTGGCCACCGGTGCACGTGACCTTATTCGAGGTCGAGCTCGTGCAGCTGAAATGAACAGCGACTTAGCCGAGTCTGTAGTTACGGCGCTGATCCGTAATGTAATTGGCGTTGGGATTAAGCCACAGGCGAAAGTAAGAAGCGGTAAAGGTAAGTTAAATACAAACCTTAACAACAAAATTGAAAAAGCATGGGCAAAATGGACTGAGGCAGAAAATGCGGATGTCCGAGGGATGTCAAACTTTTACGAATTGCAATCCATCGCACTACGACGGATGCTGTATGATGGCGAAATTTTAGTCAATAAAACTGCACAAGGCGAATACCTTCCGCTATCGATTCAGTTGATTGAAGCGGAGAATATCGGCGCGGTTAGCTTACAACATGGCAAGAACAACATCATCAACGGCGTGGAGGTTAACGAATATGGGAGACCAGTTGCGTATCACGTATATCAAAGCGATCCAATGGGGTTACGCAGTTTCGACGCATTACGGCTAACTACTAACCAGGCGTTCTTATTATTCAAGCCTACTCGTACCTCTCAACTTCGAGGTATGAGCCACCTGGCATTAGTCCTTCGCCGTATCCACGATATTGATGAATACATGGACGCAGACTTAATTGCTGCACGTGTATCCGCATGTTATAGCGCGTTCATCACGTCTCAAAATTCAGCACGTCAAACGGCGATGCTACCTAGGGATAGTAAAGGACGTCCTAATATGACACTAGCACCAGGCATGGTTAGACACCTTAGTCCTGGTGAATCCATTGAATTTGCAGACCCTAAACGTAATGCAGGAACTGCAAGTGAATACTCGGCAACTCAGACACGGAGAATATCCTCCGGTCTAGGAATGAGCGCGGATATCGTGGCTCGTAATATTTCAGGTAACTTCTCAGCAGCAAGGCAAAATCTGTTAGAGGACCAAAAGACCTTCCGACAATGGCAAACATTTGTTATCGCACACTTTTGCATGCCGATTTGGAAAGCCTTTATTGACGCACTGTACCTAGCCGGTGAACTACCATCTGACTACTTGGCGAATAAGGACAAGTACCAAGAAGTATCTTGGCTTGCACCAGGTTGGTCGTGGATAGACCCAGTGAAGGAAGTGTCAGCCAATAAGGAAGCTATCAAGTCCGGCCTTACAACCCTAGAGGATGTGTGCGCAGCGTCTGGGCGTGATTGGGAAGAAGTTCTTGAACAACGGAAACTCGAACAGGATAGAGCCAAGGAGCTCGGGGTGTTACTTGATTATTCCAGTGAGTTGCAACCATTGATGGACCCCGATAGTGACGATAACGTCCAACAATCACAGGAAGGAGCTGATGGCTAACAATGGACGAAAAAGAAAAACGTAGCATTTATGGTAACTATTGCCGTGAATCTACGATTGACCAAGTCGACTCCGACAATCGGACGGTAGAACTTTCCTTCTCCTCCGAAACGCCATATGGCCGTTGGTTCGGCGATGAAATCCTTTGCCATGATGAAGAATGTATCAATCTCGATAGATTTAATGATGGCTTAGGCACCGTGCTATTTAACCATGATCGTGATGCGGTCGTGGGGCATATCGAAAAGGTGTGGATTGAAGATAATCGAGGTAAAGCGCTAGTACGCTTTGACGAAGATGAACAATCCGACGCCATATTTCAGAAAGTCCAATCCGGTACACTTCAAGGTGTTAGCGTTGGATACTCTATTAAACGCTATGAAGTGTTAGAAGATGATAGTACTACATCTACGAATGGCCGTTTCACAGGCCCGGCATACGTCATCACGGATTGGGAACCTTTAGAAATCAGCATTGTATCCGTACCTGCAGACCCCACGGTCGGCGTAGGTCGCAGTGCAGATGATATTCAAATTCATACAAGTATTGACACACAGGAGGAAAACAAAGGTATGGATGAACAAGAAAAATTGACTGAAACTCCAGAAGTGAAATCCGCTCCAGTTGAAGGCGGTATCACAAAAGAAGAACTGGCGAAAGCTATGGAAGAAGAACGTAAACGTACTTCTGAAATTACTGCTATGTTCCGCGACTTCGATGTTGAAGGCGCAGACGAAGCAATCGTATTGGGCAAATCCGTTGACGAAGCGCGTGCAATGGTTAGGGACCAATTACGTGCGCGTAACGCAGGAGTGTCCGTGAAAATGGGCGAATCTGAATCCGATAAATTCCGTGCAGCTGCACAAGATGCAGTATTAATGGCGGCAGGCATTCAAGTATCTGAACCGGCACCAGGTGCTAACGAATTACGTGCACATTCCTTAGTTGAATTAGCACGTGAAGCATTACAACGTGAAGGCCTTCGTGCTAACTTTGGCGATAACTTGGAATTGGCTCGCGAAGCTATTAACTCCACATCCACATTCCCTGCAATTATGTCCAACTTGGCAAATAAATCCGTAATGACCGGCTTTAACGAAGCAGAAACTACTTACCAATTATGGGCAGGTAAAGGCTCTAACCGCGACTTCAAAGAAGCTACACGCGTAGCGTTGTCTGAAGCAGGCGACTTGGAATTAGTTCCAGAAGGTAGCCAATTCAAAGCTATGACATTCGGTGAAACTTCCGCACGTACTAAAGTTGCTACTTACGGCAAATTGTTCAGCTTAACGCGTCAAGCTATCATCAACGATGACCTTGGTATGTTCTCCGCTATCGCAACTCGTTTTGGCTCCGCGGCTAAACGTTTGGTTAACAAAATGGTATACGCACAATTGACAGGTAACGTAGAAATGGAAGATGGCGTTACATTGTTTAACAGCAAACACGGTAACGTTGCATCCACAGGTGAAGCTTTAAGCGTAAAAGCTATTGCTAAAGCAGTAACTGCTATGCGCCGTCAAAAGGGTATCCAAGGTACAGCTACACTTAATATCACACCTAAATACTTAATCGTTCCACCTGAACTTGAAATGGTAGCATACCAACTCATGAACTCCACTGCAGACGTGGCAGGTGTTAACTCCGGTGTGGTTAACCCATACAAGGGTCGATTCACTGTTATCGCTGACGCAGAAATCACTGACCCAGATGCATGGTACTTAGTAGCAGATGCAACTCAACACGATACTATTGAAACTACATTCTTGAACGGTGTAGAAGCTCCACGCTTAGAAACTCGTCAAGGCTTCGATGTAGATGGTATCGAATATAAAGTTGCATTGGACGTAGGCGTACGTGCACTTGACTTCCGTGGATTGTATAAAAACGCTGGTAAATAATTAGGGGGTAACGATATATGATGACACAATTCGTACAAGAAACTGACCGCATTGACATTACTGCAACTGCAGAAGTCAAAGCCGGTAATATCGTAGAAGCTGGCGCACTTCACGGTGTGGCTATCACAGATTTAAAAGTCGGTGAAGTCGGCGCCATTAAAGTAACCGGCGTATTCAAAGTAACGGCTAATAAAACTGATACTTTTGCAGTCGGCGATGTAGTTAACTTTGATACAGACAAAGCTGTTAAAACTGGCGGTAAACCATTGGGTATCGCAGTAGCACCTAAAACTGCTGCACAAGATACTGTTACCGTTATGCTAGTGCAAGCTGTCAAAGTTGGCGCATAGTCAATAGCTATATTATGAGGATAACGGGGGCCACATGCCCCCGTTAAACCTATGAGGTACAAATATGTATACATACGATGAAAACGTCCTCCTGGGGGCATTTGGTGAGAAAATCACATATGAAGGTAAGACCATCAAGGCGAGCGTGGAAATCGGTGAGTACGATGGCAAGGGTTCAGGATTCGTAACCGGAATAGCTGATAAGGCTAAGATATGGATACGAACCAAAGATATACCACTCCCTAAGGCGAAGGATGAAATCTACATCCACGGCAAGAAGTGGTATGTGGATCATATCTCCGATAGCGACGATAAGATGCATTGCCTAGAAATCGTGGCCAACGTAAGGACGGTGAGACCATGAGTAATGAGCCTATCACCATTAATGATGGTGCTACGCCATACCTTGAATTTATTGCTAAAACAAAACCTGATTGGATGCGTAAGGCGATGAAGTCGATGGGGTTCATGATGTCCAAGGCTATCAAGGAGGGCATCAAATCCGGAGCACCAGGCGGTAAGAAATACGCTAATTTCATGCCACCGGCTATGAGGGCACAACTCGAAGCAGCATTCGGCGCTAAAGTTAGAAGGGCTTACAGAAAAGGCGGTAAGGCTGACCGCGAAGGCTGGACACATAAGTCTCGTGATGAACTTATCGCGGGTGGTGTAAAAGCCGGTACAGTTGGATACACGCCACTCGGCAAAATGTACCGAGCTGTAGGGTACCAGTACGACGCTAAGTCTGAATCGGTCAAAGTTGGGTGGCTATCTAATTCCGCTAAGAAATTAGGGGAACAGATAGAGAAGGGCTACACCAAGGAAATAACAGAGAACATGCGTAAGAAACTATTCGCGCATGGGTTCCAGTTGGCCAAGGGGAAAACGACTTTCACCATTAAACCTCGTGAAACCTTCGGTCCGATGCGTAACGTACTTCAACCTAAACTCGTACCGTTCCTTGAAAAGAAAATCGGGGAGTACGCACTCGGAAATACCTCGTGGGGCTCCAGTAATCGAGTATACAAAGTGAGGTAGCTATGCAAACAATTCCACTCGCAGTGATTGCGAATCGTTGGGTTGAGGCTATTAAGGATAATGATCGTATCAATGAGTTCTGTAAGGCGAAGTACGGTAAGGACCTATCCATATTTGTAGGGTATGACGATGCAGGGGCTCCCCTCGAAGAGGATTGCCCGTGCGTAATCGTCCTTATGGATTCGAAGTCAGAAGGGCTTGCGGATTCCTATTCGTATACACTCCAACTCGTCTGGGGCGTACATCGGAAGGAAGCGGAGCGTAATGGCCGTGTCATTACCTATACAGGGGCCTTTGAAACCGATGAACTTGGCCAGTTACTCATTGAATGTATTATGGCCGTCAACCCTAATTATCCAGTCATTAACATTGACTATGAAACGGATAATGTATCGTGGCGCCCTGTGTATCCAGGCAAGGCCACATTCACAATAGAAATACCGCACGTAATTGGCGGTCACGTTGAATATTAATAGGAGGATAACATGGCAGTAGCTAAACGTGCGCAAGGCGCACAATCCAAATTAACAATGGCTTTTGAAACTGACTTTGGCGTTACACCGTCCACCGGTGGCGTGGTTATGCCAATCATTAGTTCCTCTCTAAAAGCAAGCCAAAATCTAAATGATTCTAATGTAATTCGAGGTACGCGTAATCCGGCTGCACCTAGCCGTGGTAACATCGACGCATCCGGTAGTATTACACCTCCAGTCGATGTAATCGGCTTCGGCTATTGGTTGAAACTCGCTTTCGGGGCTCCAACTTCCACAGCCGGCGCAGGTTCCGCGCATAAGCATGTGTTCAAAATCGGTCCGGATATGCCATCCGCTACATTCGAGCAAGGCTATAAGGATATCAGCACATATCAACAGTTTAGTGGCGTTCGGATGAATAAGATGGCGCTTAACTTTGGCGGTGACTCCGAGTTAACAGCCACTATCGACGTAATGGGATGTAAGGAAACAATGGCGGCGGTGCCATTTGATACAGCACCTACTCAAATTGCATTTACACCATTTGAAAACCTAGAAGCCACAATCAAAGAAGGCGGTGTGACAGTTGCTAACGTATTGTCCCTAAGCCTTAACATTGATTTCGGCTTGGATGGTGATTCCTACGCTATCGGTAATAAAGGGTTCCGTACCTATATTGATACAGGTATTGTCGGCGTATCCGGCACCTTGAAAGCGTTCTTCCAAAACATGGACTTATTGAACAAAGCCGTAAATGGTACAGAATCTAGCCTTGAATTGACACTTACCAAGGGTACTAACTCCTTGGTTATCAAATTACCTGAATTGATTTACGAACGTAACTCTCCAGGTATCGATGGCCCTAAAGGCGTTAACATCGAAATGCCATTCAAAGCATACTACGGTGACGATGCTGAAGCGTCTGCTATTCTATTCGAATTAACTAATACGCAAGCATCGTATTAATAGGAGGTAACTATGAAGATTCAAGGTAAGGAATTAAAAGCAAGAGCCCTCACATGGTCTGAACGTGAATCATTGATTAAAGCAGGATTGGACTTTGTATATTGTCCAGTCGAAGAAGATGATCAATTAGCGGGTATCATTCGTAGCCGTGACATTATGCGGTTCATCTTGATGGATGTATATGGCCTTAGCGATGAGGACCTTAATACTGTATCTGATAAGGAAGCTATGGACTTTGCAGGCAAAGTTATCACAGCTACCTTCCAGGTACAAGACGAAACGGAAAAAAACTAAAAGAGGTGTGGGGGTGGATGTCCTCTGACCGTCCGAAGTATTGCAAAGGGTGTAGGGAGTTACAATCCGCCACCCGGCAGTCCTTCGACTGCTCGGAGTGTGAATACAATCCTCCACACCTATTATTTGGTACGAAATTGGCTATGAAGCTGTATACCCTATCACGCAGTCAGCGAATATATCACACAGGAGGGTTAGCAGGATTCGATTATCCGGCTATTCGCAATGTAGCGGAAATGAACAATATCAATCTGGGTCCGATGTTGTTTAATCTCATGTGGATATTAGAGGGCTTAGAAATGGAGGCGATGAATAAGGATGTCGAATAATGTAGTAGATATCGTAGTGCAACTGACCGATAAGAATACGCAAGCCGGTTTAGAGAAAATCGCAGCCGCCTCTAAGGGTACAGTTGCCGAGCTAGCAAAATTAAAGACTGAAATGTTGACCATTGGAGCCGGCGCAGGTATCACCGGTTTAGGTTCAAAACTTGCCAAGGAGGCTCTCGATTGGAACTTGTCTGTTAAGAAAATGCAGTCCTTGACTGGTGCCACCGCGGAACAGGCTAGTACTTTTATATCCGTGGCCAACTATATGGGCGTAGCGACTGACGTAAGCACTACGGCGTTTGCCAAGTTTGCGAAGGCAGTATCAACCGCTCAAGACAAAATGCAAACAGCCTCCGCAGAGGGGAAACTTGCGACCGATATGTTCAGTCGGTTAGGGATTAGTATTGATCAGATTCAAGGGAAGAACACCCTTGAAGTATTCCAAATTATCCAGGAACGCCTAAGAGGCATGAAGGATGGCGCCGAGAAAACTCGCGTCGAAATGGAATTGTTTGGTAAGACTGGGTACCAACTTCATGGCATGCTGAACATGTCCGCCGAGGCGATGAAGCAAGTCGAAGACCGAGCTCGTGCCATGGGCCTTATCATTGACAATGAAGCGGCTCAGAAATCTGCGCAGTTCAATCGCCAATTAAAGGACATGGAACAGACAGGTAAGCGATTGGCCATCATGATTGGTCAAGAGTTATTACCAGTCATCATGGACTATACGCAATGGGCTATCGACTTAACGAAGTCCTATAGCAATATGGCCACCGAGCAAAAGGAAGCTATCTCAGGGGTAGTGAAATTTAGTTTTGAGGCGGGTATTGCTGTAACCGTGATTCAGTCCGTAACGACTGCCTTGAAGTTCATGAGACTTGCTACTCTAGCAGCTGCAGGTCCTTGGGTAGCCTTGGCCAGTGCTATTGCGTTGGCAGGTAAAGCATTGCTTGACTATCGATACAAGGAACGTACCAAAGGTACTGACCTAGGTGTTGAAGTCAATGGTATGAAAGCCCATCGGAATCTGAACTCCGATAAGGGCACCAGTGAAGCCTACATGGCGAACCACGACGGACGGTACTGGGTTGAGGATAGTTCCTTTTTCGGACTTATTAAGAATGACCGCCTAGCCACTAAGGAGGAAGGCGCTCAAATTGACGCTGCGATGAAGGCTAAAGAAGAGGCTGACGCGGCGAAGAAGAAAGCTGAAGAGGAACAGGCCAAGTTAGACCAGGAAATCGAGAACGCTAAGAACGGCTTATCGAATAACGAAGCCATTAATAAGGCTAATGAGGAAGCTGGCAAAGCGGCGAAGGCTCAAGAAGCTGCAGCTAAGAAAGCAGAACAAGCGGCTGAAAAATTAGCTAGCTCCGTGGAACGTCTTAACGACATGATTCGAAGCCTAACGCTCCAATCGTTGGAGATTGACGGTAGTCAGTACGAAATCGATAAGCTCAACGCTAAGAACCAATACGAATCGAACAATAAGAACATTCGAGATATTATTCGTTCCGCAGCAGGGCTTAATAGCGTAGGTGGTGGTAGCGGTGAAGCTTCCGGCGTATTAGCTGCAGCTAATGCTCAACTTGGCAAGGCCTACTCACAAGGTGCCGATGGTACTTGGGCTACGGACTGTGGCAAGCTATTTGCGGATTCTGTTAAGGAGACCTTCGGAAAGGACGTACCTCGTTATGTTCCTTCCATTATGGACGCGGCAGCAGCTGCGGGCGCATGGCATCCGGCTGGTGATGGATATACACCTCAAGCAGGTGATGGCGTCGTAGTTCTTGGTGATAAGCACATCGTAATCTCTGATGGTAACGGCGGATACACTGGTGCTAATTCTAGTACAGGGGTAGTTGCTAAGCAGTCCGTCGAAGGGGACTTCGGGGCGGTTACAGGATATGTGGATACGGCTAAATTAGTAGGCACATCTGCAAGCGTATCGGCTTCTACAGATGCCCTTAAGAATGCTAACGCACAAGCGTTGGCCAACTCCAACCTAGTGGCCGAGGCAAGGGCCAAGAACGAAGAAGTATATCAAAAGAAACTTGCTGAGGCGGAGCGTAATCAAACTATCCGCGTTCGCAAGATGAATGAGGATATTACGAAACTTGACCTTGAACGTACAGGGGACAGACTCCAGCTCATCAAGACCGAGTCCGATGCACAAAAGGCTCAAATTGATGATAACGTTCGGGAGTACACCAAGGCTGTAGGGGACAAGAAACTCGCTGAGAAGAAGGCAGAGTCGGAACGATTGAAACTCGTAGCCGATACAGAGCAGAAAATCAGAGAGCTTGCCTACACTCAAACGACTGAAGCATTAGATCATCAGTCCAACCTGGTGAAACTTGGCCACCTTACACAGGACCAGTCCGATGCGATATTGGCCGAACAATTGCAAGCCTATATCGACTATTCCAAGGACGAGCTAGCTAATGCACAGATGACGGCTACGCAACGCTTACAAATCGAGAAGAACCTAGTTGAAGCCCAACAAAAACTATGGGAGATGGCAGGGCGTAACTTGAAATCTCGATTGATGGAAGCTGCGCGCCAATATCAAGAGGAAACAGTGAATTATGCTGACCTTGCGAAGTCGACCTTTGACAGTACGATGAGCAATATCAACTCCACCTGGACAAGTAATCTCGAGGCTATGGCCACAGGTACGAAGTCCTTCAGTAAAGGGCTAATTAGCATATTCAAGGATATGACGAACAGCATTATCAAGATGATGGTGAACCTATCCTTCCAACAATACCTACAACCGAAGCTACAAGGCTTATTCGGTGGATTGGCCGGAGGCATAGGGAATATTGGCGGAGGTGGACGTACCTTCTCCACAGGTAGGTCCTTTAGTTCAGCGTTCAGTAGTCGAGGCTTCTCTAAGTTCGCGTCTGGCGGTGTAGCACCAACGGGCATGACCTTGGTTGGTGAAAACGGACCGGAGCTCCTTCAATTCAACGCATCACATCGTATCTATAACGCTAGTCAAACACGGAAGATGCTAGGTGGTAATCAGGGGAATAACGTTACTGTTAACATCATCAACCAATCTGGCCAAGCCCTTGAATCTGAGCAACAAAGTTCGAGATTCGATGGAGAAAATTACATCATCGATGTAATGGTTAAGGCCGTAACAAATAATAAAGGAGGTGCGCGGGATGCAATTAAAGCAGCCGCAGGTTAATCATGGCAACATTTCCAAACATTAGATATCCAATATATCCAATTCAAGAAACTACACCGGATATGACATATAAGGGCCAAGTGGAGAATATGACGATTATTAGTCGTCGTAAAACGACTAAGGCCCTACGGTCATACAACGTGAATTATAAGGTGCCGACCTCCGAATACTTACGGCTAAGGGCGTTCTTTGATGAGGTCAACTGTTCAACGGTGTTTGACTGGACGAACCCTGAAACGAAGGAAACTATCAAGGTACGATTCAGTGATCAGTTAGATTTCGCAGCGAATGATTACGGCATATGGGTTGGTACCGTGAAATTACAGGAGGCATAATATGTTAACACTTTCAACAGCTTCTATCTTGGAGAAAAACAAAATAGACGCCACAGGTGTATGGCTCATGCTCCTTGATATTGAATACAAAGGTGATATCGTACGGCTCGTGTATAACACCGAGGATATTACCTTTCAAGGGAATAAGTACATCGCATTTCCGTTTAAATTAGCGGATGTCAACCATAACTCGACTGACCTTCCAAATGTTAAATTGTCCGTGTCCAATGTGACACGGACTATCCAACGCCTGGCGGAGGATAATCAAGGGTTCACGGGTGCGAATGTCATTGTCCGTGTAATAAATACAAATGTACCGAACGTGTGCGAAGTAGAAGAACACTTCGTTATTACAGGCTCCGTTGCTAATGCTGAATGGATGGAGTTCACACTAGGTACGGATTTTAGTTTCACACGTCGGTTCCCCTTAGTCCGCATCATGAAGGACTTTTGTCCTTTCAAGTTCAAAGGTGTTCAGTGTGGATATAAAGGCGATGAAACCGAGTGTAATAAGACTTTGTCACGATGTCGAGCACTAGGTAATAGCGTTCGATTCGGAGGCGAGCCAACGATTCCACAGGGAGGTCTGTATGCATCTAACAAGTGATATGTCTGATATGCTAGGTACTCCATTCGAGGAGCTCAAATGTTGGGACGTAGTGGCCGAGGTGTATCGCCGTAATGGTGTTACACTTCCGAATTACACAGATATTCCTATGGACGAGTGGCAAGAGGTCAAGGAACCTACGGAGGGCAGTGTCCTGGTATTCTCCCTTAAAGGTAAGGAACTGGACCATGTAGGCGTGTATTTAGGCGATGGAAGGTTCATTCACGCCACTAAGCCAAGCGGTGTATGTATCGAACATATTTCTAAATACGTTCCTAGACTTAAACATATATACGATAGAAAGGAGTAGCCGATGATTAATGTAGTGCTTGTAAGGAATCCGTTTAAACCGGATCAGCATGAAACACAATATCGCCCTTATAAGGCGAATAAGCCATTGAGCTTTTATATTAAACAAGATGGCGACTGGGTATACTCCATTAATGGCCAAGAGGCTACGCTCGATACCATTGTTAACGATGGCGATTATATCGTGGCCATGCCTCAAATCGACGGTAAGTTCTTTGGAATCATCTTAACAATAGGCCTTAGTATCGCCACAGGCGGTATCGCAAGTGGCGCTATATTTGGTATCCAAAGTCTAATATGGCGTACAGTACTTTCCATGGCCATTGGTATGATTGGCAATATGCTTGTTAATAAGTTGACTCAGCCAAAGGCTGACCGGTCTCATACAGACTCTGCACAGGCTAATACCTATGGGTGGGGCGGTGCTAAGACTGTAACGGGTCAAGGGTACCCTCTAGCCGTTACGTATGGCCGTATGAAGAGCGCAGGGCTTCTCTTATCTCGTCATATTATCAGCGATGGCGAAAAGCAGTATCTTAACCTCTTATATTGTGCTGGCGAAGGTGAGCTATCCAAAATTGAAGATATCCGCATCAACGCCAACCCAATTAGTAACTACCAAGATGTACAAGTGGATATACGCTTAGGCACCAATGACCAAACCGTTATCCCTAACTTCAATGATACCTACGCTGACCAGGTACTCAATTACGAATTAAAAACCGGATGGAGTACGCAACGTGTTCAAGGTGATGCGTGCAACGCTATCGAGTTAACTATCAGCTTCCCTAATGGCTTGTATTACTCCAATGATACAGGCGGCATGGATGCTACATCGGTTACTCTTGACGCGGAAATCCGCAAAGTTGGTGAGAATGAAGAGTGGCATAAGTTACCGCTCTCCAATCAAAAAGGCATGCAAGCCTTTGTTAAGAAATCCGGCGACGGATGGTCCTTTACTCGTCAAAAGTCTGATGCAGAAATCGCTGAAGGCGACTATAAGGGCAAGGTTACAGAGGCTACTAACACTGCGTTTTATCGCGTGTACCGATTCGATAACCTCGATAAGGCACAGTATGAAGTCCGTGTTCGCTGTTCCAGTAAGGATGGCAACTCAATCCGATACAGTAATAAGGTGTACTGGAACCAGTTAACTCAGATTATATACGATGACTTCGTCCATCCAGGTAAAGCACTTATTGGTATTAAAGCTTTGGCCACATCTCAGCTTAACGGCTCTGACCCTGAAGTATCTTGGATACAAGAACGCTCCGCCGTGTACGTATTCAACCCTTATCAACAAAAGTACGAAGTCCAACGCGCGGATAACCCGGCATGGGCGGCGTATGATCTACTTCATATGGCTCGTAAGTTTGGCGATGAGTATGTAGTGTTTGGCCAACCTCATGGACGTATGGACTACGATGCATTTAAAGCCTGGGCCAATAACTGCGATAAGAACGGATTCACCTTTAACTATATCTACGATAGCGCTAGCCGTTTATGGGATGCGCTCAAATATCCGGAAAATGTAGGGCGAGGTAAAGTCATTCCACAGGGGACTAGATTCACATGTGTTAGTGATTATAAGTCAACACCGGTGCAGTTGTTCACGGTGGCCAACATTAAGCAAGGTAGTTTTTCAGAAGAGTTCCAAGGTATCCAAAGCCGTGCCAACTCCGTGGAAATCTCTTTCCTTAATAAGGATAAGGACTATGAACGTGATGTTATCCCCGTGTATGGCGACACCTACGATGAATCGGATACACTTACCAACCCTGCACAAATAGAGCTCATGGGATGTACTAGCTTAGACCAGGCATTTAAGCATGGTAAGCACTATCTACGATGCAATAAGTACGAGGTGCGTACTGTATCTATCGAAGCATTCACAGACGCCATAGCGTGTACGATAGGGGATATCATTCTTATTCAACATGACGTGCCTGAATGGGGCGAAGGTGGCCGAGTAGTAGCTGTTACAGGTAATACTATCACACTTGATAAGGAGGTATCGACATTACCTGGTAAGCAGTACCAACTACTGATACGTAACAATGCTACCGATGCCGTGACTACGCTCACAGTATTGAGTGTCATCGGACGTAACGTAACGGTTAAGGAGTCGATTACAGTCGAACCTGGCAGTGTGTACGCCTTTGGTGAGTTAACTAAAGCAGCTAAACCATTCAGAGTGCTAGCTATTACGGAGGGCGGTACAGACCTTACTCGTAAAATACAGTGCATGGAATACTATCCAGAGGTATATACGAGTGATGATGGCACTGTACCAACTATCGACTATAAATCGGAAGTTGGGAGCGATATCGAGGATATTGGCCTAGTGAGTGATGTATACGGTGCTAATGGCATTATGTACTCACGGATAGCCGTCCGTTGGCAACTTCCTCGTGACGGCAAGATAACCAACGTAGTGGTTAACTATCGGAATGCTAAAAGTGATACCTGGAAATATGTTGGGAACTTCCCCGCATCACCTAATAACACGGAGATATCTGACGTACTGCTAGGGGCTACCTACGAGGTTAAGGCACAAGCGATTAACGATTTAGGGCAACTCACTACAGGGGTTACTAAGGAAATCGTTATTCCTAAGATGCAAGCGCCTGGCGACGTGCAGAACCTACATGTCATTAGCCGATATAATCTAACCGCTGATAAGAGCGTGTACTATGATCTTCAAGTGATGTTCGAACCACCTGCTAACCCTGGCAACTTTGACAGTGCTGAGGTGTGGTACAAACTGAAATCTAAGAATGGCCAAGCCGTCACAGGTCAAGACTGGCAGTACGCGGGTAGTAGTAACAGCCAGGTCATCATCAAAGCTTTGGGCCCTGGGGAAGAGTACGAGGTTAAAGCCGTGGCCGTGGACAGGTTCGGTAATCGCTCCGATACCGCACAGGTAGTTGACGTCGTAGTCAAAGCCATGGACGAAGTACCGGACATGCCTAGGAACTTTACTGTGTCGTTCAAGGACCACGCCACCGCCTCATGGAACGATGTTCTTAACGCTGATGTGGACTACTACGAACTACGCACCGATAATGACCCAGGGAAGGATACCAACGCGCTCCTTGCTAAAGTGAAAGGGACATCGGCTAACCTACCACTTACGAAACGAAGTGGCACCGTGTACTTGCACGCGCGAAGTACACTAGGTAAGTACTCAACGCCGGCAACGTATTCGTACAACTTACCGCAGTTAGAGGCGCCTACGTTCGAGGTTAAGGACCAACTCGGAGGGTTCAGTCTATACTTTGGGGCAAAGCCACCACAGGCATACGTTATTCGTTGCCACGTTATCGGTGATGATCGTACGGACGATTTAGAAACCACGTCAAGCATGCTCACCTACTCCAATAAGGCCGGGGTGTATCGTGTGCGGTGTGAATACGTCGATGTGTTCGGTAGTAGCTTAGTGGCTGAGAAGTCGGTCACTATTAAGGATAGAGTTGATAAGAGCCTACTTGATGCGGAAGCATTAGGGCTAAAAGCAATGGACGATACCATCCAAGCTATGAGTTCCGAAGTCGGAACGATGAAAACCTCCATTAATGGGTTTGAATCTAAATTGGTTCAACTTGATAGGGGCATTACCCAAAAGGTATCTGACCTTAATAAGAACCTATCTGGTCAAATTACTACATTATCCAATGGTATTGACCTTCGGGTAACCCAAGCTATCGGTAATATGAGTGGTAAGGATATTGTTAGCCGGATTAACTTATCTCCGGAAGGTACTCGAATTGATGGCAAGATATTACATGTAACTGGCCAAGCACTGTTCGATAATAACATCATTACCGAGGGTATGCTCCAGGCTAACTCGGTAAGCGCCGATAAGATACAAGCCCTATCCATTAGTAGTGACAAGTTACAAGCGGATAGCGTTACCGCGGATAAGTTAAAGGTTGATAGCCTTGACGCTATCACTGCAACAATTGGCACTCTTCGAACTAAAACGAGTGGCGCAAGGGTTGAAATTAGCGATAACTTAATCCGTGTATTTGATGATAACAATGTACTGAGAGTGAGGTTAGGGGTGTTTAGATGATAATTCTAATAATCTTAATTCTGCTACTATTAGCGATGGCGGTTGCAGTACTACTAATAATAAGGAGAAAACATAAAATGCCACAGGGGATTGAAATATATAACGAATATGGAGAAAAAATACTGTCTACTGATGCGAGGTTGACTCGCTCGTTAATGTGCGTCCCTTGCACATCGTGGACTGGGTCAGCAAAAGTAATAGGTAAACAAAAGGATACAACTATATACGTTATTCCTTTTGTATCCGTTTCTTATAAGGGGAACTTCCCAACAACGAAATTTATCAAAACTTGGATTAATCAAGATATGGTGTACTGGGAATATACACGGATTAATAACCATTTCTTTGATAATGATACGTTGGCGATTGTATTATTTATAGGAGAATACTAATATGAGCGCAACTTATCTCGAAGTCAACAATGACAAAAATCAAATCATCATTAACGATGAGTACAGAAATTTTAAATTGCACAGCGTCGTGCCAAAAGTTGTTAGCCTATTTTTCAACACGCGTGTTGCGGCTGATGATAGCGGAAGAATGTATTTGAACTTTATTAAACCTATTAATGAAGATTGTGTTATCGCCTCAGCATTTGCGCGTCAAGTGTGTATGGTATACCCGCATTATAGAATGCATGCACATCCTCAAGCATTATCGCCAGAATCGTCGGGTGTTGATTGTTATTTATTTGATAACTATACATCTCGGGATACTAATTCTACGGGCAAGATTCGAGCAGGATTGCAGGTATTTAACGAACAGGGGCAAACGTTATTTGATTCAGATTATCCTGCTTTGCGCATATTAGATTATATCGATATTGATATAAATGACTGTAAGCCTTGGCAAGACCCAAAGGATGATCGTTATCTAAAGTTTGGTAATGATATATTGTCTCGTTCATACAATGTTCAGTCTATTGCAGTTTGCTTGCTCAACTCCCCTCCATCTCCTTTTGGCCCATCGGACGGCGTGTATTCAGCGGAATACCTTGGCTATGGCGTATCTATCAAGGGCGGAAACACATTGACCCTAGGAGCTACATGGCAAACAGATATAACGACCAAAGATGCATTAGCAGATGCTGGCGTTGATTCGCGCCTAAGGTTGCTAGTTGCCGACGTAAGTAATCTTAGGAAATCATAATTTGATATATGAATGAGAGGCACAACGAATGATTGAACAAGACATCACAATATACGCAGGGCAGGACTTTGGCATGACGTACGTCGTACCGCCTGGCTCCGATATGGACCTAAGTCAATACCAGGCCGTCTGCAAAATTCGTAAACGGCCCTATGATGATATGAAATTAGAGTTAACACCTGTGGTACAGTCTAAACAGGTTGGGTTCTTCATTAGTGGAAAGGACTCCGCTGAGGCCCATTTAAAGGGTGGCGATTACCTGTATGATGCTTTCATCTACAATGATCAGAAATGGATAAAACTTGGACAGGGAACCGCTACCATCGTTCCAGATATTTCAATGCATAAATAAGGAGGTACTTTGTATGGAAAACGAATTAATTTTAAAACTCGATAAGGCAACCACAATTCCGCTTATCGAGGGTCTAGGTAAAAGCGCCTATGCTATTGCGGTGGCTCATGGGTTCAGAGGTACTGAACAGGAATGGCTCAACAGCTTACAAGGGGTACAAGGTCCTCAAGGTGAACCTGGACCAAAGGGCGAACCATTCCGATATGAGGATTTTACACCTGAACAATTAGAGGCTTTGAAAGGACCTAAAGGTGATAAGGGCGAGGATGGGCTAAGTGCCTTTCAAATCGCTCAATTAAACGGATTTCAAGGGGCAGATGTTGAGTGGCTAAAATCGTTAAAAGGGAAAGACGGCGCAAGTGCTACAGCAGACAACGCTCATCAACTCTTATTACAAGGTAACGTGTGGTGCGAAAGTGCCAACGTTGACGACGTGCTCACAGCCTTAATTGGAAATGTTGGCAAGCCGTTTCCTCGTACCGAATTTAAGTCTCTAACTATTCCTAGCGTAATTCAAGGGCAACAAGTTGTATCCGTATCAGGCGAGCCACATTACAGCGTTAAGGTAGTCGGCAACGATACACCTTTCACGCTCGATAGTACTGGTGCTTGCACTATTACTATTCCGCCATTAGGTGAAGATGATATTAAACTCGCCTATCACAATTTCACAGGTGTGAAAGTAGCAGACTATACAATTGCTGGCGTTAAAACTGGTGCAGCTGCTGATGATACTCTAACCGATAGGGGCATTAAATATGAATTATTTGGTAGTACTTTAAAAATTAACGCTACAAACTACGAGGATACAGATTTTTCAAGATATCGAGGTCAAGGGTTTACGTTTATTCCTTCGGCTTGGGCTAATAAATCAATTTCTAGCATTCAAATTAAATCTAGCGTTCCAGTAGTCTTATATTGCAATCAACCTGTCAATGATAATGTATCATCTAAACAAATTCCGATTTATGTAAACAATCCTCAAAATGTTAGCTTTAAAACAAACGATTTAACTTGGTATCGGACACTGAACATCGGTACATTGGAACAGGGGCTCCAGCAGACCACCTTTAATTACACGGAATTAATTTGGTCGGACACTGAACATCGGTACATTGGAACAGGGGCTCCAGCAGACTACCTTTAATTACACGGAATTAATTTGGTCGGACACTGAACATCGGTACATTGGAACAGGGGCTCCAATGGGCTATGTATAATTAATCCACAGGAATACTAAAGGGGGAACACATGCAAGAATTAACTGATTTCATGGGCGAGGCTTGGCGGACGTTGACGGATTCGTTTGTACTAAATCGGGTATGTTCTCCCTTATTAACTATCACACTTAGGGGGAGTGAATGGATATATTGAACGACATTTTAATAATGCTGATTAGCGGTGTGTCACATGAGCATATTGTCAGTATGGGCGTTATCATCATATTAACGACTGTACTGCTCTTCATTGACGCAGCGCAACGCATTACGACGGAGGTGCTTAGGTACAATAAGGATAATCACAGGAACAATACACCTATTACATTACTTACAACGCTCGCATGGTATGGATGGGGGAAGGGTGGATATGTTGACGCTACAACAGGGCTAAAACGTAGGTACCTAATGAGTGAACGCTTACGCTCCGATTTACTAACGAAGTTATGCGTCCAGTACCCCGCGTGGATGGTCTTATCGGTAGTATTTGAATCACTCCCAGATATACCCATTCCAAATACTGAACTATTCCTGGACCATATCTTCTCATTTATGTTCATGCTGATTCCGTTCTTCTCAGAGTGCTGGTCAATTATTGAGAACTTACGCGAAATGGTTGAGGATGACCTCGTCGACTTTGGAAAGGTATTCCAGGGCGTATTAGAGATTATCCGAGCATGGAGGGGCAATGGATAAGTTAGCTATAATTAACCGCATCAAGCGGTCCTATCAGTCCATCCGAATCGCTGGCATACGGCCAACTGGAGTATTAGCAACGAGGGCGCTAGTCCTCGTCATGCTAGTACCTATGGTGTTAGTCGTTGCACAGTATGTACTATCAACGTTTAAAGGCTATGTATCGCCCGAGGCTAATCAGCTTATCGATAAGGGTATTCTTATCATTGACCACATATTCGTGCCGTCGGTACTTATGTCAATTGTAGGGCTTTGTGGCATGTTCATCGACAAAGACCATAACGGGATACCGGACAAGCTAGAAGAACCGAATACGTTGCCTATGAATCGACCTAGCCTACAACTATCTGATGACGTTAACCATGATGAAAGGGGGAAATAAATGTTTAGACAAATTACAATGGACGAGTTGAAGGCCTTAGCCCTAGATGCATATGGTCAAATTGAAAAGGCCTATCTGCATTGGACCGGTGTCAAAGGCGGTAAGCACTTCAAGGATTACCATATCAACATCGACCGAGATGGCACGATGTGGACTGATATGGAGGCCTTAACTGATTATAAGGAACACACCTACATGCGCAACAGTAACGCCGTAGGCATTGCAATCGAAGCGTGTTGGGATGCTGTCAGTGAAAATAATCTAGGAAGCGAACCACCAACCAAAGCACAGTTAACCACTATGACACAAATTATGGCCGTGCTAACTATTAACGCTGGTGTACCACTTGACCTACAACATCAGATGACACACGCTGAGGCGGCTGATAATAAGGACGGCCTCGACCTCTATTATTTAGATCCGACTGGTTATCCTAACAACACATATGGCCCAGACTCCAACGTTGACCGATGGGACCTATTAGTGTGCCATACAGGTGATGAACGATGGAGCGGTGGCGACTGGTTACGTGGCACCGCTCGATGGTGGGGAAATCAGTGGGGTAGTAATATTTAGGAAGGAGTAATTATGTATGAAACTATCAAGAACAAAATTGTATCTGCGTTTACTCTTAAGCGCGTTATTTGTGGTGTGCTTAGCATTCTTATCATCTGTTTCGCATGCAGCCTCCTCAGAGGGTATCTCGATACAAGAACCGACTATCAGCGTACCCGTGAGCAGTTGGAACGAACTCAAAGGGCGCTTGATGAAAGCAGAAAACTCAATCAACAGCTCCGAGAAAGCGTTGCAACAAGCCAACAGCTTAACAGCGACGCAGGGAGACGAATTGAGCAGGCTCAAGACTATCAACAACAAACAGGGGCAGGAATTGAGCGACTTGAAAGTAATCAACGAGAAACAGGGGCAAGAATTAACGAAAGCCTCCAGTCTCTTGACAACGCAAGAAGCGAAATTGAACGAAGCCTCGACATCATTAGAAGAATTGAAAGCGGAAATCAAACGCAACAAACGAACAGAACAGCGCCTTAAACGGCAACGTGATACATGGGCCGTGGTAAGCGGTGTATTTGGACTAGCAGGTGCAATTCGTCGATGACTGAGAGGTGATCCATATATCTCCTGAGCAGGAGCAGGTGGACTCCTGGAAGTATATTCTGGCCAAAACATGAAAGCCTACTAACTTAGAAAAAATTTTCTAAGTTAGTAGGCTGTTTTGATTGTAACTTGAAATAATTTATATAATAGTATATATTATATAGACGCTTAAAATCGCTCTAAAATTTCAAGCGTTACTCAACTGTTGCTCAACTTTTTAAAATTTAAAATGCTATAAACATAGTAATTAAGCGGTTTTGTATCAATGCCAAAATTGTACTCCAAATAATTTGGCGCTATTGCCCGCAGTGCTATGCACTGCGGGTTTTTGTATATATTGTGTTGTTTGTATTATTACTAAAAGATTGTTTTGAGTATATAAATGAGTGAATTAATTAGATTTTTTCGAAATATTGATCCACAGTTTTATGTCTGTATATTTGGTCTCATTGTAACTGGAATTGGCATATATAATCCTTTATTATTGGGCTTATACTCTCCTGATAACACTTACAATGAAAGCCCAATTATGATATTGATTTTTAGGCTTATTAGTGGGATGTTGTTTTTAATAATGGTTTTGTATTTATTATATCGGCTTGTTACAGGGACATGGTTTGGTACTTAATCTT
>ERZ773057.97-NODE-97-length-41458-cov-8.748400_pt1 | contig 41458 bp, 41 predicted proteins | sample MGYA00580629_ERZ773057 | MGnify/ENA primary metagenome ERZ773057 (study PRJEB29015, sample SAMEA2738143) | human oral metagenome | biome: human oral; feature: human-associated habitat; material: saliva | place: China | collected 2163 ...
TCACCCTATTAAGCACTGTTTGCGTCAAACTGGGAACACCACCAGCAGTATTTAATTTCTCCAAATGTTCCCTAAGCAAGCAATGATACACATATTTAGGCAATGCAACGTTTGTATTAATTATAGTGTAATATATAGTATCGACATTCCAAAAAGGGGTTTCTAAATAGTATAGCTTGTCGAGTGAACCCTTTCGAGGAATTAAAACGGTTGGCTTTTCATATACATATTTGTCAATATAGGTCATGATTCCGCCAGAGCCGTATACAGGAACATCGCCCTTACCATATTTTTTATAGTCACTTCCATTTTTGATGACTAGAACTTCTTTGAGTTCTTTATACTCAACCCCGTCCGGGCAAAGCTCCTTTATCAGGTCATCTAGTTTGCTCATGGCATTTGCTCCTTATTATCCAACAGGCGCAGCAACTTTTTGTCAAACGTTGCGATTTCTATTCCCTTGACCTCGTTATATGCGTACAAAATACAATCCACAACGTTCAAAAACTGTATGATTTTCTCGGCAATTGCCTTGCGTTCTAATTTGTAAACGCCATTTAGGACATGAACAAGCTCGGCAGCAACCTCAAGCGTTATCCAAACATTGCCGGCACGCAAATATTTTTTCGCTGTTTCCTGTATGTTTTCGTCAATGCTTCTGCCATCTTTTATTGCATACGCAGCAAGCGAGCCGGATAATTCTTCCACTAATTTTAAGCGTTCTTCTTCAGATGCCTTCGGTTTTTCGACAAAGTCATCCATAATTGTGACAATCACTTTTTGATTCGGAAAAACTTTTGTTTTTTCCAAAGGCTGGAAAGCTGCTCCGTCATAATAACCCTGTACTGCCAACATATCGGACCCCTCTAGTCGATGTATCATCCTTCAATTTCGGCGATGATTTTATCAATCTTGTCACGAAGAATCTGCTCACGAACTACGATCTTCTTGATCCTTTGGTTCAGTTCTTTGATGTCAATTTTTTCCCGTTTGTCTTCCTGCTCTACATACGTACTGACCGAGAGATTATAATTTGCCTCCTTGATTTCGTCATAGCTCACGAGTTTGCAAAAATATTCTTTGTCCTCTCGCGCGGTAAAAGCATCGACAATATGGTCGATATTTTCGGGAGTGAGTTTGTTATTGTTCGTAACCTTGACGTATTCGTTGCTGGCATCAATAAACAGCACGTTGTTGTCAATGAGATATTTTCGAATCTTTTGTTCTGCTCCGCCGCGATACATGATGCCGGGGAAACAAACAATTGCTGCAGTGCCATTGGATGCCAGCCAAGCGAGGGAATGCATAATAAATGCCATATCCGCTTTGCTCTTGGGAGCGAGAACCCCAGCGAGGGAAAAGCGACTGTCATTGATAAGAATGGGATTGCTATCTCCAGCCCATTTGATGGAATACGGAGGATTGGAAACAATCAGCTCGAACGGTTCGTCATCCCAATGATGTGGTGCGATCAAGGTATCATCACACGCCACATCGAATTTATCCGGATTGACATCATGAAGGAACATATTGATACGGCATAGATTGTATGTCGTGATATTGATTTCCTGCCCGAAAAAACCGATGCGGACGCCGTCTTTGCCGAGGATCTTTATTGCCTTCAGCAAAAGGGAACCGCTGCCACAGGCCGGATCGTAAACCTTGTTGACTTTCTTTTTTCCTACGGTGCCAAGCCGCGTCAAGAGTTCTGATACATCTGCAGGGGTAAAGAACTCGCCGCCGGACTTTCCGGCATTCGATGCGTACATGGACATCAAATACTCGTAAGCATCGCCGATGGCATCCACATCGTGACTATCGACGGATCCAAGTTTCATGGCTGCGACCCCGTTGAGCAATTTGACCAGACGCTCATTGCGCTTTGCCACCGTACCACCGAGCTTATTGCTGTTGACATCAAAGTCGTCAAAAAGACCAACGAACCTTTCTTCAAATTGACTGCCCTTCGCGGATTCTTCGATATGAGAAAATACTTTTTCCAATGTCTCGTTCAAATTAGCATTTTTGGGCGCATTGGTGCGGACATTTTCAAAAAGTTCGCTGGGCAGGATAAAAAATCCTTTTTCCTGCACCAACCCTTCACGGGCTTCTTCTGCTTCCTCATCGGGGAGACTGGCATAATTGAAGTCCGTGTTTCCGGCTTCAAGCTCACCTTTGTTAATATAGTCGGTCAGGTTCTCAGAAATATAGCGATAGAACATCGTTCCTAGAACATAGTTCTTAAAGTCCCAGCCGTCAACGGCTCCCCGCAGCTCATCGGCAATTGCCCATACACTGCGATGGATTTCCTCCCGTTCCTGCTCTTTTTTTGTATCAACAGCCATTTTGCAAATCCTCCTGATGTTTACCGAAGACTTTTTGGCCTTCGTACAACAACCCCTTTGATATATGCGGATATTACCTCAAATTTTTGTGGTGTGTCTCTGCCGCTGGAAGATAGACCTTGCGGCAGAGCAGGACGGCGATGAGAGCGATTGCTGCACCGATGTAGCCGATATGGGCGAGGTGGTCAGCCCCCGCTGCGAGTCCGCCGATGTACGTCCCGCTGCCGATGCCGAGGTTGAAGATGCCCGAGTAGATTGCCGTCGCGACCGTCGATGCATCGCGTAAGACAGTCGCGAGAACCTCCGCCTGGAACATTGTGTTGTAGAGTGTTGCCAGCATGCCGATCGCCATCGTGAGCAGAATCATCGTTCCGATGGAAATGGATGCTGCCTGCCAGAGAAAGAGCATGAGCGCGACGAGTACAAGGCACCAGCGCAGGAGAAAGAAGCGGTGCCTGCCGTACATGCAGGAGAAGATAAAGCTTGCGATGATGCCGCTGACCCCGAGCAGCATGAGCGTTACGGTAATCATGTTGGGCGAGAACGAGGCGACACTGCGAAGGAATGGCTCGATATAGCTGTACATCGTGAAGTAAGCTGTCGCAAAGAGTGCCGTCATGATATAGATACATGCAAGCGCAGGCTGACGGATGAGGGAAGGAAGAGAACCGATGGTGAACCCTTCTCCTGGTGAGCGCTTCGGCAGTAAGAGTGCGAGATAAATAAGGGCGGCAGCGGCGACCACGGCGAGCAGCAGAAAGGTCATGCGCCAGCCTGCAGCAAGACCGATCACGCGTCCGAGTGGGAGCCCCAGAATCGTAGCGATCGAGCTGCCCGTTACGATCATGCCGAGTGCCGTTGGCTGATGTGCACGGGTCACGAGACGCGCTGCGAGCGGCGCGGCGATCGACCAGAAAATCGAGTGTGCGCAGGCAACGATGATGCGTGCACCGAGCAGCATCTCATAGCTTACAGAGATCCCCGAAATCAGCTGACCTATGCCAAAGAGTGCGACCATCAGGAGCAGCAGCTTCTTCAATTCCATGCGGCAGGTCAGGAGCATCAGCGGCAGCGACAGCAGTGCCACCACCCACGCATAGATGGTAATCATCTGCCCTGTCGCAGCCGCTGTCATGGAGAACGACTGGGAGATATCAATGAGCAGTGCGATCGGCATAAACTCCGATGTGTTGAAGATAAATGCTATGATCGTGACTCCAAACAGCATCATGTACTGACGCGGCAGCATGGTCATAGTGATTCCTCCTCTGTGCATTCCTTTGTGTAACAGTACCGATATTATAAGAAAAAATGGAGAAAATGCAAGGGAAAAATAATTTTTTTGAGTTATTAAAATCTCTTTTTCTGTAAGATGCCTTCGGTCCATCTGTCTATAGTAGTATGATATAATAAAAAACATACACGAATTTTTGAAGGAGGAGATAGAATGCGAAAGGCAATCGTCGTTATAGATATGCAGAACGATTTTATCGATGGGGCACTTGGCACAAAGGAGGCACAAGCGATGCTGCCGCGTATGGTGGAGAAGCTCACGGCTGCGCGTGCAGAGGGGGTGGCGCTCATCTTCACGATGGATACGCATGGCGCGGACTATCTTGCGACGCAGGAGGGAAAGAAGCTGCCTGTCCCGCACTGCATTCGCGGTACGGTGGGCTGGGCGATTGCCGATGCACTTGCGCCCTTTGTAAAGGAAGCGGAAGCCGTGATTGAAAAGCCTACATTCGGCGCAACTGCGCTCCCCACCGCACTCAGGGACTACGATGCAATCGAGCTGGTCGGACTCTGTACCGATATCTGCGTCATATCCAACGCCCTTCTAGTAAAGGCTTTTTACCCCGAAAAGCGCATCTGTGTCGATGCTGCCTGCTGTGCGGGCGTCACACCTGAGAGCCACGCAAATGCCCTCGCCGCAATGCGGATGTGTCAGGTGGAGGTGCGCTGAGGAGTTCTTCTTGTTTGCCTACGATTCTCGGCGAGAACGGCATGAAAGGCTTGTATTTCTGGGTATTCATGTATACATGGCGTAAATTATTGACATAGTTACCATATATTTCTATAATAATCTCTACCAATTTCTATACACGGACATATGTATGTGTATCATTATATATCTATATTGTGTACACTTGTCTATTACGAAAAGGAGAGAGAGCCATGTGCCGTATTGGTTCCATTAAGAGCAAGGTGCCTATTCAGCCATCTAAGGCATTGCATTTGATGCTGCCGCAGCAGGAAGGTCACGATAATTCGGGCTTCGCCATGGTCATGCAGGATCTGTATGGGATTTTTTCCAACTACAAAGATAAGCCGCTGCTGTCCTTTGCCTGTACGCAGCGCGGGGCGCAGCTGGTCGAAGAGTATATGGACGCGCATAACTTTGTCCAGCTCGCCGAGTGGATTCCTGTGCCGAATAAGAAGCCGGGACTTGATATCCAGGCGATGCCTTACTACATCTTCCGAAACTACGATTACCCGGAGGATATGCAGGACGCACCGAAAGAGGTCAAGGAGAATCTTCTGCTCGATGCACGCCTGGCGCTCCGCAAGCTTCTTGAGGATGCAAATGCAGGGTATGTCTACTCTTTCTGGCCGGATGTCTTGACGCTGAAGGAGATCGGCGACCCGGCAGATATTGCAACGTATTTTCATCTCTGGGACGACAATGGCTGTCTTGTGGCAAAATCCATCGTCGCACAGTGCCGTCAGAATACGAATTACGACATTGTCCGCTATGCTGCGCACCCGTTCTTTTTGCAGGGTTATACGCTTTGTGCGAACGGCGAGAATACCTTCTTCACGAAGAACAAGGAGTTCCAGCGCTCGCTGCACCGCGGTTATGTTGGCTTCGAGTCAGATTCCCAGTGTTTCCTCAATACGCTTCATTATATACACCATGAGCTGAAGTGGCCGCTGCCGTATTACAAGCACGTCATCACGCCGCTGCCGTTCGAGGAAATCGATGAGCGCGAGGATAGGGAGGTCTTGACGGCGATTCGTCAAAGCTTGGCAAACCTTGAAATCAACGGGCCAAACACGATTATCGGCGTTCTTCCGACGGGCGAGATGATCACCTGCTGCGACTCAAAGAAGCTTCGTCCGGTTGTTGTCGGCCGCACGGACGACATGGTGGCGATTTCTTCGGAAGTATGCGGCATCAATGAGATCTTGCCGGATCGCGATGAGACGAAAGATATTTACCCGAACGAACGCGAGATCATCGTCATTGATGACAATCTGGAGGTACAGAGATGCAAGCAATGAAGACCCAGGACGTCGGTGTCAACGACCTGCCGTGGATCCTCGAGTATAAGCCGGATCGCTGCACGATGTGCGGCAGCTGCGTCGCGGCATGTTCCTTCGGTGCCATCGAAGTCGGTGTCGAGCGCCATGCACTTACGGTCTCGGATGATCGCCAGCCAGCGCCGAAAAAGACTTTTGAGGCTCGTCCGGTCATTCGCCAGGTCGCGAGCCTGACAGAGTTCTGCCGCGGCTGCGGGATGTGTGAGAAAATCTGCCCGAACACGGCGATACGGCCGGTGCGCAATGAGGACAACCGTAAGACCCTCCTTTCCAAGGACAAGGGTCCCATCAAGCGCGGTGGCCGCACAAACCTTAATGCACAGCGCACGCTGGATACCATCGTTGTCGGGCGCATCTCGCAGATGACGGATCCATCGCTCGATGCGGCGCGCCATACGTTCGATATCCGTGCGCCGTTCGGCCGCGTGCTGCCGGCAAAGAAGCTGCCGTTTGAAATCAAGGACGGCAAGCTTGTTGAAAATAAGAAGACGCCGCCGGTGGATTGGATCTATCCGCTGATTTTTTCGGACATGAGCATCGGTGCGCTCTCTACGCGCGCTTGGGAAGCGGTCGCGCTTGCTGTCGGTTACCTCAATGAAACGTGCGGTCTGCCTGTGCGCATGTCGTCCGGCGAAGGCGGTATGCCGGGACGGCTCCTCACGAGTGATTATCTCAAATACTTCATTATACAGATTGCATCCGGTCACTTTGGCTGGAACCGCATCATCCGTGCCATTCCGAAGATGGTCACGGACCCGGCGGGCATTCTCATCAAGATTGGTCAGGGCGCAAAGCCGGGCGATGGCGGTCTCCTCATGGAGGCAAAGGTCGCAGAGCACATTCAGGCGATTCGCGGCGTCCCAAAGGCGACGCTCTCTTCGCCGCCAAACCATCAGGGGCTTTATTCCATCGAGGAAAGCGTCCAGAAGATGCACCTCTCGATGAACGCGGCATTCGGCTTCCGTGTTCCCGTCGCCATCAAGTGTGCAGCTTCGGCGACGTCGGTTTCCGTTTACAATAACCTGCTGCGCGACCCGTACAACATCTGCGGCGGTTTCTTCATCGACGGCATTCAGGGCGGCACGGGCGCGGCAAATGAAGTCTCGCTCGACCACACGGGGCATCCGGTCGTCTCGAAGGTGCGTGACTGCTATCTCGCCGCCGTCAAGCAGGGGCGTCAGGGACAGATTCCGCTTTACGGCGGCGGCGGTATCGGCATGACGGGCAATGCGGCGGCAGATGCCTTCAAGATGATGTGCCTTGGTGCCAACGGCGTTTTCGTCGGCAAGGTGCTCATTCAGCTGCTCGGCTGCATCGGCAACGAGGAAGGGCGCTGCAACTCCTGCAATACAGGCCTTTGCCCGACGGGTATCTGTTCGCAGGATCCACGCCTCGTCAAGCGTCTGGACGTCGATAAGGGCGCGCAGAAGATCGTCGACTACGTCCTTGCCTTTGACGCCGAACTCAAGAAACTCATGGCGCCAATTGGCAACTCGTCGCTTCCGATCGGGCGCAGCGATGCGCTTGTTTCGACCGACGAAAATGTGGCAGAAAAACTCGGCATTCAGTACGTCTGCTAAGGAGGGGAGACAATGTTTAAAATCGAAACGACTAAAGGGCATGAGCGCATGTCCACACAGGATCTCCTCCTCGCCATCGAAGAGGCGGTCAAAGGCGGCGAAACGGAGTTTGAGATCAAGGCCTCCGGGCAGCACGATATCGGCGGTCCGCTTTGGCATCCCGAGGGAAAGGCGCTTCACTTTCATGTGTGGAATGCCGGTCAGCGCGTTGGCTCGATGTGTCTGCCAGGCACGGAGATTCTCGTCGAGGAATCGACCTCGGCAGATGTCGGCTGGCTGAATGCAGGCGGCATCATCACCGTCAAGGGCGATGCCGGCGATACGGCTGGTCACTGCTCGTCGGCCGGTAAAATCTTTATCGGCGGCCGCGGCGGCACGCGCACGGGCTCGCTGATGAAGCATGATCCGCTTTACGAGGAGCCGGAGCTTTGGATTCTCAAAAATGTCGGCTCGTTTTCATTCGAGTTCATGGGCGGCGGCAAGGCTGTCGTCTGCGGTTATGACAGCGAAGGTTTTGAGAGCGTTCTTGGCGAGCGCGCCTGCGTCGGCATGGTCGGCGGCGTCGTCTATGCCCGCGGCTCTATTGGCACGCATCCGGCAGATATCAAGGTCTGTGCACTCGATGCGGCAGACATTGCCTTTCTCGAAAAGGGCATGGACGAGTTCCTTGAAAAAATCGACGAGACAAGTCTTAGGGGCGAGTTGACAGATTGGGCGATGTGGCATAAGCTCCGCCCTCTGACGAAGGATGAGAAGGCGTCTGAGGGCTTTGGTGAGCGTCCGAGCGTTGCCGAGTTCCGCAGGACAGGCTGGGTTAAGGGCGGCATTTTTGCCGATGTTGCACATGACGATTTTGAAGTTCATGGGATGCTTTCCCATGGGCTCTACCGTCTGCGCGTCCCGGTCTGGGAGAATGCGAAATACGCCGCACCCTGTGAATACGGCTGCCCCATTGGCATCCCGACACAGCGCCGCTACGACCTTATCCGCATGGGGCGTGAAGAAGAAGCTGTTCAGCTCGAGCTGGACTACACGCCGTTTCCGGGCTGTGTCTGTGGTTCGGTCTGCCCGAATCCCTGCATGGACGCCTGTACGCGCGGTTCCATCGACGAGCCCATCCAGATCGGCCGCTTGGGCTTCCTTTCCGCCTATGCAAAAGTTCCAGCGCCGACGGAAAAAACCGGTAAGAAGGTCGCCGTCATCGGCGGCGGTGTTGCGGGTCTTTCTGCTGCTTGGCAGCTTGCGCGCAAGGGACATAGTGTCACGGTTTATGACGATGCCGATCACATCGGCGGCAAACTCGAGCAGGTGATTCCGCGCGGCCGCTTGGCACATGAACTCCTCGTCTCCGAGCTGAAGCGCATCGAAGACCTCGGTGTGAAATTCGTGCCGAAAACAAAGGTTGAGCGCGAGCAGTTCGATAAACTTCGCCAAGAAAACGACGCTGTTCTCGTGGCAACAGGCGGCACGAAGTCCCGATTCTTCCCGTGGGAAGGTGCAGAGCGGCTGACGATGGGACTGGAGTTCCTGAAGAAGATCAACCGCGGCGAAAAGCCGAAGGTCGGCAAGCGCGTCGTCGTCATCGGTGCGGGCAACTCCGGCATGGATACCTGCCGCGGCGCCTATGAGATGGGGGCAGAGAGCGTCATCGCTGTCGATGTGGCAAGGCCTGCGGCGTTCAAGGAAGAAATCGAATACTTTGAGAGCCTCGGCGGCAAGATTCAGTGGCCGTTCTTTACAGAAAAGATTACGGCAGAGGGCGTCTACGGCAAGGGCGGTGCCTTTATCCCTGCGGACGAAGTCATCGTTTCCATCGGTGAAGAGCCGGTTCTCGACTTTCTGCCGGAAGATGAGCGCATTGAATACTTCCGCAAGAGCTGGCTCGTCCCGAAAAAGGATCAGTCCATTCTTCCAGGCGTTTATACGGCAGGCGATACGATAAAGCCCGGCCGCCTGACAGACGCCATCGGGAGCGGCCGTCGCGCCGCCTTTCACATTGACCGCTTTCTCCGCGGCGAAGCGGCTGTCGACTTCCCGGAGAAACCTGTCATCCCGCAGAAGCGTTTGGCAAAGGAATGGTTCGAAAAATGCCATCACTGCGACCTCGGCGACCCTGTCACCGATCACAACCGCTGTGTCAGCTGCGGCACCTGCCGTGACTGCAAGATGTGTCTGGAATCCTGCCCGGAAAAGGCGATCAGCCGTATTGATAAAGGAGACGGCACATGGGAATACATCAGTGACCCTGAGCGCTGTATCGGCTGTGGTATCTGCGCCGGCGTCTGCCCCTGCGGTATTTGGACAATGTTGAAGAATCCGGAAAAGATCCCCATGTATTCGACCGGTGCAGAGGTGTAAAATCCTGCTGAAATAAATTTGAAAAATATTTTCAAATAAAGTATTGATTTTCATTATCATAAGTGCTATAGTATATACAGGCTTTCGTTAGGGAACATTTGAGAAAGTTGTTTCACATGGCTCTGGTTTGTCAGGCGATTTTCTCCTATCCTTGTGGAAGGGGATAGCGGTTTCCCAAGCTCTCCTAAGATATAATACACAATACACAGCAGAGGCACCCTTCGTAACTGCTCATTACGAAGGGTGCCTCTGTCTTTTGGGGTGTTTTGTTTGCGAGCGGCACGGTAGGCATTGTATAATGGGCAAAAGAAACACAAGGGGGTATGGATGTTTCGGTTTGCCCTATTTTTGTGCGTTGGTTGGTATGGATGCGAAAGGTCTGGTGAAGCACGAACATATGGTGAAAGAGGCTGAAAAAAAGCCCAGGCAGAGGCGCGGCAGGTTTGCACCGAGCCCGACGGGTTTTCTGCATTTGGGCAATGTCTTTATCGCCCTTCTCGCATGGCTCGAGATGCGGCAAAAAGGCGGGGCATTTGTGCTGCGCATCGAGGATATTGATGAAGAGCGGAGTCATGAAAAATATGCGTGTGCCCTCATGGAAGATCTGAAGTGGCTCGGGCTCGACTGGGATGAGGGGCCGGACATCGGCGGCACGTATGCACCTTATACGCAGCAGGCGCGCTATGCACACTATGAAACGGCGCTTGCCGTGCTCAGGGCACAGGGGCTGCTCTATCCCTGCTTTTGTTCGCGTGCTCGCCTCATGGGCGTCGGTGCCCCGCACGAAGGGGAAGTGCGCGTCTACGATGGTCACTGCTTTCGCATGACGGAAGAGGAGCGCATCGCAGCAGAACATTTACGGCGGCCGAGCTTTCGCGTCCATGTGCCGGCGAAGGATATTGTCTTTACCGATGCGACGTATGGCGTACAGCGGATGAATCTTGCACGAAGCGTCGGAGATTTTCGCGTGCGCCGCTCGGATGGACTCTATGCCTATCCGCTGGCGACGCCTGTGGATGACGGCGCGATGCAAATCTCGGATGTCCTGCGCGGGCGTGATCTTCTCGGCGAGACGCCGGCACAGATCTGGCTTCTCGAGACGCTAGGCTATGCGGCGCCGCGTTATCGTCATGTGCCAATGTTGGTCGATGCGAATGGAAAGCGCCTTTCCAAACGACAGAAGGGATTGACGGTGCGCGAACTTCGTGCGGCAGGGAAAAAGCCGGCGGCGATTCTGGGGGCGCTTGCGCATGCGTGTGGTATCATCGAGCAGCAGGAGAAGCTGTCGGCGCGGGAACTCATCGCAGCGGCAGACTTTTCAAAGCTGCGGCGGGAGGATATCGCGATAGAGACGCTCCTTCTGTGACAGGCACGTTTTATAGATTATAACTTGCAAATGGGGGGAATTTGATACCTTGCTCTTTTCGGCTGGCGCGGGCAATGCTATAATGAATGAAATATTAGAAAGGAGCGCATAGCGCATGGAAACAGGATCGACACAAAGAGAGGTGCGGGATGCGAATTTCTTCTGGAAGCTTTTCAGCTCCACCTTTCTCATCAGCGCATTTACGGTTGGCGGCGGGTATGTCATCATCCCGCTTCTAAGGGCGAAGTATGTGGATGAATACGGCTGGCTCGACGACAAAGAGGTGCTCGACATGGTCGCGATCGCGCAGTCGATGCCGGGCATCGTAGCGGTCAACGCCTGTATCATCCTCGGCTATCGTATGGCGGGGCTCAGGGGCTCTATCGCAGCACTGCTGGGCACGACGCTGCCGCCGCTCATCACCATCAGCATCATCGCGCGCTGCTATGACGTTGTTGCCTCGAATCCGACGGTGCAGATGGCTCTTAAAGGGATGCAGTGCGGTGCTACGGCGCTTATTGTAGATGTTGCAATTGACCTTTTCCGCAAGCAGATGAAGAAGAAGCTTGTCATTCCGATACTCATCGTCCTCGCGACCTTTATCGCAAACATCTTCTTCGATGTGAACATCATGCTTCTCGTCATCATCGACGGCCTTGTGGGGCTCGTCCTCCTGCATCATCCAAAGTATAACGGATAGGCGAGATGTGGAAGGAAGGGCGAGGAATAGGATATGATTTATCTAACATTGTTTATTGAGTTCGCGAAGGTCAGTATCTTCTGCGTCGGCGGCGGCTATGCGTCGATGCCGCTCATCCAAGCAGCAGTTGTCGAAAAGCACGCGTGGATGTCGCTCTCGGAGTTCGTCGATATCTTTACGATTTCGCAGATGACACCGGGGCCGATCGGCATCAATGCAGCGACCTTTGCGGGCATGAAAGTTGCGGGCACGGCGGGTGCCGTCGTGGCGACGGCGGGATTTGTCGTTCCGTCGCTGATCCTTGGCATTATTCTGGCCAAGCTCTTTTTGAAGTATGGCAACATCGGACCGATTCGCGGCATCTTGAACGGACTTCGTCCCGCTGTCGTCGCCTTGATCTGCGGCGCGGCCATTGACTTTATCCTGCTCGCCGTTTGGAATACGGAGGGGCTGCCGACCGACTTTGCGGCACTGGACTGGACGAGTCTCCTCATTCTTGTCCTTGCACTTGTCGCACTCCATTTCAAGTACGGCGTCATCACGATTTTGGCGGCATCCGGCGTTCTCGGTGTCTTTTTCGGTATCCTGAAGAGTATGTGAGCATGGCGGCTTAGCTTCCACTTTGACAGCATCGGGAAGGTGAAGCGAGCGGGGCATGCTGTTCTTTTCTTTCTCAGGCAAGGAGGAACCCTATGATTTACACTGTTACCTTTAACCCGGCGATCGACTACATCGTCCGGCTCGATTCCTTCAAGGCGGGGGCGACGAATCGCGTGACTTATGAAAAGGTCTTGGGGGGCGGCAAGGGCATCAACGTCTCGATCGTCCTTTCGAATCTCGGCATCAAGAGCACGGCGCTCGGTTTTCTTGCGGGCTTTACAGGCGATGAAATCCGCCGCCAGCTCGACGGCTTCGGTGTCGCTCATGCGTTTATTTCACTCGAGCAGGGCTTTTCGCGCATCGACGTGAAGATCAAGGCCGGCGAAGAAACCGAGGTCAATGGTCAGGGTCCGGACATTCCAAAAGATAAGCGAGATCTTCTCTTTCAGAAGCTCGAGCAGCTGAAGGAAAATGACACGCTCGTGCTTGCGGGCTCGATACCGAAGACGCTCCCCGATGACATTTACGAGCGCATCATGGCGCGTCTGGAGAAAAACAAGCTCCGCATCGTCGTCGATGCGGAAAAGAGGCTTCTCTTAAATGTCTTGAAGTATCATCCCTTCCTCATCAAACCGAATCAGCATGAGCTGGGCGATATGTTCGACGTCGTGCTCAAGACGGACGATGAAGTCATCGCGCATGCAAAGAAACTTCAGGAAAAGGGCGCGCGGAACGTCCTCATCTCCATGGGCGGCGACGGCGCCATATTTGTTGGTGAAGACGGTGCGATATATAAGAGCAAAGTGCCAAAAGGCACGCTCGTCAATTCGGTCGGCGCAGGGGACTCGATGGTCGCAGGCTTCCTGACAGGTTTTGAAGAATCGGGCGGCGACTTTAAGCGGGCGTTTCTCATGGGCGTTGCTTCTGGCAGCGCATCGGCGTTCAGCGAAGCGCTTGCGACGCGGGAAGAAGTCGAGGCATTATTAGAGAAACTGTCGTGAGTTTCTTCTTCCGTGGCTTTTCGATACATTCTTGTCAGAGGAAATAGATAGAAAGCGAGGTAGCGTTATGCGCATCAATGACCTATTGAAACCTGAGAGCATTGCTCTCGAGACGCATCCGGCAGACAAAACCGCTGCGATCAGCGAACTGGCTGACCTCATGGAGGCAGGCGGCAACCTATCGGATAAGGAGCAGTATAAGAAAGATGTCTTAGCGCGTGAGGCATCCGGTACGACGGGACTTGGCGACGGTATCGCGACCCCGCATGCGAAGAGCGCAGGCGTAAAGACCGCCGCTCTTGCTGCGATGACGGTGCCGCAGGGCATGGATTTTGCGTCAATGGACGGAAAGCCCGCGCGTCTTTTCTTCATGATTGCAGCACCCGACGGCGGAAATGACGAGCACCTTCAGATTCTTTCAAAGCTCGCGACGATGATCATGGATCCGGACTTTAAAGAAGCCCTGATCGCCGCCAAGAGTGTTGAGGCCTTTCGGCATCTTATCGACTTAAAGGAAGACGGCAAGTTTGAAGCGGCGTCCGCAGAGAAAGAACCCGCAGAAGCTCGCGGGAAGGAAGCGGCGCCCGTGAAGCCGGATCACATCCAAGTGCTCGCTGTCACAGCTTGCCCGACGGGCATCGCTCATACCTTTATGGCGGCTGAGAGCTTGGAGCAGCACGCGAAAAAGCGCGGCATCTCAATCAAGGTCGAGACGAATGGTTCGGGCGGCGCGAAGAATGTGCTGACCGATGCCGAGATCGCAGCTGCTGACGGCATCATCGTTGCGGCGGATAAAAACGTCGCCATGGCGCGCTTTAAGGGAAAGAAAGTCGTCATCCGCAAGGTTGCAGACGGTATCAACAAAGCGGATGAACTCCTCGATGAGGCGCTTTCCGGACATGCGCCCATTTACCAGGGCAGTGGTGAGACCGAGGCGGAAGGCGCGGCAGATACCGCAGGTGACAGCCTTGGACGGCAGGCATACAAGCATCTGATGAACGGCGTCAGCCATATGCTGCCGTTTGTCGTCGGCGGCGGCATCTTGATCGCCCTCGCTTTTTTGCTCGATGACTACAGCATCGATCCATCGAACTTCGGCTCGAATACGCCGGTCGCGAAGTTCTTCAAGGACATTGGCGGCGCCTCCTTTGGCTTTATGCTGCCGGTGCTCGCAGGGTTTATCGCCATGTCGATGGCCGATCGCCCGGGGCTTGCCGTCGGCTTTGTCGGCGGTGCGCTTGCGGGAACGACGGGCTCCGGCTTCCTCGGCGCCCTCATCGCGGGCTTTGTCGCCGGCTGGATCGTCAATTTTTTGAAAAAGGCCACAAAGGGATTCCCGCAGTCACTGGACGGCATGAAGCCCATGCTCATCTATCCTGTCTTCGGCATCCTCATCATGGGCTTCATCTCGTTCTTCATCATCGCGCCGCCGGTCTCTGCCATTAACACTTGGATGGTGGACACGCTGAAGAACATGGATCCCTCCGCGCGCATCCTCATGGGGATCATCGTCGGCGGCATGATGGCAGTTGACATGGGCGGCCCTGTCAATAAGGCGGCATATGTCACGGGTACGGGGCTTCTGGCATCCGGCGAATATCACGTTATGGCGGCCGTCATGGCAGGCGGTATGGTTCCACCGATTGCCATTGCACTTTGCACGACCTTCTTTAAAGATCGTTTTACGGAAGCCGAGCGCAAGGCCGGCCCTACGAATTACATCATGGGACTCGCCTTCATCACGGAAGGCGCCATTCCGTTTGCAGCAGCAGATCCCATTCGCGTCATCCCTTCGATGGTCGTCGGCTCTGCCATCGCCGGCGCACTCACCATGGCATTTGACTGCACGCTGCGCGCTCCGCACGGCGGTATCTTCGTCGTTCCGACCATCGGCAATCCGCTGATGTACCTCATCGCTATCTTGGTGGGCGCCATCATCGGCTGCCTTATTTTAGGGCTGGTGAAAAAGCCGCTGGATAAATAAAAAATAAATGATACATCTGACACGCCGAATTTTTCGGCGTGTTTTTATATTTTCTATAGTATTTTTATCGTTATTCGGACTATTCAGAATCAACTTTTTGAGATATAATATAATTAACAAATAAAATATTGGTTTTGGAAAGGGGATATTTATGTATCAAGAGGAATATGCGCGCTGGCATGCGGCAGATTTAGAGGATTTCGACCTTAACAAGGAGCTTTGCGATATCGAAGGGGATGAAGACGCCATTAAAGAGCGTTTCGCCGTCGCCTTGAAATTCGGTACGGCAGGGCTTCGCGGTGTGCTTGGCGCAGGCACGAACCGCATGAATATCTATGTCGTGCGGCAGGCGACACAAGGCGTGGCCGACTGGGTCAAGACACAGGGCGGCACGCAGATCGTCGCCATAAGCTATGACAGCCGCCTCAAAGGATGGACCTTTGCCAAGGAAGCGGCGAGTGTTCTTGCGGCGAACGGCATCCACGTCCGCCTTTACGACGAGCTGAACCCCGTGCCGGCGCTGAGCTTTGCCACACGCTACTATCAGGCGAATGCCGGCATCATGCTTACCGCATCGCATAACCCCGCGCAGTACAATGGCTATAAGGCATATGGCCCCGACGGCTGTCAGATGACGGATGATGCGGCGGCAGTCGTCTACGCTTCTATTCAGCGCACCGATGTGCTGACAGGCGCAAAACACATGAGCTTTGCCGAAGCTGTCAGCCGCGGGCTTATCTCGTTCGTCGGCGACGACTGCAAGAAGGCTTTTTTTGAAGCCATCGAAGCGCGTCAGGTGCGTCCAGGACTGGCAAAGACGAGTGGGTTAAAGCTCGTTTATTCACCGCTGAACGGCACGGGTCTTATCCCTGTCACGCGGGTTTTGAAGGACATCGGCATTACGGACATCACCATTGTTCCGGAGCAGGAGTATCCGAACGGCTACTTTACAACATGCAGCTACCCAAATCCAGAAATCTTTGAAGCCCTCGAAAAAGGATTGGAACTGGCAAAGAAAGACGGCGCAGACCTTATGCTGGCAACCGATCCGGATGCTGACCGCGTCGGCATCGCGATGAAATGCCCGGATGGTTCCTATGAGCTAGTCACCGGCAATGAGATGGGCGTTCTGCTTCTCGATTATATCGCCGCCGGCCGAAAGGAAAAGGGCACGATGCCCCAAAATCCCGTCGCTGTCATGTCCATCGTCTCGACGCCGTTGGCGGATAAAGTCGCCGCACATTATGGCGTCGAGCTCCGCCATGTTCTCACCGGCTTTAAGTGGATCGGCGACCAGATTGCCCGCCTTGAAAAAGACGGCGAGGAGGATCGCTTTATCTTCGGCTTTGAAGAGAGCTACGGTTACCTTGCAGGCTCCTATGTCCGCGATAAGGACGCCGTCATCGCCTCTATGCTGATCTGCGAGATGGCAGCATATTACCGCTCTATTGGCTCTTCCATCAAGCAGCGTCTCGAAGAGATTTATAAAGAATATGGCCGCTACTTCAACCAGGTCGATGCCTTCTCCTTCCCCGGTCTTTCCGGCATGGACAAGATGGCGGGCATTATGGAAAACTTCCGCAAAAATCCGCCGAAGGATTTTGCCGGCAAGAAAGTCGTCAAGATTGTCGACTATGCCGAACCGGAAAAGACAGGACTGCCGAAGGCGAATGTCCTAATCTACACGCTGGATGACGGAGCTACCATCGTCGTTCGCCCGTCTGGCACCGAGCCGAAGATCAAGACCTATTTCACGACCTTGGGAAAAGACCTCGCTGAAGCCAAGAGAGAAAAGGATGAACTGGCAGAAGCTGTAAAACCGCTGTTTGCTTAACAGTTCGCCCCTTCCTTTCCTTCCTTGTGACAGATGGCAGCCAATCCATAGCAATTCCCCTTGATGTACTTTGTTGGGAGATACATCGTGCTGCAAGGGGGTTGCTATGGATTTTTTATTGTTTTTGAGGAGTATAAAAATGAATCGACCATATGCAGTCCATCCAAATAAAAACGCAGATGTGAACTTGGGAATAATTTGTGACGGTGGGGAAAAAAGATAAGCAGCACTTTGAATGGAATGAACTTCGTAAAGCTATCAATGATTTCTTGGCAGAGCAGAACATAAATGAGGATAAGCAGTTGGGGCCTTACTTTATTCAAAGGGATATCGTCGTTCCTGAGACAGGGACGGAAATCGACAGTAAAAAATTCAGTGAGGTGTTCAAGCATAAGGTCATCATGTATTTGTTCGATGATGCGGCAAAACAGAGGAGATCGTTGATTTTTTCTGGCTGCCAAGGTGATAAGCGCAGTGAGGAGGTCTTATGGTATGGTGGCATCTTTTATTCAAGAGCAAAAAAGATACACAAAAAAAGACCTGTGTAAGAAGTTTCATTGCAGCGAAGAAAAGACAACGTCTATTACAAGCAGATTACAGACATTTGGCTTTTTAAGGACGGTCAGATACTCGAACATACAAAAGGATATGACAGACCTATTCAATGAAGATAGCGAAGCGGATGATCTTAGGTGCAGCGAAAGAGAATGTCTGTATGTATTTTTGTTCGTAGGCGTTCTCATGGTTTCCGATATACTGTTAAAGTGCTACCCAAAGTATATCCTGCATAAAAGTGAACCGAAGGATGAATTACGTCAGATATTAAAGGTTATAGAAAAATATAACGCAAAAGAACAGAGGATGCCTATATTCTGTGAGACGGATGAAAGCCATTCCTTTCATTTGTTGTATGTCTTGTGTTGTATGTCTTGCGGTTTCTGCTTCGTAACTACTATGAAAATAGCTTATATCATAAGAAAAAGGACAGGATTGAAAGCAATGGTTCTGGAGAAATTCTATGGGATAGAACTGTCAATGAAAACTCTGTCTTGCTTTTTTCGGATGGAAGACCGTATTATACCAATCTTCAGACAAGAAAGCAATTCGATGATACCGGTGATTATTTTAGACGGCTGCATGCCTGTATCTTAACCATGGCTTCTGCGGAACTAAAGAAAGCGGGATTGTTGGATTTATTCAGTCTGACATAAGTCAATCTGACGGATGTATCCATTAATGCATTCGGCGATACAGACGATATACTTTATCGCATGGAAAATGAGTTAAGGATACAGTTCTCTACCAGAAAGTAGCTTGTTCTAAAAGCCGTGATGACATATATTTCCAAAGGCAATCATTTATATGATATGGATTCCTTTTCATTTGTTGGGACGAGTCATTTTAACATCGTTTGGGAAAATGTATGTCAGGATATATTCGATAATCAGCTGCAAAAAAAATTAAATATGCTGGATTTACCAGAACCTTTGCATGATGCATATGCTCTAGAAGATAATCTGATGGACGTTATAGAAAAACCCTTGTGGACAATGGCTGGAAAACGAGCTAAGTATACGCTTACTCCAGATTTGATCTCTATTTCAAATAAAGTATTCTTTATTTTGGATGCGAAGTATTATGTTGCGAGTATAGAGAAAGGCAAAGCGCCGAAAGGGCAGCCGGGGATTATATCTATTACCAAGCAGTATCTCTACCAATTGGCCTATCGACCTTTGTCTAGCATAAAATCTTCATACGATAAGAAGCGCAAATCCAAGAATTTTTGAATCTGCGCTTCTTTTTCAACTGTTTTATACTATTATTTTTCCGTTGATTTGGCAATTTTGGGAATATCTCCGACGCCCGTGAGGACGGCGTTTGGGCGATAGGCGTATCCTGCAAGTGTTTCTTTTGTTGAAACGCCGGAGAGGACGAGGACGGTTGACATGCCGCTTTCCAGCCCGGAGATGACGTCGGTATCCATGCGGTCGCCGATCATGACGGAATCTGCACTGTGACAGCCGAGAATGCGAAGTCCTGTGCGCATCATGAGCGGGTTCGGCTTTCCGCAGAAGTAGGTGATTTTCCCTGTGGCACGTTCAATCGGAGCGACGAGGGCACCGCAGGCGGGTGCGATGCCGTTTTCGATGGGACCGGAGACGTCGGAGTTTGCGCCGATGAGTTTTGCGCCCTTTAAGATGAGGTTGATGGCTTTTGTCAGGGTATCGAAGGAATAGTTCTTTCCCTCGCCGAGGACGACATAGTCGGGCGAGACGTCGTTCATTGTGATGCCCGCATCATAAAGGGCGTTCAAAAGCCCTGCCTCGCCGATGACGTACGCCGAGCAGCCGGGGTCTTGATCCTTTAGAAAGGCAGCGGTTGCGAGCGCGCTCGTATAGAAATGATCTTCGGAGACATCGAGCCCCATGCGCGAAAGTTTTTGTGCGAGTTCGCGCGGCGTGCGGTCGCTGCTGTTCGTCAGAAAGAGGTATTCCTTTTCTTCTTCTTGCAGCCATGCGATAAATTCTTTGACGCCCGGCAATAGCTCGTTGCCGTGGTAGATGACACCATCCATATCGCAGATGAAGCCTTTTTTCTCTGTAAAGTCAATCATAAAATTTCCTCCTTCATGGTATTAATTTTCGGATGCTTGTTCGCTCTGAAAGGTCGGTTTGCCATGCTTTGAAATTTCACTGCCGTGCGTGTAGCCGATGACGGTGAAATCCTTGGCAAGCCGCTCGCCGATGCGCAGGTAGTCCGGGTTCTTTTCACGCGTGCAGGTGGAAAGATGCACGATTTTAATACCCTTTCTCTTCATCTTTGCAATTTTTTTCTCGAGGTCGCCGCCGCTTGTCGTAAATGCGGCGAGTTCCACATCTTCGCCGTAACGGGAAAAGGCGGCTTTACGTGTGCGAAAGGCTTCGAGACAGCCGCTGCAAGAGCAGCTGTCCATGGAAGATGCGTTGATGAGAATAGCGATTTTCTTCATAGGTTTCTCCTTATTTTAATACACAGGGGGACAGCGCAGAGCTGCCATGCGCTGTCTTGATTCTATTCCTTTTTTCAGAAAAAGGGAATAGCTCTTTGAATTTTTCAAGAAAGATGCGGGGATGCTGTTCTCTTTCGGCAATTTGTGGTATGCTGAAAAAAGAGATACGAAGAAACTTCTTCGAAGACATTAAAATAGGAACATCGCTGATTCGTCCCTTTTGCGGTCTGTGCCTCGATGCTCCTAAGGATCAATCATATCATGGAATGAAGGGATTTACTATGTTGAAGAGCATTGCAGTCATGACAAGCGGCGGAGACAGCCCCGGGATGAATGCAGCAGCGCGCGCAGTTGCTCGTACAGCACTTTATGAGGGTGTGACGGTCTGGGGAATTCATGACGGTTACCACGGTCTCCTTGAAGGAGATATGTTCAAGATGGAGTCCAAGGATGTCGGCGACATCATCCAACGCGGCGGAACGTTCCTCGGCACGGCACGCAGCCACCGTTGGCGCACGCCGGAAGGACGTCAGGAGGGCTATAAGAACCTTCTCGAGCGCAATATCGAGGGGCTTTGCGTCATCGGCGGTGACGGCTCCCTGCGCGGTGCAGCGCTTCTCTCGCAGGAGACGGGCATTCCCATCGTCGGGCTTCCGGGGACGATTGACAACGATGTCTGGGGTTCAGACTATACGATCGGCTGTGACACGGCGGCAAATACGATCATCGACGCGATCAACAAGCTCCGCGATACGGCATCTGCACACCGCCGCGTCATTGTCCTCGAGGTCATGGGGCGCAACAGCGGTTGGCTCGCGCTGGTCTCAGGCATCTCCGGCGGGGCAGAGTACATCCTCGTACCGGAGGAAGAGTATGATTTGCATGCCATTTGTGAGGATATGAAGGATGCCTATAAGAAAGGCAAGCGCTACATCCTCATCGTTGTGGCAGAGGGCGCAGGCAGTGGGCAGGAGATCGGCGACTATGTCGAAAAGGAGAGCGGATTGGAGACGCGCGTTTCGGTTCTCGGGCATATCCAGCGCGGGGGTTCTCCTACGGTCATCGATCGCGTCCGTGCAAGCCAGCTTGGCGAACAGGCAGCGCTTGCCCTGATTTCGGGGCTTTCGAACATCGTCTTTGGCTTCAGCGAAGGGCGCGTCGTCTCGATTGACCTGTATGATTCCGTCACGAATAAGAAGCAGCTGGATCCCGACTACATCCACATTGCCAAAGTGCTGTTCTGATTTTAATTGAAATCGGCTGTTGGAAAACAAAAGGAAGGGGCTTATACAAGCCCCTTCCTTTTGTTATGTGATAGGGAATTTATCTTCTGTTCTTACGGTGCATATCTTTTGGCAGCCTTGTATTTTTTCTCATCTATAGAGTCTGTAGGGCATGGTTTAAAATTATGTGAAAGATCCATGCTATCAATTATATTGCCATTGCCGTCATATAATATAAAGTATGGAGTTGCTTTATACAGAGTACCATCTTTTCCTCGGTACATCAAGCGGTGAGATACGATTTCTGTGAGTTTGGATGGGTTGCTAGCGCCAGGGTAATAATAGCTATCCCAAAAGGAAAGTACCCAGTGATAGCCATCAATATTTGTTCGAATATTCCTCCAACGGCAATTACTGGCATCTATTCGTACTTCTGCATAACCAGTAGAAGTGACCCATACCCAGTTTGCTGCTTCCACTCTTGGGGCAATGCCCATCATCCCTACTGTGAGCAGAGCTGCCAAGAACAATACCTTAATGCGTTTCATCTGTTCCACCATCCTTTCTCTGTTATCTTTGTCATTATTAATATAATATCATAAATCAGAAAATTTCGCAAATAAAAAGTAAAGCATACGCCGAGAGAATGGATCTTCGGCGTATGCTGGTTTCTATGGGATTATTCCTGTCCTGCCTGCCGTATATGCCGTGCGCGTTTTTTTCGGTCGATATACCGGTTGGTTTCCGCAACGACGACGCCGGAGAGGGCGATCAGGGCGATGAGGTTTGGAATCGCCATGAGGCCGTTGACGATGTCGGCGAGCACCCAAATGGCTTCGAGTTTTAGGAAAGCACCCGAGGCGATGAGGACGATGAAGATGAGGCGATACGGAAGGACACCTTTCGTGCCTGTGAGGTAGATGACAGCACGCTCGCCGTAGTAGTTCCATCCGAGAATGGTCGTGAAGGCGAAGAGGATGAGGCTGATGGTCAGAAGCTGTGAGCCGACAGAACCGTAGGTCGAGGCAAAGGCTGCCGTTGTCATAGCGGCACCGGCGGCATCGCCTTGCCAGACGCCTGTGAGTACGAGCGCGAGTCCCGTCATCGTGCAGATGATGATGGTATCAATAAAGGTGCCTGTCATGGAGATGAGACCTTGCTCAGCCGGCCACTTGGTCTTTGCAGCCGCAGCGGCAATCGGCGCGGAGCCGAGACCGGATTCGTTCGAGAAGACACCGCGCGCGATGCCGTTCTGCATGGCTATCATGATGGTGGAGCCGGCGAAACCGCCGGCGGCAGCGGTGCCTGTAAAAGCGCCGTCGATAATCAGTGCGATGGCAGAGGGAAGTCGATCGATGAAGAGCACGATGAGCCCGAGACTGATGGCGATGTAAAAGAGCGCCATGAAGGGAATGAGTTTCGAGGCGACTTTCGAGATGCTCTGTAGTCCGCCGATGGTAACGGCGGCGATAAAGACGGTCAGAATGACATCGGTGGCGACGCGTGGAAAGGCAAAGGTGATCGCCATGCTGTCGACAATCGCGTTGACCTGCGGGAATGTGCCGATGCCGAGAAAGGCGACGAGGATGCAGGCGATGGCAAAAAAGACAGCGAGCGGCTTCCACTTTTCACCAAGACCGTTGCGGATGTAGAACATCGGACCGCCGGCGATTTCGCCATTGGCATCGACGGAGCGGTATTTGACGGCGAGAAGACCTTCGGCGTACTTCGTCGCCATGCCAAAGAAGGCAGCGATCCACATCCAGAAGATAGCACCGGGGCCGCCGACCTTGACCGCTGTGGCGACGCCGACGATGTTGCCTGTACCGACGGTCGCCGCGAGTGCGACACAGAGTGCCTTGAAGCTGGAGACGTCGCCCTTACCTTGGTTTTTCGCCTTGAAGATGAGGCGCAGCGCCAGCGGCAGGCGGAGGACTTGGAGTAGTTTCAGTCGGATGGTGAGAAAGATGCCCGTCCCGACGAGCAGAATGATGAGCGGCGGCCCCCAAAGGACCGAGTCAACGGCACTGAGTGCCGGCAAGATGGATTCCATGGTGTTCCCCTTTCGATAAGAACGAGATGTCCCGTGTATAAGAACGTTTGTAGATAAACTCAGTATATCTTACCATAAAAAAACACGTGTGGCAATATCCACACGTGCACACCGCTTGATTAGCGGGAGATACCGAGCGTTAGGAAGAGCGCGCTGAGGAGAAAACCGATGCCCAGCACGGTGCCGATGACGCCGAGGGCAGAGCTTCCTAAGCGCCAACCCTTTGTCAGGGTGAGGTGAGTGTCCGTCGCCTCACATTCTGCTTTTAAGATATAGGAGCCGGGCGCGGCTTTGAAGGTGAAGAGTTCGGTCTTGCTATTCCTTCCGCGTGTGACGGACATCTGCGTCGCGCTCTTTTTTAGAAAAACCTCTTCTTTGGTAAAGGCGAGACAGATGGTCGGGTGAAGCTTTTCAAAAATGTCCGCTGAGGGTTGTTTGCCAATGCCCCAGATGGCGTAGGTACCGCTTTCTTTTAACGTGAAGGTCTTTTCCGTCTCACCTGCGGAAAGGCGCGTGATTTCGTGCTTGGCAGATTTTGCAAGGCTGACGAGGGCGTTGATGGAGGCAGCGAGTAGAATGAGACCGACGGCGGTCAGCGAGATGATCAGCATGATGCGCTCCTTTCATCTTCATGGAAACGTGCAGATCAATCTTCAGGGGCGATGCCTGCCATTTTCAGCAGATACTTGGCGTTCGTCGTATGACAGCGGCCTTCTTTTCGCTTGTAGTCAAAGAGGATTTTGCCGTCCTTATAGTGCTCTTCAAAATGGCAGTTTTCAACGCCGCCTTCGGCTTCTAGGTCGCAGAGTTCGAAGTCATGGGTTGTGACGAGGGTGATGCACCAAGGCTTTGCCAGACGGCGCACTGTCTCTTCTGCGCCGTAGATGCGGTCGGCAGAGTTTGTACCCTTGAAGATCTCATCGATGAGAGAGAGCATGGGGTCTCTTTTCTTTGCATGTTCGACCATCTGTTTGATGCGGAGAATTTCGGCGTAGAAGGTCGAGATGCCGCGCGAAAGGTCGTCGTTCACCTGTATGGAGGTGAAGATGCGCATGGGTGAGAGCGTGAGTTCTTTGGCGCAGACAGGCGCGCCCGCGTAGGCAAGGATGGCACTGATGCCGATGGTGCGCAGGTATGTTGTCTTGCCGCTCATGTTTGAGCCTGTGATGATCGTGGTTTTGTTGGAAAGCGAAGCGTCGTTTGCCGTGGCTTGTGCTTCGCCAATCAGCGGTGTCAAAAGCCCCTTGCCCTCGAAAAAAGGCGTGTCGCCTTCTTTAATCGTTGGGAAAAGCCATGTTTCGCGCGTCGTGCCGATGACGGAAAGCGAGAGGCAGAGTTCGAATTCTGACCAGACAGCGAGCCAGTCTGTGAGGCGGCTGCCCGAGTCTTTCTGCCACTTGCCGTAAGCGGTGAGCACGTGGAAGTCCCAAAGAAAGAGTGTGTTGGCAAGAGCGAAGAAGAAGATGTTTTCACGGGCGGAAGCGAGAGAAGCAATTTGTGCGAGCTTCTTGAGTCCGCTTGCCGCCGAGCGGGGACTGAGCAGCGGCGCAGCGATGTTTTGCAGTGCCGTGCTGCTGAATTTTTTTGCCTCGATTCTCGTAAAGAGCTTTTCATAGAGCTTTAAGTCCTGCGCCGCAAGTGCGATGGGAGAAAATGCCGCACTTGTGAGCGGATAGCTGGCAGACGCGATGATGAGTGATAGGAGGAAGAGGAGCTCGGGCACGCGAATGGAGCATGCGCCGAAGAGCGCCGCGAGGAGTGATGCAAAGGTCAGAATAGGGAGAAAACGCAGGGCGAGGAGCCAGTGCGGCAGGCGGAGCTTGTTTGTCTTTCCCGCTACAGCGCTGACGAGTGCCGCGGGGTCGTGTTTTACTGGGAGACGCGAGGAGATTTCGAGGAGCGAGAGCACAAGCGGCTTGTCTTCGATGAGTTCCCCCGCCGCTTCTTGGTGTGCCTTAATGGCTGCCGTGTCTTTCGGCGTGGGAGAGAGCGCGGCGGCGAGTTTTTCTCTGCCTCTTTTTGTCATTGCGGCACTCATGTATTGGAAGAGGGAAGCGCGGCCGAAAAGATGGAGGTCGACGCCCTGCGGCAGATCTTCGCGCAGAAAGTCTCTGCCATCGTCGTCCGGGGGGAGTTCGACCTCCTCTTCCTGTCCGTTTTCGTCGAGCTTCACTTTCGGCGGCTCGATCCAATGGCCGTCGATGCGTGCGAGATACCAGTCGATGAGATCGAGACGGCTTTCAAGATAGTCCATCTTCTCGAGCGTCTGTCGGTGGCGGCGCACGAAGGCGAAAAATGTGACGAGAAGAAGGATGCCGACGAGAAGGAAGGCGTGTGTGCCGTCCCAGCCCGCGGCAAAGGCGAAGAGCATGGCGAGAAAGGATACTGTCCGCAAGAGAACGAGGCGGTGCGTTTCCCTCTTTTTCCTTTGAAAGTCTGCCATTGCTTCTTCGCGCGCCGCTTCGTAAAAGGCGCGGCAGGAAGCCGCCGCGTGTCCCTTGCCGCGCGATACATCCTCGCCGCGTTTCTGGATGGCCGCGCGTATGGCTGCGGTCTCTGCATGAGTTCGGCTTTCATTTCCTTCACCGTAAAAGCGCATAAAATCTCCTTTGCTGTAAATTTTCCTTCTATATATTATCTAATCCAATGATGTCGTTTCGCTGCTGTGTATGGTGCAAATTATTTTCAATGTATATCTAAAGGTAGAGTATAGCAGAAAGGCGGGAGAAGAGCAATCGCCTATATTTTCTCTTCCATGCGTGCTTCCCTCTATTGACATTTTGCATGTTACCACATACAATTAAGGCTACTAATCCCGAGTAAATCTGTAAGGATTCCCCGAGCAAGAATCCGTAAGATAGAGCAGGCTCTGTGTTTCGTGCAGAATGCTTTGCCGTGCGCGGCGGTGTTATCATGCGGCAGCGCCCGGCAAAAAATATGCAGGCGGCATGAATCGGCAGGCCTGAAAGGAGAGTACTATGAGTCAGTTACTTGAAATCAAAGACCTTCACGCAGGGGTGGAAGGCAAGGAAATTTTGAAAGGGCTATCCCTTTCCGTTGGCAAGGGCGAAATTCACGTCATCTTGGGACCGAACGGTTCCGGCAAGTCGACGCTGATGAACCTTATCATGGGACATCCAAAGTATCAGATTACCTCCGGCACCATCGAGTTTGAAGGCGAAGAGCTCAACGACCTGCAAACCTTCGAGCGTGCACGCAAGGGGCTCTTTCTCTCGTTCCAGATACCAGAGGAGATTCCCGGCATTACGGTTGAAAATATGCTTCGCACGGCAAAGCAGGCGGTGACGGGCGAAAAAGTCAAGATTCTTCCGTTCCGCCGCGAGCTGAAAAAGCTCATGGAAGAACTGAAGATGAAGCCGGAGTATGCCGAGCGCTACTTGAACGTCGGCTTTTCGGGCGGTGAGAAAAAGCGCACGGAAATCCTCCAGCTCCTCATGCTGAATCCAAAGCTCGCGATGCTCGACGAGACGGATTCCGGCCTCGATGTCGATGCCGTGCAGATCGTTTCTGAAGGCGTTGCAAAGTTCCACAATGCAGATAATTCCTGCCTCATCATCACGCACAATGCGCGCATCCTTGAAAAGCTGAAGGTCGATCGTGTCCACGTCCTCATGAACGGCACCATTGTCGAAGAGGGCGGCCCGGAGCTTATCGACGACATCAACAGCCGTGGCTTTACGCATATTCTCGGCACACAGAACTGAGAGGTGCACCATGGCTGAATTTCAAGAAAAGAAAAAGACTTACGTCGAAGATATAGAGCGCGCGCTCTATGATATCAAAGATGTCGACCGTTCCGCCTATAAATCGCGCTCCGGTCTTACAGAGGACATTATCTGCGATATTTCCAAGCGCAAGAATGACCCGGATTGGATGCTCGAGTTCCGCTTAAAGGCGCTTGAAACTTATGAAAAGACTCCGCTTCCGACATGGGGGCCGGATATCAGCGAGCTGAATATGGACGATATTGTCACCTATGTTCAGCCGAACGCAAAGATGACGGGCGATTGGAAGGAAGTTCCCGAGGACATCAAGAATACATTCGATCGCCTTGGCATTCCGGAGGCCGAGCAGAAGCAGAGCCTGGCGGGTGTCGGTGCACAGTACGATTCGGAGGTCGTCTATCACAGCATTCAAGATGACCTCGTCAAGCAAGGCGTCATCTATACCGATATGGAGACGGCACTCTGGGAGCACGGCGATGTCGTGCGCGAGTACTTCATGAAGCTCGTCCCGCCGAAAGACCATAAGTTTGCAGCGCTTCACGGCGCAGTCTGGTCGGGCGGCTCGTTTGTCTATGTGCCGGAAGGCGTCCACGTCGAGATTCCGCTTCAGTCTTACTTCCGATTGAATGCGGCCGGTGCAGGTCAGTTCGAGCACACGCTCATCATCGTGGAAAAGGGCGGCAGCCTCCACTTTATCGAGGGCTGCTCTGCACCGAAGTACAATGTCACGAATCTTCATGCAGGCTGTGTCGAGCTCTTTGTCAAGGAAGGCGCACGTCTCCGCTATTCGACCATCGAGAATTGGTCGCGCAATATGATGAATCTCAACACGAAGCGTGCACTTGTCGAAAAAGACGGGCTCATCGAGTGGGTGTCGGGCTCTTTCGGCTCGCATATTTCCTGTCTTTACCCGTGCAGCATTCTTCACGGCGAAAACGCACGCTGCGAGTTTACGGGCGTTACCTTTGCGTCAAAGGGGCAGAACCTCGATACGGGTGCGAGCGTCATCCACGTCGCACCGCATACGTCTGCGAACATCAACACGCGCACGATTTCGAAAGCCGGCGGCAAGGCTACCTACCGCAGTGCAGTCAAGGTCACGAAGAACGCGCCCTTTGCCAAGTGCTCTGTCAACTGTGAATCCCTGATGCTCGACAGCGACTCGCGCAGTGACACGCTGCCCGTCATGGATATCGAAGGGGACGAGGCGGATATCGGCCATGAAGCGAAGATTGGCCGCATCAGCGATGAAGCCATCTTCTACCTAACGAGCCGCGGCATCGAAGAGGAGGAGGCGCGCGCTATGATCGTCCGCGGCTTCGTCGAGCCGATAGCAAAAGAGCTTCCGCTGGAGTATGCCGTCGAGATGAACAATCTTGTCAATCTGGAACTGGAAGGGACGATGGGGTGATAGATATGGTACAGGAACAGGAAATCTTCTCCCGCATCCCGATGCGCACGTGGCGCTGGCTCGGCGTCAATGAAGCGCGGGTACCGGAGAACATGCATACCGAGCCGAAGAAACAGCAGATTCTTGTTGAAAAGGACAGTGAAGACGCGCTTATTCTCACGCACCGCGAGAGCGGCAGCTATGAAGTGCAGGTTCACCTTGCAGAAAATGCAAAGCTCGATCTCGTCCTCGCACAGCTCGTGCCGGACGATAAGCCCTATACCTGCCGCGTGAATGTCCGTGTGGAAGACGGTGCAAAATTCAGCTACACTGTCGTTGAGGCAGGCGCAAGGGAGATGGCTTCTGAGGTCTATGTCGACCTTGCGGGCAGGGAAGCAGTGGCTGATGTCTGGGGGCTTTACTTCGGCGACGGTGAGGAAAAGCTTGACCTCAATTATATCATTCGCCAGAGCGGCAGGCTGACCGACGCCAATATGCAGGTTCGCGGCGTCCTCATGGGTAAGGCGGAAAAGACCTTCCGCGGCACGCTGGACTTCATCGAGGGCTCGAAGGGCTCTGTCGGCCGCGAGGATGAGGAAGTCGTTCTTCTCTCCCCAGATGTCCGAAACCGCAGTGTCCCCGTCATGCTCTCGCACGAAGCGGATGTCGACGGTCACCATGCGGTCTCCGTCGGCAAGATGGATGAAGGCAAGCTCTTCTATCTGATGAGCCGCGGGCTGGACCTTGCAGAAGCGCAGCGCCTCGTTGTCGAAACTTCCTTTAACCCCGTGCTCGACCGCATCTCAGACACGGCGCTGAAGGAAGAAATCGATTCGTTCCTCATGGGGAGGTTGAATGAAAATGGTTGATGCAAAGAGCATCCAGAAAGATTTTCCGCTCCTCGGACAGGAGATGAATGGAAAGAAGATCGCCTACCTCGACAACGGCGCGACGACGCAGAAACCGAACGAGGTCATCCGCGCTATTCATAGCTATTACGGCGGCTGCAATGCGAATCCGCACCGCGGCGCCTATGCGCTTTCTGTCGAGGCGACCGAAATTTACGAAAGTGCTCGTGCCCGCACGGCGAAGTTCATCAAGGCAAGGCGTCCGGAGGAGATTATCTTCACCAAGAACGCGACGGAAGCCTTGAATCTCATCGCATACAGCTATGGCTTTCATAACATCAAGAAGGGCGATGAAATCGTCATCACCATCGCGGAGCACCATAGCAATCTCGTGCCATGGCAGGCAGTTGCCAAGCACGTCGGCGCGACGCTCAAGTACATTTACCTTGAAAAAGACGGCAATCTATCGGCAGAAGACATCGAGCAGAAGATCACCGAGCGCACGAAGCTCGTCGCCGTGACGCAGGTTTCAAATGTCCTTGGTCTGAAGAATGATGTCAAGAGCATCATTCAAAAGGCGCACAGTGTCGGCGCTGTCGCCGTCGTCGATGGTTCGCAGTCCGTCGCACATATGGCGGTTGACGTCACGGATTTAGACTGCGATTTCTTTGCCTTCTCCGGTCACAAGATGCTTTCTCCCATGGGCATCGGTGTCCTTTACGGCAAGTATGAAATCCTCGATGAGATGCCCCCATTCCTCTTGGGCGGCGACATGATCGAATACGTTGAGGAGCAGGATACCACCTTTGCCGAACTTCCCGCCAAGTTTGAAGCCGGCACGCAGAATGTCGGCGGTGCAGCAGGGCTTGCGGCGGCGATTGACTATCTTGAAAACGTTGGCTTTGATACGGTCGAAGCCATTGAAAGGGAACTGGTGGACTACGCACTTCCGAAGCTCCGCGCACTTCCTTATATCGAGCTGTATGGCTGTGACAGCAGCCGTGACAACAAGACCGGCATCATCGCCTTCAATGTGAAGGACGTGCATCCGCATGATGTTGCTACTATCCTCGACAGCGAAGGCGTTGCCGTCCGCGCCGGTCATCACTGCGCGCAGCCGCTGCACAAGTATCTCGGCGTCAATGCCAGCTGCCGCGCGAGCTTCTATCTTTACAACACGAAGGAAGATATTGACCGCTGGGTCGAAGCTCTGACAAAGGTGAGGGGGGTGCTTGGCTTTGGCGCTTGACGACATCTATACGGAACTCATCGGCGAGCATAGTCGAAATCCCGAAAACAAACACGCGCTGGCACATGCGACGGCGACGCTCAAGGGACATAATCCGAGCTGCGGTGATGAGATTGTCCTTCAGATCGATGTGGAGGACGGCATTGTGAAAGATGCGGCGTTTACAGGCGTTGGCTGCGCGATCAGTCAGGCCTCGGCCGACATCATGATCGACCTCATCCGCGGGGAAACTGTCGAGAGGGCAAAAGAACTCACAGAAAAGTTTATCGGCATGATAAAACGTGAGATTACGGACGAGAATGCGCTGGAAGAGTTGGACGAGGCTCTTGCGCTTAAAAATGTCAGCAACATGCCGGCACGGGTCAAATGCGCCGTTCTTGCATGGCATACGCTTGAGAATGCTTTGAAGGAGAATAACGCATAGTGGAAAAAAGATAAGGTTATGCACAGGAAACTGTGTATAACCTTATGACTGCATGTGGATAATACATCCATCCTACGGCAAGGAGGATTCTATGAAAGTGCTATTTCATCGCTGCTGCTCTTGGAAAGAGAGACGCGTATGACAGCGCAGGAAGCTGCGCGTCAGGCACTGAAGATCAGTGGTCTGGCAGCAGATATTACGGACAGCGGCATTGACGAGATTCTCGCTTCGAGCAAGATTCGCCGCCTGCGCCTTTCGCGCGGCGAGATTGTCTTTCATGACGGCGATAAGCCGACTTGTCTTTATATCCTCCTTTCCGGCGAGGTTCATATCCTGAAGGATACATTCAGCGGCCGCTGTATCTTCATCAGTGAAGTGAATGCGCTCGGTGACCTGTTCGGCGAGATTTACATGGTTCTGGGAAAACCTTACGATATATACGTTGAAGCATCCGATCCTTGTGAGATTCTTGCCATTTCATCAGAATATTTCTCCGTGGACGGCGGTGAGTCGAAAACTGCGCTTCTCGTGCAGCGCAATCTCATGCGTATTTTCGCAAGGAAGGCATACTACATGCATTCGCGCATCAAGGTACTCGCCAGCGGCAGTCTTCGCGAGCGCATCGTCCGCTTTCTTTTTCAGAACATGAATGAAAAGGGCGAAGTTTATCTAAACATTACGCGGGAGTACCTTGCTGCCTATCTTGCCGTCACGCGCCCGTCTATCTCGCGCGAACTTTCCGCCATGCAGAAAGACGGCATTCTCATCGTTCGCGGCAAGCAGGTCGTGGTCAGGGATATGGAGAAATTTGAAGAATATCTGTAACGGAGTGTGTTTTCATGCCGCTGGATCCATCCAAACACAGCTGTCATGTCTTACTAGGTTGTCGAAAAGGGGCTTGTGAGCAGTATGGTCTTCAGCCAGTCGGTCATTATGACTCGTTTGCTGCGTATTCCTCTGCACAGCTGAATTTTTGGTTTGAGCATCCTGATGCGGTCGTCACCGTTTATAAAAGAGACTCGTGGGCACTGCTCAAGCCGTTTTTTGCCAAGCACTATGATCTGGCTTTAAACGAAGCATTCTATATGCCCTGTAAGCATTTTGAGCATGATTTCGAAAATTTATATCGTTTAGAGCAGCTTCCGCGCATATTGGACGAAATACAAAGCTTGCTTTCTCTGCTGCAGGAAAATCCCTACCATGCAGAGCTAAAATCCTTTTTTGCCGAGGTTGACATACGCTCTCTCTTTCGTCTGGAAGACATGAAGGAAGAGATGAAGGTCATTCAGCAGCATGCGAAAGACACAGATGCCTGCCGGTATGATCAAAGTTTCAACCGTCTAGTTCGTGACAAAGCCCTTCTTGAAAAGTTTTATGCTGATTTTTTGACTGCCGTGAGGCATATGTTAGCTACATATAAGGGAGATTATCACTTTATCGTTTCTGGATGCTGAGAGATTTATAAGCAAAAAGGCTGCCATATCCGTTAAAGGATATGGCAGCCTTTTTGCTGGCTTTTCAATAAAAATAAAATCAGCCGAGAAGCACTGCTTTGTTCTTGAGTACGGCGGCGCCGTTCTGGCAGGCCGGACAGATGCAGATGGTCTCACCCTTTGCCTTTGCCTCTTCTGCTGCCTTCAGCATGGAAGGTGCCATATCGCCGAGAGCCTTTTTGCCGTTATCGGACTTCAGGAAGATGATCAGGTCATCAAGCCCCGTCACGCATTCTTCAAGTGCCTTTATAAGCGTTTCTGCCTTTGTCTTCTCATCCGCTTTTCCAACTGCTGCGAGGTACTCTTCGATCACTTTCTTCAGTCCTGCATAGCAGCTCGGTGCCTCTGCAACTGCCTGAATCTTTTCGATGAGTTCTTCCTTTATCATGAGAACATCCCTCCCCAAAATTATAAAAAAGCCTCAAGCGCTTGCTCGAGACTTACTGCCCTATATGGTGGAGACGAAGAGGATTGAACTCTCGACCTCTCGGATGCGAACCGAACGCTCTCCCAGCTGAGCTACGTCCCCATAACAGTGAGTAGTATAGCGTATTTTTTTCGCTTTGGCAAGTACTTTTGTGAATTTATGTAAGTAATTGAAGACAGATGGTTTCTCGTGGTATAATAAAACGAATTGAAGAATGTGGCGTGAAGAATGATGTGGCTTTGTCGGATTTTGAGAATACGGAAGGGAGAAGAAACATGGATAAACGTAAGAGTATGTGGGAGATGTATCTCGAGCACGGCATGAGCCGCCGCAGCTTTATTAAGGGATGCGTCGCGCTCACAAGCCTTATGGGGCTCAGTTCAAATGCAGTATCGAAAGTTGTTGAGGCGGCAGAAGTCAAGCAGCTTCCCGTTGTCATCTGGCTTCATGGGCATGAGTGTACGGGCTGTGATGAATCCTTTATTCGTTCTGCAGCGCCGCTGGCATCGGATCTCGTGCTCTCGCAGATTGCACTCGAGTACAGCCATCTTTTAAGTGCGGCGAGCGGTGAGCCTTTTGAGGCGCATCTGCATGAGACGGTTGAAAAATATCGCGGGCAGTACATCCTTGCCATCGAAGGTGCGGTCTCGACCAAGGATAACGGCGTCTACTGCATGTCGGGCGGCCGTCCCTTCACGCATACGATGCAGGAGGTGGCAGAGGGGGCAAGGGCGATCATCGCTTATGGTTCGTGTGCGACGAGCGGCGGTATTCAAGCGGCGAGTCCGAATCCGACGGGTTCTGCGGGCATCAATCCCTTTATCGGCAGCATTCCCTGCGTCAATGTGCCGGGCTGTCCGCCGATTCCGGAAGTCATGACGGGCGTTGTCATGCACATTGCGCTTTTCGGCACACTCCCGCCGCTGGACGGCGAAGGCCGCCCGAAGCAGTTCTTCGGCAACCGTGTCCACGATACATGTTACCGCCGTCCGTTTTTTGATGCGGGCATGTTCGCGGAAAACTTTGACGATGCGGGATCGCGTGCGGGTTGGTGTCTTTACAAGCTCGGCTGCCGCGGACCGGAGACGTATTCGTCCTGCGGCAATCTCCGTTGGTACGAGGGTATGAGCTATCCGATTCAGTCAGGTGCGCCATGCATCGGCTGTACGAACGCAAATTTTTGGGACAACGTTCCGTTTACCGAGCGCCTTCCTGCCTATGGCAAGTTCGGCAATGCGGATAAGATTGGCATCGCCGTCGGCGCATTGGCGACGACAGGCGTCGTTGCTCATGCCGTCGGTTCTGTCGTGCAGAAACAAAAGCGCGATAAGGCGGAAGCGGAAAAAAAGCAGAGCTTAAAAGAGCATGAATGAGGAAGTTGGTGTATAGATGAAACATGTAGTAATCGACCCGATAACGCGTATTGAGGGACATTTGCGTACGGAAGTGACGGTGGACGATGGCGGCAAGGTGACAGATGCGATTTCTTCCGGCACGGCTTGGCGCGGTCTCGAGCTCGTTATGAATGACCGCGATCCGCGTGACGCTTGGGCGTATATTCAGCGTATCTGTGGTGTCTGCACGTCAGCACATGCGTTGGCTTCCCTTCGCTCAGTAGAAGATGCACTCGGCATACGCATCCCGAAAAATGCGAATTATATCCGTAATATCATGGCAGCATCGCTCACGGTGCAGGATCATCTCGTTCATTTTTACCATCTGCACGCACTCGACTGGGTCAGCCCGGTCGAGGCGCTTGCCGCAGACCCGGCAGCAGCATCAAACCTCGCCTCTGCCGTTCAGCGCTCGTACACGATGCCGTTTTTAGCGCCGAACGCGATGAATACACAGGCGTACAGTCATGTCATGCCGCCGTCTACACCAGAATACTTTCAGTCCATTAAAAACAAGGTAAAGGCGATTGTCGACAGTGGGCAGCTTGGTATCTTTGCGGCGAACTGGTGGGATCATCCAGATTACAAACTGCTTCCGCCGGAAGTTCACCTTTTAGCCATCGCGCATTATCTCGATATGCTCGACAAGCATCGTCAGCTCGTCGTTCCGCAGGTCATCTTTGGCGGAAAAAACCCGCACCCACACTTTGTCGTGGGCGGTGTTTCCTGTGCGATTTCGATGAATGACGGCAACGCACCGATCAATACGGCGCGTCTCAACATCGTCGACCATGCGATTCATGTTGCGCGCGACCTTGCGCGCAGCGTGTACCTGCCGGATGCACTTGCCATCGGCTCCGCCTATGTTAAAGCGGGGCGCATCGACGGCGGCGGCCTTTCTAAGACGCGTGTCTTAGGCTTCGGTCAGTATCCAATCGAGCCGTATTCCGGCACGAAGGACGGCGGCTTCTTCCAGAATCTGCTCATTCGCTGCAACGGCGTTGTTGAGGATTTCGGCAAGGGCGCCGAGCAGGCAAGCTACTATGAGATTTCGGAAGAAGATTTCAACTCTCAGACGGTGTTTACCGAGTCGATCGACCATGCGTGGTACGAGTATCCGAACAACGTCGGCGACGCACTTCATCCGTGGGAAGGCGTCACTGCACCGCACTTCACAGGTCCGAAGGTCGGTACGCCGACGGACTGGAAAGAGCTTGATGAAGCGGGCAAGTATTCCTGGCTCAAGACGCCGAAATGGCGCGGCCGCCTCTGCGAAGTCGGTCCTCTCGCGCGCTATATCATTCTTTACACGAAGGCGAAACAAGGCGTTATCTCGCGGCCAACGTGGGCAGAGCGCATCATGCTCGATCAGATCGACCTCGTTTCAAAGACGCTCGAGCATCGTCCAGAGGAGTGGCTTCCGACAATGGTCGGCCGCACGGCGGCGCGTGCGCTCGATGCACAGCTGAATGCCGAAATCGAGCGGTTCTTCTTCGACAAGCTCATTGCGAACATCAAGAGCGGCGATTTTGACACCGTCAACAACGAGCATTGGAATCCGGAGACATGGCCAAAAGAGTGTAAGGGGGTTGGGCTTTACGAGGCGCCGCGCGGCGCGCTTTCCCACTGGGTTGCCATCAAGAATCAGAAGGTCGCGAACTACCAGTGCGTCGTTCCGACGACGTGGAATGCCTGCCCGCGCGATGCAACAGGTGCGCATGGCGCCTATGAGCTCGCGATGATGGACACGCATGTTGCTAACCCCGAGCAGCCGCTCGAGATCGTGAAAGTCGTCCGCTCCTTTGACCCATGTATGGCCTGCGCGACGCATATGTATAATATTAAGGGCGAGAAGATCCGCGTCGTTATGACCGATCCGATCTCCGGCACGCATGTCGATGCGTGACCCTTTTGGGAAAGGAGTTCGATGATGAAACACGTAATGAAGGAAGTCACGCGCAAGGAATTTTATGTGTTCAGTCCTTTTTTGCGCGTCTTCCATTGGCTGATGGTCTCGCTGATCCTCGTCCTCTTTGCGACGGGCGTCATCATTGCGACGCCGCTTCAGTCGATGAATTTGGAACCGACATTCTCAGCGACGTATATGGATCTCGTCCGAGACATTCACTTTGTTGCGGCGTTCCTCTTTTGCGCTTCATTTGTCCTGCGTATCTATGGCTTTATCGTCAATAAGGGTGACCGTCTCTTTCCGCATGTTTGGAAGGGGCGCTTTTACCGCAATACGCTGGACGTCTTGAAGCATTATATGCTCGTACGGCCGAACCATTCTTCCTATCTCCGCAATCCGATGGCACGCATGTCGTATGTCCTGCTCTATGCGCTCGTCTTTATCGAGTTTGTCACGGGATTCTGCATGTACTATATGCGCGACCCCAATGGCAGCATGGCACAGATCATGGCATGGGTCAACGTCGTCTGCGGCAATGAGATGAATGTACACCTCGTTCATCACTATGTGGCATGGGGAATCATCCTCTTTGCAATCGGTCACCTCTACATGGTCATCCGCTCGGAGTTTATGGAAGGAGAATCCGAAGTCTCAAGTATGTTCTCTGGTTCAAAATTCCTCATACATTATCCAGTGGATGCGGTTGACATCGAGACGAAGGCAGATCGCAGGGAGCGCCTCGCGCGTGAAAAGAAAGAACGCGAAAACAGCAGAAATAAGTGATACAGGAAGGAAGTATTGGCATGTGTTTGGAATGTGGCTGCGGTCAGATGAACGGAAATACGCGTCTGCAGTTTAACGTAGCTGGTTATACAGAGGACAGCGCGAAGGAAGTTGAAAAGACGCTGCTCGGTCTGCCGGGCGTGCTTTTCGTACATATTCACGCGCACGACGGCGAGACAACCGTCGATTATGCGCCGAAGAAGACGAAGCTCATGGATATTCTGGGCGTCTTCGAGGAACGCGGACTTCAGGCCGCGCTGTGAGGGAAAAGGGAGCTGCGCGGGCAGCTCCCTTTTTTTAGGCTTGCTAGAAAATCGCTGCGGCGGTACAATGGAACGGAGGAGGGAAGAAGGTTGCATGAAATGTCGATTGCTGAAGGCGTGTTGGATATCGCACTTGACTACGCAAAGAAAAACAATGCGACGGTCATTCGGGAGATTGGGTTGAAGCTTGGCGAAATGACAGGCGTCGTCATCGATTCCCTTCGCTTTTCCTTCGATATGATTGCCAAGGGCACGATGGCAGAAGGGGCGAAGCTCACCGTGCACCAGACGCCGCTCATGGGGCGGTGCGTCAAATGCGGCAAAGAATTTCACATTGAGGGCTATGACTTTTGGTGTCCGGCTTGTGAAAACGGTGTCCTTGAGACGATTTCGGGGCGCGAGATGCAGGTAGAATTTTTGGAGGTCGACTGATGGCAGAAATCGAGGTCATAAAGAACATCCTTGGTGAAAATGACCGCGTCGCGGCAGAAAACCAAGCGATGTTTGCGAAAAAGGGCGTTTATGTGCTGAATCTGATGGGCTCGCCCGGCGCAGGCAAGACCTCTGTCCTCGAAAAGACGATGGAGCACCTGGCGGGAAAGACGCGCATGGCGGTCATCGAAGGTGATCTCTTCACATCTAGGGATGCTGAGCGCATCGAAAAGCACGGTGTCCCCGTCATTCAGATCAACACGGCAGGCGGCTGTCATCTCGATGCACCGATGGTGCAGAAAGTCGCGCAGAAACTCGCCCTTGATGCCGTTGACCTCCTAATCGTCGAAAACGTCGGTAATCTTGTCTGTCCCGCAGAGTTTGCCATCGGTGAAGACGACAAGGCAGTTGTCCTCTCTATTACTGAAGGCGATGACAAGCCGATGAAATACCCGCTGATTTTCAAAGAATCCGCCATCGCGCTCCTAAATAAGGTAGATATCCTGCCGTACTGCGATTTTGACATGGCGGCAGCCAAAGAGGATATTTTGACGCTTCATCCCGGCATGCAGGTCATGGAAATTTCCTGCACAAAGGGGCAGGGCGTGGCGGCTTGGTGCGATTGGCTGCTGGCAAAGGTCACAGATAAAAAGGAACAGCAGGTATGATAGAAAGCGAAAAGATGAGCGGTATACAGTTGCCGAAAGATGCGGCGGGCGGCAAGCCTCTGGAGGGAGCCAGTGACATGGCTTTTAAAGCGGCGGATCTCGCCGATGTGCTCTATGGCGGTGAGATCACCGTGCTCGGTATCGGCAATATCATCCTCGGCGATGAGGGCTTTGGTGTCCGTGTCGCCGAGTACCTCGATGCGCATTACGACTTTCCGCGCGGGGTGCAGGTTCTTGACGGCGGCACGCTCGGCATCGAGCTCACGCAGTATCTTACGGGGACGAAGAAGCTTCTCATCATAGACTCGATCAACGGCGGTGAAGTGCCGGGGACACGCTTTCGTTTTGAAAACGACGAGGTCTTTGCGCATTTTTCCGATAAAATCAGTGCGCATGAGATCGGTGTCCAAGATGTTCTCGCGCTTCTCACGGTTACGGGAAGGAAAATTTCGGAAGTCACCGTCTTAGGAGTACAGCCTTGTGTTTTAGAAGCCGGCGTCAACCTTTCGCCTGCCATGCGCGCGCTCGTTGAGCCCACGGCGGCAGAAGCTGTTGCCGTGCTGAAAAACTGGGGCGTAGAGCCGAAGGAAAAGACGGCGGCAAAAGCTATGGATTACTGTACCGTCGCTGAAGAAAAAATGCGCAAAGCATCGGTCATATAGCAGCAGGAGGTTTTTTCTATGTGTCTTGCCGTTCCTGCACGCCTCACAGCGGTTGAGGGTGCTCTTGGGCGCGTCGAGCTTTCGGGCATTACGCGCGATATCTCGATGATGCTTCTTCCCGAGGCGAAAGTCGGCGACTATGTCCTCGTTCATGCGGGGTTTGCCATGCAGATTGTGAGTCAAAAGGATGCAGAAGAGACAAACGCTCTGCTTGCCGAGATGAAAGGCGCACCGCGTACCGTCGGCGCGCTTGCGGGCGCTGCCACGCGTATGGACAGCGCGGATGGGATCTCTGCATCGTGACGCGCGCGGAGGAAGGGAATCTCGCCAAGACGCTGCTCGGCGAGATTCGGCGCGTGGCGGAGAAACTCGATCATCCGCTTCGGTTTATGGAAGTCTGCGGCACACACACGGTCTCTATCTTCCGCGCGGGCATTCGCCCGATGCTTCCTGAAAATGTCGAGCTTGTCTCAGGCCCCGGCTGTCCTGTCTGCGTGACGCCGGATGATTACATAGATAAGGCAATCGCATATGGAAAGCGCGAGGATACGATTCTCACGACGTTCGGCGATATGCTGAAGGTACCGGGGTCAGCGTCGAGTCTTGGCGAAGCAAAGGCGGAAGGAGCGGACATCCGTGTCGTTTACTCGCCGATGGACAGCCTTGCTGTCGCGCGGGAAAACCCAAAAAAGAAAGTTATCTTCCTCGCCGTTGGTTTCGAGACGACAGCACCGACTGCTGCGGCAACTGTCCTCGCAGCAAAGGCGGCGGGACTGAAGAATCAATACATGCTCTCCGCGCATAAACTCGTTCCGCCCGCACTTCGCGCACTGCTCACGGATTCTGAAGTGCGCGTCGACGGCTTCATCCTGCCAGGGCATGTCGCGGTCGTCATAGGAATGAGCGTATTCTCCTTCGTTGCGGATGCGTTTCATGTGCCGGGCGTTGTCACAGGGTTTGAACCGCTCGAGATACTTCGCGCTGTCTGTCGCCTGATGCTTGCAAAAGAGGCAAATACAGCGAGAATCGAAAACGAATATGAAAGCGTCGTTCGCTCTGAGGGAAGTCCCGAAGCGCGCAGGATTCTCGCAATGGTTTACGAGCCTGTCGATGCGAATTGGCGCGGTATCGGTGTCATCCCACAGTCGGGCTTGAAGATGCGCGAGGAATTTGCAGCATTTGATATCGAGCAGCTGCATCCTATCGAGACAGCTGCCGGCCATGTAAAGAGCGGCTGCCGCTGCGGCGATGTTCTGCGCGGCATCATACAGCCGCCAGCTTGTCCGCTCTTTGGCAGGGCATGCGAGCCGACACATGCTGTCGGTCCCTGCATGGTTTCGGTCGAAGGCGTTTGTGCAGCATGGTATAAATACGGAAGGGGAAGGTTTACCTATGGCGCATGAAGCAGTCATACAAATGGCGCATGGCGCGGGCGGCAAGATGAGTGAAGAGCTCATGAAAACCGTCTTTCTTCCCATTTTCGGCAATGAGAAACTCGACGTCCTCCACGATGGTGCCAAGCTTGCGATGGGAGGGAATCTCGCCTTTACGACAGATTCCTACGTCATATCGCCGCGCTTTTTTCCGGGCGGCAACATCGGAAAGCTCGCCGTCTGCGGCACGGTCAACGACCTTGCGATGACGGGTGCTGTACCGAAATACATCACCTGTGCTATGATTCTCGAAGAGGGACTGCCGATAGCTGAGCTCAAGGAGATTGCACGGACGATGCAGCACATGGCAGATGAGGCAGGTGTTGCCGTTGTCACAGGAGATACGAAGGTGGTTGAACGCGGAAAGGCGGACGGCATCTACATCAATACGGCGGGCATCGGAGAGCTGATACAAGGTGCGGACATTGCCCCGAAGAACGTCACTCCCGGCATGAAGGTGTTGCTGTCGGGCTGTCTCGGCGATCATGCAGCGACGGTGCTCGCAAAAAGGCATGGGCTTTCCCTTCCGGACAGCCTCATGACCGACTGTGCTCCCTTAGGACGCATGGTGCAGAGGGTTCTTGCTGCCGCTCCGCACACGGCGTGTTTGAGGGATCCGACGAGGGGCGGCGCCGCGGCGGTACTGAATGAAATCGCTGTGGCGGCAAAGGTCGGCATTAAGCTGGAAGAGGACGCTGTTCCCGTTCATCCTGAAGTGCAGGCTGTCGCCGATATCTTGGGCTTTGACCCGCTCTACCTTGCCAATGAGGGAAAGTGCATTGCCTTTGTTCCCGCCGATGAGGCAGATGCTGCCCTGCAGGCTATGAAGGAAGATCCATATGGAAGAGAGGCAAGGGTTATCGGCGAGACGACGAAAGAAGCTTCCGGGATTGTGGCGCTTGAAACCGCCATTGGGGGACTTCGCATCGTGGATATGCCGCTGGGGGCACTAGTGCCGAGGATATGTTGATGCGTGCTGGCTT
>ERZ773057.98-NODE-98-length-41156-cov-36.651079_pt1 | contig 41156 bp, 31 predicted proteins | sample MGYA00580629_ERZ773057 | MGnify/ENA primary metagenome ERZ773057 (study PRJEB29015, sample SAMEA2738143) | human oral metagenome | biome: human oral; feature: human-associated habitat; material: saliva | place: China | collected 2163 ...
TGGGTGATATTCAGCCGCGTACCGTTAGCGGGTACATCGGTTCGTTGGAACGTATCTTCCTCGTCGAGGAACAAGACGCGTGGTCTCCACAGATACGCTCGAAGACTGCTATTCGCTCCGCCTCTAAGGTTCACTTTGTTGATCCGGCGCTGGCTGCTGCGGCCTTGGGAGCATCCTCGCGTAAGCTGCTCGCGGACTTGAACACGGCGGGACTCTGGTTCGAATCGATGGTCGTCCAGCACCTGCGCACCTACATGCAGGAGCTTGGGGGGCAGGTCATGCACTACCGAGATAAGGCGGGACGAGAGGTCGATGTGATTGTCGAGCTCCCTGATGGTCGATGGGGAGCGATTGAGGTCAAGCTCGGGCAACCCGCGATACCTGCTGGAGCCAAGAGTCTGATGCGATTCCTTGAGGTGGTTGACGATGAGCGCATGGGGGCGCCTTCCTTCGCTGCTGTCGTGACGGCTGATGGTCCAACGATGACGCTCGAGGGCGGGGTTACCACGTTCTCACTGGCCGCTCTCACCGCCTCATGAACGAACGTCGGGGAGTCCCACTGACAGCGCGAGAAGGAAACGGGCCGAACGCTTCGTGAGGAGCCCAACCGGGCCCCTGCCTCGTCGCCGGGGCAGATCCCGGTACGATAGGCGCATGACCGATTCTTCTACACCCACGCCCTCCCCCGCAGACGACACCCCCGAGCAGGTCAAGGTTCGCGCGGCCAAGCGCGCGCGCCTCATGGAGGCCGGCATCCCCGCCTACCCCGTGCGCCTGCCGATCACGACCACCATCAAGGCGGTGCGCGAGAAGTACGCGCATCTCGAGGCCGGCGAAGAGACCGAGGACTACGTGGGCCTGGCGGGCCGCGTCATCCTCGCGCGCAACGGCGGCAAGCTCTGCTTCGCGACCCTCATGGACGGTGAGGGCAACAGGATTCAGGTCATGCTCTCCGCGGCGTCCGTCGGTGCCGACTCGTTGGCCGCCTACAAGAACGACGTCGACCTGGGTGATCACCTCTTCGTCCACGGTCGCGTGATCTCCTCGCGCCGCGGCGAACTCTCGATCTTCGCGACCCCCGCCGAGGTCACCTCCGAGGCGCAGGCCGCCTACGACGCCGCTCCCACAGCGCTGCCCGCCCCCGATGCTTCCTGGGCCATCGCCTCCAAGGCGCTGCGTCCCCTACCTAAAACCTGGACGACCGAGGACGGCGAAGAGATTACGCTGTCCGAAGATCAGCGTATTCGCCGCCGTGAGCTCGACCTGATCACGCGCCCGGCCGCGCGCGACATGGTCCGTATCCGCGCGGCCGTCAACCGCTCGCTTCGTGAAAACTTCTTCCGTCGCGACTACATCGAGCTGGAAACGCCGATGCTGCAGGCGATTCACGGCGGCGCAGCGGCGCGTCCCTTCGTCACGCACATGAATGCGCTCGACATGGACCTCTACCTGCGCATCGCGACCGAGATCTACCTCAAGCGTGCTGTCGTTGGCGGCGTTGATCGTGTCTTCGAAATCAACCGAAACTTCCGAAACGAGGGAATGGATTCCTCGCATAGCCCTGAGTTCACGGCCTTGGAGGCCTACGAGGCTTACTCGGACTACAACGGTATGGCGGACCTGACGCGCGATCTCATTCAGCAGGCTGCGCGTGACGCCTTCGACCTGTCTGAGGGTGAGGAGGTTGTGCGCCTGGCGGACGGCACTGAGTACGACCTGTCAGGTGAGTGGGACCGCATTGACCTGTATGGCTCGACGTCGGAGGCCCTGGGTGAGGAGATTACGGTGGAGACGCCGCGCGAGACCCTGGTCAAGTACGCGGAGCGTATTGGCCTGGAGGTCGACGACTACGCGGTGTCCGGCAAGATCGTTGAGGATATTTTTGAGGAGCTTGTCGGCTCTAAGTTGTGGGCGCCGACCTTCGTCTATGATTTCCCGGAGGATACGTCCCCGCTGACCCGCTACCATCGTTCCCGTCCCGGTTTGACAGAGAAGTGGGACCTGTATGTGCGCGGCTTTGAGACGGGTACTGCCTACTCCGAGCTGGCTGATCCGGTGGTTCAGCGTGAGCGTTTCGAGGCGCAGGCCCTCGCGGCTGCTAACGGAGACCCTGAGGCCATGGTCCTGGATGAGGACTTCCTGGTCGCTATGGAGCAGGGCTTCCCGCCGTGCGGCGGTATGGGCATGGGGATTGATCGCCTGCTGATGGTTCTGACCGGCCAGGGCATCCGCGAGACGATTCCGTTCCCGCTGGTTAAGCGCCTGGGCTGAGCCGATCGACAATGTGGCTCCGGCCTCGTTCGTTCAGCGGACGAGGCCGGGGCTTAGTTGCGTGGGGTGGCCGGGGTCAGGGGCGTGTGCGCTTTTTGAGGGCGCGCGTGTGGACGAGGTCGAGGAGTTCGTGTGCGGCGCCGTCGTCGAGGACGAGGTCGGTGGCGACTCCGGCGCGTAGGGCGCCGAGGAGTGGCAGGGCTTTGGAGGCGCCGGAGACGACGCACAGGCGTCGCGGGATCCTCTTGAGCGTTGAGGGGCTTGGGCCGGAGGCTCGTTCGTTGAGGTGCATGTTCGTCGAGCCGTCTTCGCGGATGAGTACGGTGCACACGTCGCCGACGACGCCGTCGTTTTGTGCGGAGGCGATCTCGTCGGGTTCGAGGAATCCGCCCGAGTAGACGTGGGAGGGCAGGCGTGCGGACATGGATCCGACGCCGAAGAGGGCGACGTCGGCGCTGTCGATCGTGTTGAGGACGGATTGGACGGAGCGTTCGCGCCAGAGGGCTTCTTTGGTGTCGGCGTAGTCGAAGAAGGCGGGCACGGGGAAGTTGACGATGCGCCCGCCGATGGCCTTGGCCGCGCAGGACATGATGGCCTCCGCGTAGGGCATGCCGGACTCGGTGGCGGTCGCGGCACCGTTGAGCTGGACGACCGTCGAACCGGCGAAGGTGACGTGGGGCATGGCGCGGGTGACCTCGGCGGTTGTGTTGCCCCACGCGATGCCGAGGGTGACTCCGGGGAAGAGCATGTCGACGAGGTGCTCGGCGGCAACCAGGGCGACGTTGTGGAGGCGATTGACCTCGGTGTGGACGTCGTGGACGGGCACGACGGATACCTGGACTCCGAAGAGGTCTGCGATTTGCCCGGCAAGGGTTCCTTTGGTGCCCGGGGATGCGGACACGGAGATGCGCACGAGCCCGACCTCGCGGGCGTGTGCGAGCAGTCGGGATACGGATGAGCGCGATATTTGCAGGTGGCGAGCGATTGTTTCCATCGTCTGACCCTGCAGGTAGTACATTGAGGCTGCCTCATGCGCCTGTTCGTCACGTATTGTCACGTTTTCTAGTGTGCCATGCACAAGCGTGCAGATGTGTGATTTTGGGTATTCATTCGCCTTATCCTCGGGCTAGATTTGCCTGCGACAGATGGTCAGGGTCACACCAAGGGTGCTGAACGAACGTGCATTCGGCTTGGGCCGACGTGCATGAAGTGCAATACTTGGGGTGATCCGTCAACAGTATCCATGGGGTTATTGTTAGATGGCACATAGTTAGCGGTGATTCATCACCGGTGACCCGGCGTGAGGACGCGCCGGAGAAAGATAGGAAACATGCTCTCAACACTGCTTCCGGCAGCCGCTGACGCGACTGCCCCTACCACCGGCCAGATTTTCTGGTCTGAGTTCCTCGGCACAGCGGTTCTGCTTCTCCTCGGTGGTGGCGTCGTCGCCACCAACCTCCTGCCCAAATCCAAGGGCAAGGGCGGCGGCTGGCTTCTCATCAACTGGGGATGGGGCCTCGCGGTCTTCGCCGGCGTCTACGTCGCCTTCCGTACCGGTGGCCACCTGAACCCCGCCGTCACGATCGCCAAGGTCGTCGGCAACATGTTCGACCCGAGCGTCACCCTTAACGGTCCCGCCGTCGAGGCCGGCGGAATTCCCGTCAACGGCACCAACGTCGCCATCTACATCGTCGCCCAATTCCTCGGCGCCTTCGTCGGTGCCATCCTGTGCTGGCTCACCTTCAAGAAGCACTTCGATGAGGACTGCGACCCCGCCCTCAAGCTCGGCGTCTTCTCCACCGGCCCCGAAATCCGCTCCTACGGTTGGAACTGCCTCACTGAGGCCATCGGCACCGCCGTCCTCATCCTGTGGGTCTACGTCTCCGGCTACACCGAGACTGCGATTGGCCCGCTCGGTGTCGCCCTCATCATCGTCGTCATCGGTAACTCCCTCGGCGGCCCCACCGGTTACGCCATCAACCCGGCCCGTGATCTCGGCCCGCGTATCGCCCACGCGATCCTGCCGATCAAGGGCAAGGGTGGCTCCGACTGGGGCTACTCCTGGGTTCCCGTCGTCGGCCCCATCATCGGCGCCATCGTCGGTACCGTCATTTACTTCCTCGCCCTCGCCTGAGGGTAAGCGCGCGGGCGAGGCTGCCACGGCCTCGCCCGCGCCATCCCCGCCGCCGGGGAACCAATCATCTGGTGGGACGCAGACGTCCCGTACGCCGCGCTGGTGGCCACGCGCGGCCCCCACAACGACGTGACAAAACTTCCGAAAGGACACTCATGACCACCCCCGAAATGTTCGTTCTCGCCATCGACCAGGGCACCACCTCGACTCGTGCGATCATCTTCAACCACGCCGGCGAGATCGTCGCGGTCGGCCAGCAGGAGTTCACCCAGATCTTCCCGAATCCGGGCTGGGTTGAGCACAACCCCATCGAAATTTGGGACACCACTCGCACCGTCGTCGCCGAGGCTCTGCAGAAGGCAGAGATCAACCGCCATCAGCTGGCCGCCATCGGCATCACCAATCAGCGTGAAACCACTGTCGTATGGGACAAAAACACCGGCGAACCCGTCTACAACGCGATCGTCTGGCAGGACATGCGTACCTCCGACATCGTCAAGGAACTCGAGGGCGACGAGGGTCCGGATCGCTTCCGTCAGATCTGCGGCTTGGGTTTGTCCCCCTACTTCTCCGGCTCGAAGATCAAGTGGATCTTGGATAACGTCGAGGGCGCTCGCGAGCGCGCCGAGGCCGGTGACCTGTACTTCGGCAACACCGACTCCTGGGTTTTGTGGAATCTGACGGGCGGCGTCAACGGCGGCGTGCACTGCACGGACGTCACCAACGCCTCGCGCACGATGCTCATGGACATCCGCACCCTGCAGTGGCGCGAGGACGTCTGCGAGATCTTTGGCATCCCGATGTCGATGCTCCCCGAGATCAAGTCCTCCTCCGAGATCTACGGCTACGGCCGCAAGAACGGCCTCCTCGTTGACACTCCGATCGCCGGCATCCTCGGCGACCAGCAGGCAGCCACCTTCGGCCAGGCCTGCTTCGAGAAGGGCATGGCGAAGAACACCTACGGCACCGGCTGCTTCATGCTTATGAACACCGGCACGGAGCCCGTCTTCTCCGACAACGGTCTGCTCACGACCGTGGCCTACAAGCTGGGCGATCAGCCGGCCGTCTACGCGCTCGAGGGCTCGATCGCCGTGGCCGGTTCGCTCGTGCAGTGGCTGCGCGACAACCTGGGCATGATCGTCAAGTCCTCTGACATTGGCGCGCTGGCCTCCACGGTCGAGGACAACGGTGGCGTGTACTTCGTCCCCGCATTCTCCGGCCTGTTCGCCCCCTACTGGCGTTCGGACGCGCGCGGCGCGATCGTGGGCCTGACCCGCTTCGTCAACAAGGGCCACATTGCCCGCGCCGTCGAGGAGTCGACCGCGTTCCAGAGCGCCGAGGTCCTCGACGCGATGAACGCCGACTCCGGCGTGCCGCTCAAGGAGCTCAAGGTTGACGGCGGCATGACGCACGACGACCTGGTCATGCAGTTCCAGGCCGACCTGTGCGGCGTGGACGTCGTCCGCCCGAAGGTTATTGAGACGACCGCCCTGGGTGCCGCCTACGCGGCCGGCATGGCGGTTGGCTACTGGGAGAGCACCGACGACGTCGTCGCCAACTGGCAGGAAGGCAAGCGCTGGAAGCCCACCATGGAGCCCGCCGAGCGTGACCGCACCTACCGCCTGTGGAAGAAGGCCGTCACCCGCACCCTGGACTGGGTGGATGACGACGTGTTGTGATCACGTGCCTGATCGAGGGACGAGGCCGGGGCTGCGCGAGCGGTCCCGGCCTCGCCGTGTGCGGGGGGTGAGGGGCTAGAAGGATTCGCAGCGCACGCGCCCACCGGCGTCGCGTATGAGGTGGGCGGCGTCGGCGACCATGAGGGGTGAGCCGCACACGTAGTAGGTGGCGTCGGTGTCGATGCCGGCTTCGCGTAGGTAGTTCGTGACTCGCCCGTGGAAGGTTCCGGGAGTGTTCTCGCGGCTCACGCAGCGTATGGTGCGCGGCAGGGGCGTGTTTACGTGGCGTGTCGGGTCGTCGGTGGTCGTTGCGTACCCGAGGAGGAGAACATCATCGTTTCGTACGTCACGCTCGAATTCCGCAAGGAAGGGGGCGATTCCTGTTCCGGTTGCGATGAATACGCGGCGTCGGGTGTCAGGTGTTGTCGCGCGCGTGTCAGAAGTGCCCGTGTTGAGGAGGAATTGCCCCAGAGGGAGTTCGATGTCGACGGTGTCTCCAGCTGTCACGTGGCTCGCCCATGCCGCGCCGAGTCCGCGGGTGCGAACGTCTATGAGTAGGCGCACGGCCTGGCCGGGTCCGCAGGCGAGCGAATAGGGGCGCCACTCGAAGGGTGCGACTCGCACGAGCGCGTACTGGCCTGCATGCCACAGGGCGGGTGTGGGCAGACGGAGTGTGATGTCTCGGATGGTGGGGGTCGCCCAGCTGGCGCACTGTACGCTTCCCCGGTGCCGCCTGGCGCCGACGTTACGATCTGAGCCGGATTCGTAGGGGTGCGTTGCGGGAGTTGAGGCGTTGTCCTGTGCGTGAAGGGCGGCTGTGATGCGCGGGTATCCTGCGGGTCCCAGGGCCTTGCAGGTGGCAGACATGCCCGCCATTGCGGCTCCTACGATCCCGGGCATTCCTGCGTCTTGTCCGGTGAGGAAGAGGTTCGCGATGGGTGTTGAGGGGGTGGCCAGGTTGGCCTGGAATCGTTCGGGTGTGAGGGGCAGCCCGTAGAAGCAGCCCTGGGTGTGGGATGTGAAGTGTTCGATGGTCAGTGGGGTGCCCACTTCGGCGTAGGCGATGGCGTCTCGTAGTCCGGGAACGGCTGTCTCTGCGAGGTCAATGAGTCCGCTTTTCATGACTTCTGTGAGGGTCTCGTAGTCCCGGCCTCTATTCTTCGGCCGTGTTCCCGCCCAGCGTTCGAAGGCCTCGGGCGTGACAAAAGAGACGATCTCCGCTGTCGCGTGTGGTTCCCCGGACTTGATGCCTGGGAAGGAAATGAAGGCAGACTGTGGGTGCCCGTCGAGGAGGTCGGCGGTCATCTGGGCCGGATCGTCGGGGCAAGCCGGTGTTGTCACCCAGACGTTCGATCCGTCGACGGTTTCGGGGTAGTGGTCGAGAATTAGGTAGACGATGACCGCTGTGCCTCCGTGTCCGAGGCTGGCGATCTTTTCACGTATGGGCGCTGTGAGTGCGCCGGTTGGCCCTGTGGTTGGTAGCAGGCGCGTGTATGTCTCGCGCGCGCCGATGCCGGACATGATGATCGGTGCACGTTCTTCGTAGGAGAGGGGGATGGGACCTGAGCGGTCGGTGACGCGCACGCCGACCGCTCGTCCGGCCTCGACAATGATGCTTTCGACGTCTTGTGCGACGCGGATCTGTCCGCCCTTGTCGCGTATGTGCTCTTCAATCATGCGTGCGATCTGGCCGCTGCCGCCGTGCGGGAACCATGCGCCGTTCATGTAGTGGCTGACGATCATCGCGTGGGCGACGAACGCGCTGCGCGCGGGTTCGACCCCGTAGTCGCCCCATTGTGTGGTGAGGAGTGCGCGCAGGGCGGGGTCGTGGAAGCGGCGCTTCATGTAGTGCTGCGTTCGCTCGAGCGCGCAGCCTTCCAGTAGGCGTCCTGCGAGGCGTAGGGCGGGGGCGGCCCGAGGGGGAACCATCTCTCGCGCGTATCCGAGCGACATCCAGGAATAGGCTCGTCGAACGTCCTTGCAGTATCGACGGATCGCTTTCTTTTCGTGTGGGAAGAGGGAGGTGAGGAGGTGGAGGTATTCCTGGAAGCCTGAGGGGATCGCGACGTCGAGGCCGTGGCCGGGCAGACAGAATCGGTCGTAGTGTTCGGGCATGCGAGTCCATGTCAGGGAGCCGCCGGTGAGGTAGTCCATGAGTTGGCGTGGGCGCGAGCCGGGTTCCATGTCTCCCACGTAGTGAAGGCCTACGTCCCACGACGCTCCCATGCGGCGGAATGAGTGTGTGAGGCCGCCTGGGGTGGAATGTTTTTCGAGGACGAGTACGCGTGCTCCGGTGGTTCGGGCGAGCAGTCCGGCGCTCGTTAGCGATCCGATTCCAGAGCCGATGATGATCGCGTCGTACATGGGAACTCCCAAAACTAGACAGTGTCTACTCATGGGATCATGTGTGGGTAGACACTGTCAAGTTGTGGTCCAGTGTCGGTTACACTGTGGACATGACGCGCTCCACCACACCCGACGGGCTACGCGAGGCGATCCTGACCATCAGTCGCAACCTGCTCAACGAGGGAGGGCCAGCCTCGCTGTCCATGCGCGAGGTCGCCCGCCGCGCGGGATGCACCCACCAGGCTCCCTACCACTACTTTCAAGGGCGTGAAGCAATCCTTGTCGTCCTTGTCGAGGAGGGGTACCGACGCCTGGAAGAAGCACTGGCGCAGGCTCGCAGGGCCAACGAGGGAGCCGCGCCGGACGTGATCACTCGCGCGGCGGGGTGCGCCTACCTGACGTGTGCCCTGGCCAATCCCGGAGTCTTCCGCATCATGTTCCGATCCGACATGTACGACTCGGATGCCCATCCGCAGGTGAGGACAGCAAGCTTGGCAGCTCGCGCTCAGCTGCGCTCCCTGGCGCGCCTTGCCTATGGAACCGACGACCCGCGCGCGGAGTTGACCCTGTGGGCCTACGTTCACGGCCTCGCGACCCTCGCCCTCGACGGGCCGCCCGCCCTCGGTGTTGGTGAACAAGTGCGCCGCTGTGCCCTGGAGGCGATCGATGCTCCCTATTTCGTTGACGGACTCCGAGGGGTCCGTTAACCCCAACGTGGCGACAGAGCAGTCCTAGGACCCAAGGCCAACAGTGGCGTTCGACGCGTCACCTACAATTGACCCCATGGAAAGCTCTAACAATCAAACGACATATCTCGTCGTCGACGGCGAAAATATCGACGCGACGCTGGGCCTATCGGTCCTGGATCGGCGCCCCAATCCCGAGGAACGCCCCCGCTGGGACCGCGTCCTCGAGAGCGCGCACGGACGCTGGAACCAGCGTGCCAAAGGCCTGTTCTTCCTGAACGGCTCCTCCGGCTTCCTGCCCATGGGCTTCGTTCAGGCACTGACCGCCATGGACTACTCGGTCATCCCCCTGTCAGGTCCCGCCGACATGAAGGTCGTCGACGTCGGCCTGCAGCGCACGATGGATGCTATCGCGGCCCTCGACTCGGGCGACGTCATCCTCGCCAGCCACGACGCTGACTTCCTGCCCCAGCTTGAGGCTCTCCTGGACCAGGGACGCCGCGTCGCCGTCATGTGTTTCAAGGAGTTTCTTTCCTCCCAGCTCCACGAGCTGGAGGAGCGGGGCCTGGAAATTATCGACCTGGAGTACGACGTCCATGCCTTCCAGGTCCACCTGCCCCGGCTCCACATTATCGACATCGACGACTTCGACCCGATGTCCTTCCTGTAAACGCGCGTCTGGGTGTATCCCTCACGCAACGACGAAGCCGGGCAGCCCCGCAGGGGCCGCCCGGCCTTTCTATGAGCGCAATATTAGCCGCAGATCACTGTGCGGACTTGCCCTTGAGAGCGGCCAGGCGAGCCTCGATCTCGACCTGCGAAGAATCGGTTTCAAGCTCTGCGAACTGGGCATCCAGGCTGGATGCGGCCAGCTCGATTTTGCCCTGGGCCAGGGCCTCCTGGCGGCGAACGCGGTCCTCGAAGCGGCCGAGCTCGCTCGTGGGATCCAAAATGTTGATGGAACCCAGCGCGTCCGTGACCTGCGCCTGCGCCTGGGCGGTCTTCTCGCGGGCGATCAGCTGGTCGCGGCGCGACTTCAGCTCGGAGAGCTTGTCCTTCATCTGCGACAGGCCCTTCTTCAGGCGCTCGGCGACCTCACGCTGTGCCTGGAGTGAAGGCTCCTCGGTCTTGACCTCGTTCTCGAACTGGATCTGCTTACCGATTGCGACCTTGGCCAGGTCGTCCCACTTGTTAGCCCCGGCCTCGTCACCTGCGGCGCGCAGGGCATCGGCCTTCGCGGACGCGGCGGCAGCCTTCTGACCCCAGTCAGCCGCGGCCTTCACGTCCTCCTCGTAGTCCTTCTCGGCCATGCGCAGATTACCCAAGGTCTGGGCGATCGCGTTCTCGGCCTCGATGATTGAGTTCGTGTAGTCACGGACCAGCTGATCGATCATCTTCTGCGGGTCCTCGGCCTTGTCGAGGATGGCGTTAATGTTGGCCTTAGCGAGCTGGGCGATGCGGCCCAGGATCGTCTGCTTTTCAGCCATGATGTTCTCCTTTATGGTGACGTGCGCTCGTGCGCGGGGTGAGCGCGAGGCAAAGGCCCCGCAGGTCGGTGGGTTGACGGGCCCTGATGGGCCAGGAATGCATCCTCGAAGCTATGAGTGCTTCCGGAGGACTCGGTAGCAGCTTGGTGGCGCGTTCTCCTCCCAACTGGTGGTGAACAGAGCAATATACATGTTTGTGCAACGTCATGTCACACAAGATGTGTGATGTGTGGCATATCGGTTTGGTGGGCGGACAACGCGCCAGCGCACACGCAGCGTTCCTCACGCGCTACCCGCGGCAAACCTAAAAATGGCCCTTACTGCCCGAGAAACCGCCGCCGAAACTCCCGGAACTTCCCGAAAAACCGCCGGAGGAATGGTGACTCGAACTGCTCCGCCTCGAACTCGAACTACCCCAGCTCGAACTCGAACTACCCCAGCTGGAACGGCGAGAACTGCCGCCGCTCGACGTGAGGATCGACCACAGGATCTGCTCTCCCAGCGACGGACCAGAATCACGACCCGGGTCGCGCTCGTAGTTGTATTCGGATTCTGGCCAGCTGTACTGCGGGCGGCTCAGCGGCGTCGCGAGGACACGGTCCGCGAGAGTACGCGATTGAGCGGCCAAGGAAGTCGCCTGGTTCGGGTCGGAGTCCAATGCCTCGCGCGCTGCCTTGAGAGCCTGCTCCGAATCGTTGAGGGTCGAACGCACGGCGAGGTCCATCGCACCGCGTCGCCCCTGCACGTAACGCTGTGCGCGCGTCAACGCGGACTCGGCCAGAGCCATCTGGGAACGGGCGGTAGACCGCGCCCTCTCGTCGTTGTCCCTCCGGGTACGCAGGGGCGCAAGCGCGGCGTCGAGGTTCGCCTCCGCGCTGCGCAAATGCTCGAGAGCCGCCAGCGGATCGCCGTTGTTGAGCAGCGCCGCCTGCCCATCCGCGATGGCTGCGTGAGCGTCACTGACGAGCGGGTCGAAGACGGCTGAATCGGCCTTCAAGGCGGACGTGTCGGTAATGTCAGAGGAGATAGATCCGATCGCAGCGCCAAGGCGGTCATGGATCGCATCAAGGTCTGATTTTGCGGAGAAGATCGCGTCGGTTTGGTGCGTGGCCATCATGAGCGCGCGGTGTGCCGTATCGAGTGAACTCTCCGCGCGGGCGCGGTCCGTTTCTACCATCTGCTGGGCTTCTCCCAGGGCCTTGTCGGCAGTGTCCAGCAGGGCTGCAGCCTGCTCAGGATTGTCCTGCAACGACGCGAGCATCTGCGGCGGGTAAATTCCAGCAATGCTCACCAGCTCGGCCTTGGCGCGCTCCAGGTCGGCGCGCTGTTCGGTCAGGCGCTCGCGGGCATCGCTGATGCGCGTGGGCAGGGTTGCCTGCTCTGAGCGTTTCTTCTCGAAGGAAGCCTGGATGTTGCTCAGGGGATTCATGCTGGTGCCCAGGTCGCGCATGATGCTGGTCGCCAGGTTTGCACGCGCAGTGGGGTTCGTGGAGCCGTTCATCTGTTTTTGCGTCTCGAAGCAGCGTGCGACCGACTCTTTGGCGAACTCTAGGGTGCGGGCGAACTCGTCCGTTTGGGCGATGCCGAATTGGGCGCGCGCGAAATCGAGTTCGTCGGCGGCTGAGCGGACCTGCTCGTCGGCAGCCAGGAGCTGATGGTTGGCTTGGGTAACCTTCTTGTGACTGTCATCGATGGACGTGCGCGTCACCTCTTCGGTGACTCCGCCCCGGCGTTTCGACGTTGAGGCGATTAAGAATCCTATCCCCCCGAAGGTGATGAGGGCGAGGAAGACGACGATGGAAGGGCCGAAAGAGCCGCCGATGAGGTTACCGCGCCGGGAGTTTCGGGAGGTGGCCGAGGGGCTACTTGTGGATGCGTTCGTTAGGGAGTTAATGAAGGCAACGGCGCCAGACGCGCCGTCCGAGGAGGTCAGGGGGTTGCTGGTCAGCTTGGCTTCGGCTGCCCGCCGCGCGTTATCGCGCGCGCTTTGTGAGACGGAACCGCCGTTGACGCATTCACCGTCCTCACGCTGGGAATAGGCCAGGTAGTAGATGATGTTGCCGTCCGTTGTGCCGGACTTCTTCAAGGTCTGACGGCACCATTCGACGCCGTCGATGCCCGAAAGGTCATCGACGATGACGACGTCGACGGTGATTCCCTTTGCCCGGGCGTCGCGGGCGGCACTTTCTATGCGCGCCCGGTCGGAGTCTGAAAGCCATCCGTTCGGGTCAGTGACAATACCGCTCGTGGCGAGTGGGGATGCGGCGAAGGTGGGCGCGCCCACCGCGATGAGTAGCGTGGTCAGTAATGCGATGAGGTTCAATCGGCGGATTCGTGACACGAGTACCTCCTGCGTTGTGGCGAACAGGCAACGATATACCACGCCACACACTCACGTCCATCGTGTGATGAACAGCGCGCCGCGCGATTACTGCCGTGGGGTCAGTCTACGCGAAATGGGAGTACGTATGGGAGCGTCGGTGCTGTTCGCTACAGGAGAGAGCGCGCTTCGACGTGGGGCGGGTATGCGCCCTATGATAGGGGGAGTCTTGTGGACTAACAGACTATTCACAGAAGGAGGGGACCATGCCTACCGGTAAAGTGAGGTTCTTCGACGCTGATCGCGGTTTCGGCTTCATCACGGGAGACGACGGGGCGGATGTCTTCCTCCACTCGTCCGCGCTGCCCTCTGATTCGCCGAACCCCAGAGTGGGAGCTCGCGTGGAGTACTCGGTGGCTGACGGGCGCAAGGGACCGCAGGCCCTGAGCGTGCGTTTCCTCAAAGAGACAGCTTCCGTTGCCCGAGCTAAGCGCCGTAAACCGCAAGCGATGGTGCCGGTTGTTGAGGACCTCATTAAGCTCCTCGACTCCTCGAGTGCCTCCCTGCGACGAGGCTCCTACCCGGACAACGCGACCAAGATCGCGAAGGTGTTGCGCGCCGTCGCAGAGGAATTTGATGCCTAAAACTGGTGCCCGCACGCGGGCAGTGAAGAAGGACGCGGTCCTGGAGGCCGCGCTCGACGTGGCCCGTGCGGGTGCCGAGGCCGTGGCTCACCCGCGCCCGGTCGGCGAGCATGTGGGCTTCGAAATGGTGTCGGAGCGTCTGGGGACGCACTACTTCGCGTCGACGGACGCAGGCTATGTGGGGTGGTGCTGGGCGGTGACACTCGCCCGCGTGCCGCGCGGACGCGTCGCCACCGTGTGCGAGGTCGATATGACCCCGCGCGAGGGTGCGCTGTTAGCCCCTGAGTGGGTGCCGTGGGAGGCGCGTCTTCGTCCCTCGGACATCTCACGTGAGGACACGCTGCCCTACGTGGCGGACGATGTGCGCCTGGAACAAGGCTTTGAGGATACGAGCGACGATCCGGATCTGCCGGTTGTGCGTGACCTGGGTCTTGGTCGCCCCCGCGTCTTGTCTGAGGAGGGGCGCAGCCAGGCCGCGAAGCGCTGGTATGAGTCGGAGCGAGGTCCGAAGTCGGGTCGCCGCCCACGCAACACCTGTTCCACCTGCGGCTTCCTCATGAAAATGAGCGGCGACATTCGCACCATGTTCGGTGTGTGCGCAAACGAGTGGGCGACGGATGACGGCGCAGTCGTGTCCCTCGATCACACGTGCGGCTCCCACTCGGAGACCGACGTGCCTAAGAATGGGACTGCGTGGCCGGTGCGTCCCTCGCGCGTGAACGAGGGTGCGCTCGATGCTGAGCCGATGCCGCGCGCGTCCGAGCAGGCGGGCACCCAGGCCGTGGCGCAGCAGGCGCAGGAGGCGACGCCGTCCGAGGGCGGGCCGGAGGAAGCGGCGCGGTCCGAGGGCGGGCCGCAGGAGGCGACGCCGTCCGAGGCCTCGATGAACACAGACTGACGGAAAGCACCCGGGACCAGCGCCCGGGTGCTTTCTCAACAAGTGGAAACACGGCGGGAATGTTTGCACCTGGGCGCGCAAGCGTGCACGATTAATCGGTGAATACCCAAGCACAGACCGCCCCATCCCGCGGCGGCTTCACACAGTCACTCGATTCGTTCTTCCAGATTTCCGCGCGCGGCTCGACCATTGGTCATGAGATTCGCGGTGGAATCGTCACCTTCTTCGCGATGGCTTACATCCTGGTTGTCAACCCGGCTATCCTGGGCAACGCCATCCCCACGGATGGTTCTATTACGACCCAGGGCATCGCCGCCGGTACCGCGCTGGTTGCGGGCATCATGACGATCCTCATGGGCGTCGTTGCCAACTATCCGTTGGCCTTGGCCGCAGGCCTTGGCCTCAACGCGGTCGTCGCCTTCACCCTGGTCCTGGGGGCAGGCCTCAGCTACGGCGAGGCCATGGGTATCATCGCGTGGGAAGGTATCCTGATCTTCCTGCTGGTCCTCACGGGCTTCCGCGAGGCGGTCTTCCGTGCCGTCCCCGCCGCCCTGAAGACAGCGATCACGGTGGGCCTGGGCCTGTTCGTCGCTCTCATTGGCCTGGTCAATGCAGGTATCGTGCGCACGGGCGCGACCCCCGTCCAATTCGGTATTTCGGGGTCCCTTGACGGTTGGCCGGCCCTGGTCTTCGTTTTCGGCCTCTTCCTCATGATCATCCTGTACGTGCGGCGTGTGAAGGGCGCGGTCCTGATTTCGATCATCTCCGCGACCGTCCTCGCGGCGATCGTTCAGGCGTTCGCACACATTGATCGCATCTCCGAGACGAACCCGACGGGTTGGGGCCAGACCGTGCCCGAACTCAAGGGTTCCCCGATCGCTATCCCCGTTTTCGATACGCTCGGCAAGGTTGACCTCTTCGGGGGCTTCGGCAAGCTCGGAATTGTTTCCGTCATCCTCCTGGTCTTCTCTCTCATGCTGGCCGACTTCTTTGACACGATGGGCACCATGGTCGCCGTCGGCGCCGAGGGTAATCTGCTGGACGAGCAGGGAAACCCCCCCAAGACCCGCCAGATCCTGATCATTGACTCCCTGGCCGCCGTGGCCGGCGGCGTCGGAGGCGTCTCCTCGAACACCTCCTACGTCGAGTCCGCCTCGGGTGTCGCCGAGGGCGCGCGCACCGGCCTGGCCTCAGTGGTCACCGGCGTGCTCTTCTTGCTCTCGACCTTCCTGGCGCCCCTCGTTGAGCTAGTACCGACAGAGGCTGCTTCCACGGCTCTCGTGTTCGTCGGCTTCCTCATGATGACCCAGGTCACCGACATCGACTGGAAGGCCCCCGAGGTCGCGATCCCCGCCTTCATGACGATGGCTTTCATGCCGTTCGGCTACTCCGTGTCCGTGGGTATCGGCGTTGGTTTCGTGACCTACTCGCTGATCCAGCTGGTCAAGGGCCAGGCCCGTAAGGTGCATCCGCTCCTGTGGGTCGTCTCCGTGCTGTTCGTCGTCTACTTCCTGATGGGGCCGATTCAGCGTCTCTTCGGCGTCGCCTGATTCGTCACCTCTCGTCCCTTCCCTGCCCCGCCGGAGCCTCGCTCCGGCGGGGCAGTCGTATCCTGAGAAGATGCGCCGAGGAGGGGTGCTTCCCAGAGGCTGCCCCCGCCTCGTTCGGCGTGCGCAGCAGCAGCGAGAGAGGGAGGTCTGGCGTGTCGGCAACATTCGCATCCATGCGCTACGTGAACTACCGGTATTGGTTCGTCGCATCCCTGATTGCGTCCACCGGCGCGTGGCTCCAGCGCGTCGCCCAGGACTGGTACGTGCTGACGGTTCTCACCGATCACGACTCGGGGCAGGTCGGTATCGTGACGGCGCTCCAGTTTCTTCCGATCATCCTGTTTTCCGCGTCGGCGGGTGTTCTCGCGGACCGCATCCCCGGGCGTCGTCTCCTCCAGTGCACGCAGGCGGGGGTGGGCCTCGTGTCCCTCGTGATGGGTCTCGTGGTCCTCACGGGCACGGGCGAGCTCTGGCACCAGTACATCCTCGCCTTCGTCTCCGGGACGATCTCCGCGGTCGACACGCCCGCGCGTCAGGCCTTCGTCGGCGAGCTCGTGCCGCCTGACAAGATGGCGAATGCGGTCGCCCTGAACGCCACCGCGTTCCATGCCGCGCGCCTCATCGGCCCGGCATCGGCGGGGCTGTTCATCGACTGGTGGGGGGTGGGCCCCGTCTTCCTGATCGATGCTGGCATGTTCGCGGCCCCCATCATCGCCCTGTTCCTCATGCGCGCCGACCGCCTCTACCCGCGCACCCTCATCCCGCGCGCTCGCGGCCAGCTGCGCGAGGGAATCGCGTACGTGCGCGGGCGCACGGACATCTGCATCATTCTCGTCACGATCTTCGTCGTCAGCGCTCTGGGCATGAATTTTCAGCTCACGAGTGCCCTCATGGCGACGACCGTGTTCGGTAAGTCTGCTGGGTCGTTCGGTGTCCTGTCGACTTTCATGGCTCTCGGGTCGATCCTCGGGTCCACGGCTGTCGCGCGACGTACGCCTCGCTTGCGCGCGATCCTCATGGGGGCTGCATTCTATGGGACCGCCGAGATCCTGCTGGGGCTGTCGCCCTCCTACTGGTGGTTCGCCGTCCTGGCGGTCCCCACCGGCTACGGCATGCTGACGATGAACACGAGCGCCAACGCGCTGATGCAAACGCGCACGGATCCCGATAAGCGCGGACGCATCATGGCCTTGTATTCGCTCGTGTATCTGGGTGCAACGCCGATTGGGTCACCCATCATCGGTCGGATTGGTGCGCTCTTTGGGGCGCGTTGGGCGATCCTGGTGGGCGGGATCGCGTCCCTGAGCATCGCCGTCGCGTGCGGAGTGTGGGCGATGATTCATTGGAAGGCGCGCGTCGTGCGGCGCTCGTCCTTCCCGTGGGTGGGCATCGAGGGGGATTCCTCGGTGGACGCGCCCAGCCGTTCGCTCGACGAGGACTGAGGTGCGTCCCCGGGGGACCGGGAGTTAGAGCACGCGCTCCAGGCAGTAGTCGATGCACTCCAGGAGGGCCTCGACGTCGCCGATCTCGACGCTGGGCCACGTGCCGATGCGCAGCTGGTTGGCCCCAACACCCCGGTAGGCGCCGATGTCGACGATCCCGTAGGCGCGCAGGTGCGCAGCCAGGTCGGTGGCGCGCACGTCAGCGTTGATTTCGATCGTGGCGGTTACGGGGGAACGCCAGGCGGGTTCGGCGACGAAGGGGGAAAGCGCCGGGTGTGCGCTCGCCCAGTCGTAGATGAGGGACGAGGCCTGGGCGCAGTGGGTGGCGACCGCGTCCATTCCGCCGCGCTCGAGGAGCCAACGCACCTGCTGCTGCGCCATGATGATGGTCGCGACGGCGGGGGTGTTGAGGGTCTGGTCGCGAGCCGAGTTGTCGATCGCGGCTGACAGGGACAGGAACTGCGGGATCCAGCGCTCGCCTGGGGCGGTCTCGACGCGGCGCGCGCGCTCGATGGCGGCGGGGGAGAGGATGGCGACCCAGAGGCCGCCGTCGGAGCCGAGGGACTTCTGGAGGGAAAAGTAGTAGGCGTCGACTTGGGTGAGGTCGATTGGTGCGGCGCCCGCGATCGAGGTTCCGTCCACGAGGGTCAGTGCCCCGGGGGCCGCGACGCGGTAGACGGGGGAGGTCACGCCCGTCGAGGTCTCGTTGTGGGGGTAGGCGTAGGCGTCCACGCCTTGGGAAGCGTCGCGCGGAGCGAGTGTGACCAGTGAGCCAGCCTCGGCCTCGTCGATGAGGGGTGTCCCCAGGTGTGGGGCGCGTTCCGCTTCTAAGGCGAATTTCGCACCGAAGGCCCCCCACGATCCGAACGCTGCGCGCGAGGAGATGAGGCACGCGCAGGCCATGTCCCAGAATGCTGATGCTCCGCCGTTGCCCAGGACGACTTCGTAGCCGTCGGGAACGTTCAGGAGGGTGCGCAGGCCGTCCTTCAGGTCGGCGACGACTGTGCGCACGGGGGCGGCGCGGTGCGAGGTGCCCATGAGGAGGGGGGCGAAGAGGGCCTGAAGTTGGTCGGCGCGTACCTTGGAGGGGCCGCAGCCGAAGCGTCCGTCGGTGGGTAGTAGTTCGGGGTTGATGTCGGGGAAGTCCACCATGCTGATAGCCTAACTTAGGGTTTGTCGGTATTTCCATCATGCCCATTAATCGAATTGTCGTGAACAAGGACACGTTGCGACACGCTGTTTTTCGCGTCTTAGTGTCGTTTTCTTCCAAGAAAAGAAAGGTCACCCTATGCTGATGATCGTAGGGACCCTTGAAGGAGGATGACGTGGCGGACCTGATTGATACCACGGAGATGTACCTTAAGACCATTCTTGAGCTCGAAGAAGACGGGGTGACGCCCCTGCGGGCTCGCATCGTGGACCGGCTGGGTCATTCGGGGCCTACTGTGTCACAGACCGTGGCCCGTATGGAGCGTGACGGGCTGTTGCATGTCATGGGGGACCGTCGTCTGGAGCTGACGCCAGAGGGACGCGCTCGCGCGACCGAGGTGCTGCGCAAGCATCGCCTGGCGGAGTGTCTCCTGTTGGACGTTATCGGATTGGAGTGGGCGCAGGTCCACGATGAGGCCTGTCGCTGGGAGCATGTCATGAGCGACGCCGTGGAGGAGCGCCTGGTGGAACTCCTCCATGATCCGAACGTTGATCCTTATGGCAATCCTCTGCCGGGCATGGGGGGAAGTGAACGTATGCATTCTGCCGAGCTTGCGGTGCGTTCCTTGGAGTCTGGGGTGCTGACGTTGGGGCGCATTGGTGAGCCGATCCAGGCCGATGCTGAGGTGCTGGCTGCTTTCGATGAGCTGGGTTTGCGTCCGGGGGCACGCGTGGGTCTGTCGGCGCACGGTGATGTCGTGCGTGTGTCGGCGTTTGGTGAGTCTGGTGAGGTCATGGGGTATCTGACGATTCCGATGGCGTTGGCCGCTCATCTGTTCGTTCTCGGCGTGTAGTCCTCTCATTGGGTCGTGCGACGAGGCCGGGGTTCGTTGGGGCCTCGGCCTTCGTTGTGCGCTCAATTCGGTATATCTCGAATGATGAAATGGGTGTGACGAGTTTCCGGTTGGGGGAGTTTTCCCTGATACGCCGGGGTGTTAATGTCACGGAATGATAACGGCGGGGGATGGTGGTGTTACCGGAACGTGACATTGACCAGGTGTGCAGGCTATAGTGAATACCGGTCATCAGACCAACCACCCATTCGGGACCCGAAGTGAGACAACGGATGGGATGGAAAGAGCGTCTCACGCGGGGAACCCATTAACGGCTCCTCGAAGCCTTGGGGTTAAGCTCGCGAAGCGAGCCGGGCCTCCCGCCCGAACCCGACAGCTAACCTCGCAGGGAAACAGGGAGAAAACGAGTGAAGACTTCTAAGCCTGCTCCGCGTCACCGCCTGGCACGTCGCCCGCTGACCGCTTCCATGGTTGAGGGCATGACCCCCGCGAACGCCGCTCGCCCGATCGCCTTTGCGTCGGCTGCTGGTGTCGCGCTGACTGCTATCGCCGCCGGCGTTGCGAACGCCGCCCCGGCCGTTCCCCAGTCCGAGCCGCAGAGCGCTGACCTGAACACTACGACCATCGCCGTTGACGACGTCACCACGGTTGAGGTTCCGGACATCGCGTGGACCGCCGACGATAATACCGCCGAGTCCGTGACTGCCGAGGCTCCTCGCGCCCCCGAGCCGACGCCGGTCGCTACCACCGAGTCCAACGACTCCGCTGCCTCCCGCTCGGAGGCCCGTGCGGATGCGACCTCGTCGGATGCTTCCGCTCGTCAGGCCGCCGTGAATGCCGCTGGTGGGGACATTGTGTCCGTCGCTCTCGGTCTGACTGGCATTCCCTACGTCTACGGTGGCGAGACCCTCGCTGGCCTGGACTGCTCCGGCCTGGTTAAGTATGCGTACGCCGCTGCGGGCATTAATCTGCCCCACTCCTCGTCCGCGCAGGCCGCTGGCGGCACTATTGTGTCCGACCCGCAGCCCGGCGACATCGTGGCCTACCCTGGTCACGTCGCGATCTACATCGGCAACGGCCAGATGGTTGAGGCAACTGTTCCTGGTCGCCTCTCCCAGGTTTCGCCGGTGCGCGCTGGCGCGACTTACGTGCGCTACTGAGCCGCAGTACTTCCGTTACGGTCGCCGCAGCCCTTCGGGGTTGCGGCGACCGTCTTTTCTTCCCGAGTTGGGCTTTCGCGCATCGTTAAAATACGGCACAATATAAGTGACTGCCACCACGAGGAGGACATGATGAGTTCTACCGACGTCATTCTGGTCGGTGTCGACGGCTCGAAGGAGAGCCTTGCCGCCGTGACTTGGGCCGCTGATCGCGGCGCGCGCACCGGGGCGCGCATCCACTGCCTGTGTACCTACGCGCTTGCCTCGTACTCCGCAGCCGCCCTCGACGGCGGCTACGCCATTCTCGACGATGAAGCATTGAAAGCGGGCGCCGAACAGGTCGTCGAAGAAGCGAAGGCCCTGGCCCGGAAACGTGGCGCAACACACGTGTCGGGATCGACGGAGCCGGGTGACCCCGCGGGAGTGCTCATCGACTTTTCCGCCGAGGTCGACATGATCGTTGTCGGCTCGCGAGGAGGCGGCGGCTTCGCCGACCGCCTCCTCGGCACCGTTTCCTCGGCGCTGCCCGCCCACGCCAAATGCCCGGTCGTTGTGGTTCCGCGCCACACCTCGGGAAAGAAGTTCACGCCCGTTGAACGTATCGTCGTCGGTATCGACGGCACCGACCAGCCTTCCTGTGCACTCAAAAAATCGATCGCTGAAGCGCGCGTGTGGGGTGCCCGGGTCACAGCTGTGTCTGCGGTGCCGATCGCGGCAGGACCCTCGGTCATGGCGTGGACCCCCACGGGTGTCGACCACTCGGCTCTCCTCGCCCAAGTACGCGACGGCATGGATGCTGCCATCGAGGCCGCGCTCGATGGGGACGATCTGCGCGTTTCCCGCCACGCCCTTGATGGTTCCGCGCCCTCCCTGCTCATCGAGTTCTCCACTGCCGTCGACCTGATTGTCGTCGGTACGCGCGGTCGCGGTGGTCTCGCAGGAGTGCTCCTCGGCTCGACGTCGCAGACCGTCTTGCACCACTCGACGTGCCCCGTCATGGTCGTGCCCTCCGCTCACCTGGGCGAGGGGGCCACGGCGGTCCACACAGAGTGGGAGCGCCGCTAATTCGACCCCAACCTGGCCGGGGTATCCCACGTGGGACACCCCGGCCAGGTCTCACGTGTGCGCAATATCCCCGGAGAGCGTCACCCGTTCACGGGTCTTGCGGCGCGACGGGCGGGCGCACACTTTGCTAAAGTTGGCCCGGACAACGTGTCACGCCCTCGTAGCTCAGGGGATAGAGCACCGCTCTCCTAAAGCGGGTGTCGGACGTTCGAATCGTCTCGGGGGCACAGATCAGGGGATTGCATGCGCAACGCGCTCGGATACGTCGTCACCTTCATCGCTGCCCTGTGCTGGGGTGCGTCCGGCGTCTCCGCTGACTACCTGATGACCTCCCACGGGATCGAACTGACCCTCGTCAGTTTCTTCCGCATGTTCACAGCCGGCATCCTCACCCTCGGCTTTGCGCTCGCGCGCTCTCGCAGGATCACCACCCAACACCGCGAGCTGGTGACAACGAGGCGTAACTGGCTCCCGCTCGTCTCATACTCCATCTTCGGCCTGGCTGCCTGCCAGCTCAGCTACATGGGCGTTATCCGTGCCTCCAACGCCGGCACTGGTACCGTCCTGGAATACCTGGGCCTCATCCTCATCGTCGTGTGGGTGTGCCTCAGCCACCGGCGCTGGCCGCGCGCCTCCGAGCTGATTGCCATGATCCTGGCGCTGGCTGGCACGTTCCTGCTGTCCACGCACGGCAACCCAGGCACCCTCGCCTTGACCCCCACGACCCTCGCGTGGGGTAGCGTCGCCGCGCTCACCCTGGCGACCTACACGCTGCTACCCGCCCGCCTGATCGCCGCATACGGTGCCGAACTGGTCGTCGGTTACGGCCTGGTTATCGCCGGGGTCGGGGTCGGCCTCGTCGGCCGAGTCTGGCGCTACTCGATCACGTGGACTCCCGACGTCATCCTCGCAATGACAATCACCGTCATACTCGGAACCGCCGTCGCTTTCACCGCCTACCTGTGGGGCGTCAACCGCATCGGACCAGTACGCGCCTCCCTCGTCGGCTGCATCGAACCCATCGCAGCGACAGTCTTTTCCGCCCTCGTCATGGGCAGCGCGTACACGGGCGCAGACATCGCGGGCATGTCCCTCATCATCGGTGCCGTTGTGAGCATATGCGCGGTCGACCTTGTTCGGGCGCGCCGCGTCCGCCAATAAGCGCCCCTGCCGTAGGGTGGAACCGTGGTTCCTAGTATCTTTTCGCGCCGTTCCGCTCCTAAGCCCGAGGCCACCGCGGCCTCGTCCACGCCGACGCACCCGACCACCCTTGTCGGTCAGGCGCGCGCCGCGTGGCGCACACGACTCGAGGAGACCATCGCCACCGAGAGCGGGTCCCTGCCGACGCTGTCACTGACCGAAGCACACCCGGGCGGCCTCGCGCAGCTTTTCACCGAGCACCCCGTACGCCTGAGCCTCCTCATCCGCGAACCCATCGCGCTGGGCCGCGCCCTCGACCGCGCCCGAGCGATCATCGACCGCTCCGAACAACGTGCCGCCACACACGGCACAGGCCCCATTCACCTGGGCATCGGAACCGCCTCGTGGCGCCACGGCACCGAAATCCTCACCGCGCCGGCCCTAGTGCGTCCCGTGCGTCTCGTCCGCCGCGACGACGACGTGCTGATCGCCCTGGGACACGGCGCCCTCCTAGCTCCTGAACTAGCCGACGCCCTGCGCGCCGCAGGCCACGACATCGACGGGCGCGACATCCTCGCCCAGGCCAGCGGCCCCCACGGCTTCTCCTCCTCGCAGGCAATGAACGCCCTGCGCCAGGCCTGCGCCGTCCTCGACCGCTTCGAACTGCGCGACGAGCTGGTTGTCGGACTGTTCTGCCACCCAGCCGGCCCCCTCGCTGCCAGCCTGGAAGCCGACGTGGACGCCCTGGCCGACTCCACCGTTATCCGCGCGCTCGCAGGTGAAGAGGATGCGCGCCGCGCACTAACAGCCGACCCGATCCCCACCAACCCGAACGACCGCGACCCCTGGGCCGAAAAGGGCGTCGGTGACCTCATCCCCGCCCAGCAGGACGCAGTCGAGGCCGCCTCCGACGGACGCAGCCTCTTCATCGACGTGCCCACGCACAGCGATGACTCCTCCATCGTGGCCGCGATCCTCGCGGACGCCGCTGCTACCGGGCGTTCCGTCCTGCATGTCTCAACCTCCCCGTCGCGCTCTATTGCCGCCTACACGCGGCTGGCCGACCTGGGTCTGGCCGACATCGTCGCTAACATCGACGGCTATTCGGACGCGCGACGCGCCCTGGCGGCGCGTGTCAAGGACGCCATGGAGGACATGTCACCGGTCGTCGATCAGGAGAACCTCGACGTGATGCGCTCTCGCCTGCGACACGTGCGCTCCGCTCTGGCGGCCTACGCCACCGCACTGCACGAACCGTACGGGCGCTTCGGAGTATGCCCAGCAGATGCCCTACGTGCCCTCACCGACCTGACGAGCGGCGAGGATGCCCCCACGACGCGCGTGCGCCTGTCCGAGCAAACCCTCTACGACATCGCACTCGACCAGGGCGACAGTGCCAGGTCCCTGTTGCGAGAGGCCCTCGCATCCGGGCGACTCATCACAGACTCCTCCTCGTCATGGTCATCGGCAGTGCTGACCTCCGACGAACAAGCCTCCGACGTGCTCCTGCGCGTCGACCGCCTCTCGCGCACCCTGCCCGAGCTGCGCGTCCACATCGCCTCGGTCGCCGGCGAGGCAGGCATCAAACCCGCCGGCACCCTCGCTCAGTGGGACCGCCAGCTCGCTATGTTCGACGGCATCGCAGATGTCCTCGACGTCTTCCAACCTCGCGTTTTCGAGCGAAGCGCCGCCGACATGGTCATTGCCACCGCCCCCAAACAGTGGCGCAAAGATCACGGCATCACGATGGGACGCTCCGAACGCACCCGCCTAGTTAAACAAGCCCAAGACCTCGTACGCCCCGGCGTGCACGTGCCCGACCTGCACCGGGCCCTCATCCGCGTCCAGGAGCGCCGCGATGCCTGGTGCGCCGTATGCGGCGAGGACTCCTGGCCGATACTACCCGCTAAAATCGGCGAAATCGCAGCCCTGACCGACGCGGTACGCGACGACCTCGACGCGATTGCCCCAGTTTTCGTCGCAGACGAACCCAACCTCGTCGGCACCCACATGCAGCGCCTCTCAACGCTCATCGAGCGATGGTCGACCGACACGTCCGCCGCCCGCGACATCCCCGCCCGCCTGGCGATGCGCGCGCGCCTAGCTGACCACGGCCTCGACGCCCTGGCTCAAGACCTCGCGGATCGAGGCGTCGATGACGCGCACATCGACACCGAACTCGACCTGGCCTGGTGGGCGTCCCTGCTGCGTGCCATGCTCGCCTCCCAGCCAGCGCTTGGCGGTGCCACCCCCGGCTCGCTCGAAGAACTTGCCCGAGAAGGACGCGAACTCGACGAGGAGCAGGTGGCCTCGCTCATCCCGCAGGCCATCACCGGCGTGCGCCGCATCCGCACGAACGCCCTAGCTGCACGCCCCAGCCAGTATGAAGAGCTGCGCGAACTACTCGAGGGCGGTTCCGCGCCCACGGACCTGGAACTGCTGATCGCCTACCCGCTCGTCCGACACCTGCTTCCCGTCCTCATGACCGTCCCCGCCATGGTGCCCATGCTTGCGCCAACGGGCCGAACGGTCGACATGGTCGTGCTCGACGGCGCAGACGGCCTCCCTCTGGCGGAGCTGGCCCCCATCATCGCGCGCGGCCACCAGCTGGTCGTCATCGACGACCTGACAGCCGCCTCCCAGGACGGCGCGACGCGCGCGCTCGCGGGCGTCCTGCCCACCCTGCGCGTTGAACCCGGCCCCAGGCGTCTCAACGACCAAGTCGCACTGCTGCTCGCCCGCTACGGCTATGAGCACGCTGGTATACCCGTGCCCTGGACTGCCGCGAACGCGCCCGTGAGTGCCCGCTGGGTCGAGGCCACGGGAATGCCCGCGCCCGGCGCCCACGCGATCGAATCCACCGGCACCGAAGTGCACGCGGTCATCGACGCCGTCATCGAACACGCGGTTGAGTCTCCGGAACGCTCCTTGGCCGTCGTCGCCCTGTCGGATCGACACGCGCGACGCATCAAGGAAGCCGTCGCTTCCTTGCGCGCGCGGGAGCCGGGCCTCGCTACCTTCTTCGATCCGGCCACGCCCGAGCCCTTCGTCGTTGTCAACCCTGACGAAGCGGTGGGGCTGTCGCGCGAATCTCTGATCTTGTCCGTGGGCTTCGCCAAGACCCCGCACGGGCGTGTCATCCACGACTTTGGTGTGCTCTCGACCGAGGAAGGCGCTGACGCGCTCGCTGAGGCGCTGCGCGTCGTGCGCGGTGATCTGACCCTCGTGTCCTCCCTGCACAGCGAGGACATCGACCGCGATCGCCTCCACCACGATGGGGCGCGCATGCTCGTCGACCTCCTCGAGATCGCTGAGGGGCATGCGGGTGAGGGCATGGATGCTTGGCCGGTCCTTCCTGGCGAACCGGATCGGCTCCTGGTCGACCTCGCCGATCACCTGTACTCGCGCGGACTCGAGGTCGTCGCGAACGTCGGAATCCCCGGCGGCATGCGCGTTCCCTTGGCTATCGGTCACCCGGATTCACCGGGCCGCCTGCTCCTAGCTGTCTTGACCGATGACGCGGAATATTTGGCCGAACCCAGCCAGCGCGTGCGTGACCGGGCCCGCCCCCACTGGCTTGAGGCGCAGGGGTGGGCCGTCTACACGGCCCTGTCTATGGCTCTGTTTATTGACCCTGAGAAGGACGCATCGGCGATCGTCGACGCAGTCCTGGAGGCGCTCGAGCGGCTGCATACCCGTGATGTGGTTCCAGCCGTGACGGTGCCCGAACGCGTCAGCGACGACTGCCTGACGGACGATCCGGTCCGTTCCGACGACTCCGTGCCACAGGAGTCGGACGTGACCGAGGGATCCTCCCCTGTCGACAAGGCCGCGTCCCAGACGACCAACGAGGACGTTTCCGCCCGGACCGCCGACGCACCCGCTTCCCCACGCATGCCGGTGCTGGACGAAGAGTTGGATGAGGAGTCTCAACGCCGCAAGAAAGCCGACGAAGACACGACAGGCATGCTCATGGAAATTAAACGCAAGGAGCGCGCCGCTGAGGAGCATCGTGGTCCTCGCCCAGCGATCGCTAAGGGTTTGCCGCTGGCCGCCTACTCCGATGATCAACTCGACGAGATGGTCGCCTGGGTTCGCTCGGATGGTGTGGAACGCACTGATCTGGAGACCGCCGAAGAGCTGCGCGAAGCCCTGGGTATCACGCGACGCGGTTTCCAGTCTGACGCGGTGCTCGGCAACGTTGTGCGTCGCACAAAGCCTGCGGCCGTTGCTCGTGACGAGGCCGGGGCTGGGTCGGGCGATCAGGGAACCCCCAGTGAGTGATGCGCCTGCGCCGCGTAGACGGCGCCGCGTCGCGCGCTTCGTCTCTGAGGTGGACCGCCACCTCATTGACGAGGGTCTGCCGCCCTCGTGGGAGGACCGTGTGCGCCCTGAGGACACGCGCCCGGGTTCCATGGCTGATTCCGCCGATCGGGGCGATGGCGCTAACGATGCGCGTCTGTTGGCCAACGTGCCCCCGCACGCCCAGGCTCGCGCGTAGGGCCGTCCGTGTGGCGGGCCGCACTTGGCGTCGATCCGATGAACATGCTCCGGTTATGCGTAGGGCCCGTGGTGTGTAGGACCCTGCGACGTGTCGGGCCCTGTGGTGGTTCCCCAACAATGTCGCACGTAATTCCTCGCGGACTATTTCAGATATTGAAATCGCGTCGTTGCAATTCCAACGTTTTCTCGTGGTGCTCAAAAGTGACCGGGTTAAATTACGTGCGAGATTTGTGGGGAAGCGTGCGCGATCGGGCACTTCAGTGGGGTGAGAGAGCCAGCCGGGCACTAGGCCACAGTGGTGCTCTCGTGTGGTGTTAATACAAAAGCGCTGGGGCCGATGTGGATCGGCCCCGGCTCGCGAGGAGGAAAGAATCAGGCGCGGTCGCCTCGGGCCAGGGAGTCGCGGATTTCGGTGAGGAGCTGGACCTCTTCGGAGACAACCTTCGGTGCCTCGTCCTCGGCCTTCTTCGTGCGCTTGGCCAGGTAGTTCATGGGCAGGACAAGGAAGAAGTAGAGGGCGAATGCCATGATCAGGAAGTTGATGACGGCGGTCAGCAGAACACCAAACGTAATATCGGTGCCGTGGAACGTGACGATGAAGGCTTTCGAGAAGTCTGGCTTGCCGACGAATGCAGCGATGAGAGGGTTGATAACACCGTTAACGAGGGCGTCGACGATGTTTTTAAAGGCGGCACCGATGATGACACCGACGGCCAGCTCGATGACGTTTCCGCGAGAAATGAATTCCTTGAAGCCCTTAAGCATGGGATCTCCTGTGTGATCGGTCGGCTGAGCCGACATGTCTGAATCGCCGAATGCTTCGGCGTGGCGGGCGGGAGCCGCCGCGGCTGGTGCCGCGAGGGCACGTTATTACCACGGAGAAGATTAAGGGACTTTCGTCGTGGTGACAGTGTATAGAGGGTAATCTTTGTCGCATTTTTTGTCATTTGGTCAGAGGTTAGCGTAATGAGGTCCGAAAACGTGTCCTGAGGCGTGTATGACAAACGTGTGTGCCTCGCGATCAAGCCGGTGAGAGGCGTTGCATGTGAATTGTGCGCGTGGGAGTGATAATCGCGTCAATGTGAGCGTCATGGGGTTCGAGTGGGATTGCGCCGGGTGGGAGTACCTCATCGTCAAAGACAACAGCGACGACGGGTGCAGTGGAGCGGCGGTGAGGGAGTGTGCGGTCGTACCAGCCGCCGCCTTGCCCCAGGCGCGCCCCGTCTAGGCCTGCGGCCAATGCGGGAACAAGGATCAGGTCAGCGTTGGACAACGCGCCCGGTCCCAGGACACTCCCGGTCGGTTGTGCGGGGGGCCGTCCAGGTGTCGCTAACGCCTGACCCTCCTCCCAGCGGCCCCAGCGAGGTCCGCCAAGTGCGGCCCCGGCCTCGTTGACGAGAACCGGTAGGAGCGCGCGAGGGAAGAGGTTGAGCGTCAGTGACAGGTCGGGTTCTAGCGCAGTGGGCACGAAAAGGGCGGGTAGGGTCACAGTGCCCATTGACGAGGCCAGGGCGCGTACCTGGGTGGCGATCGCTGCCGCTTCTGCGCGGTGACGGACCGGAACCAATGTATGGTCAGTATTTGACGAAGGCGCGGTGTTCGGTTCGGCGGGGGCGGTTCGCCGTGCCCGCCGACGCCCCAGAATCTCCGCGCGGAGAGTTGTTTTTGTGGTCATCGTCTCCCTTTCGGGTGGTTTCTTCGCTACGCTTGCAGTATGTCAGATAAAAACCAGCCTGTAGTGCACGCCGTTGTCCCTTCGGCCGGTCGCGGAACCCGCTTCCTGCCCATCACGAAGTCGGTCCCCAAGGAGATGCTTCCCGTCGTTGACCGCCCCGCGATCGAGTACATTGTGCGCGAAGCCACCGACGCGGGCATCACCGATGTCTTGTTTGTCACCCGAGCGGGTAAGCAGGCGATCGAAGACTACTTCGATGCTGAACCAGGCCTTGAGGCGGACCTGGAAAAGGCGGGTAAGGATGAGGCGCTCGAGTACGTCAATGAGTACAAGAAGTACGCGCGCGTCCATTCTGTGCGCCAAGGACATCCCCTTGGCCTGGGGCACGCGATCCTACAGGCGAAATCTCACGTGGGCGAGGCTCCCTTCGCCGTGTTGCTGCCCGACGACCTCATGGAACCCGGTTCGCAGCTGCTGCGTAAGATGATCCAGGTTCGCCAGGCTCTGGGTGGCAGCGTCGTCGCCCTGCTGAAGGTCACCCCCGAGCAGGCCACAGCCTACGCGTCGACCGCCGTCGAAGTGTTGCCTGTTCCTGAGGGGGTTGACCTTGATGAGGGGCAGCTCATGCGCATTACCGGCGTCACGGAGAAGCCCCCGCTCGACGAAGTCAAGTCGGAGTATGCGGTCGTCGGTCGTTACCTGCTGGACCCGGCCGTGTTCACTGCCCTCGAAAACATCGAGCCGGGCGCCGGTGGTGAGTATCAGCTCACAGATGGGTACGCGCGCATGATCGGCCTCCCCGAAGAAGCGGGTGGAGGGTTGTACGGTGTAGTCATCGACGAGCGTCGCTTCGATACCGGGGACAAACTCGGCTACCTCGAGGCCAACGTGACGCTCGCCCTTGAGGACCCGGCGCTTGGAGGGGAACTCAGGGCGTTCCTGCGCTCCAAGCTCGAGGACTAACCAACATGCGAAGCGTTGCTGACTTCTACCAGGACTGCCAGGCAGTCGCCCACGCGGTGCCCCCGCTTGACGTTAAGCTCGCCGACGCGGTGAGTTGCGTGCTCGCGGAGGATGTGCAGGCTCCCTTCAATCTTCCGGTTGCCGACCTGTCTGCGTGTGACGGGTATGCCGTTCGCGTGCGAGACTGCGAGGGAGCCACCCTGGAGACGCCGGTGACGCTGCCCGTCACTGAAGAGATTCGCGCCGGCGCGGTCGACCCTGTCGCCCTCGTGCCTGGTACCGCGATTCGTATCGCGTCCGGCGCGCCCATGCCCACGGGTGCTGAGGCCGTGGTGTCCTTGGAGTTCACCGACCACGGAGTCGCCCAGGTGGCGCTGCGCACAGCCCCGGCCAATGGGGAAAACATCCGCCGTCGCGCCGAGGACGTGGCGCAGGGTGACACGGTGCTGCGCGCCGGAACACGCATCGGCGCACGCCAGATGGCGCTTCTGGCGGGAGTAGGTCGCGACCGCGTGCTTGTTCACCCGCGTCCGCGAGTCGTCATCATCTCCATCGGCGATGAGATCGTGGAGCCGGGTACACAGGCGCGCCCCGGCACTGTTTTCGACGCGAATGGGCACGCCCTGTCCACCGCGGTTGCCGACGCAGGTGCACAGACCTTCCGTGTCGCGGCTGTCCCGGATGAGCGCGGGCGGTTACGTGAAACGATCGAGGATCAGCTGGTGCGCGCCGACCTCGTCTTGACCACGGGCGGTATCTCGTATGGCAGCGGGGACACGGTCCGTGAGGTTCTTGGTGCTCTGGGAACGGTTCGCTTTGACAACGTCGCAGCCTGGCCGGGTCACATTTTGGGTGTGGGCACTGTCGGTGGGGATGAGGATCGCGTCGGTACCCCTATCGTTTGTTTGCCTGGCGACCCGGTCTCTGCGCAGGTGTGTTTCGAGGTCTTCGTGCGTCCCGCGCTGCGTCACATGCAGGGATGGACGGGCGTTAACCGCCCAGTTGTGCGTGCGGCAATCGATCGGTCGTGGTACTCGCCGCGGGGACGCCGCGAGTTCGTGCGCGTGCGCCTGACGGGTTCTCCGCGCGCAGGCTATCACGCTGCCGTCATGGGGACCCCGGCCTCGTTGTTGCTGTCTGCGCTCGCTGACTCGAACGCGCTTGCCGTCGTGCCTGAGGATGTGACGACCGTGCGCGCCGGTGACACCCTGCAGTGCCTGGTCCTCGAATGAGGTTCTTGTTTCGGCGTGGCTCGTGTGTGTGGGGTCGCGATATTGAGATGCTCACGCTGCGCGTCGCAGATCCGGTTGGGCGCGGTTTTTTGCGTCCCGGGCCTGTCGGGAGCGTGAATCCTCGTGAGCTGGTCGTGCGTCCTGTGCGCGGCGAGGAGTATCGGACGCTGGATGCGGTGCGGCGGGCTGACGGGCATTGGTTGCGTCCGTGGGAGGCGACTCTGCCGCCGGATACGTTGGAGCATATTCCAACTTTTTCACAGTACATGCGTCGTGCTGAGCGGGATCATCGGGAGGGGACCGGCCTGATTTTCGGCGTCCAGATCGATGGGCGTTTCGTCGGCCAGTTCACTGTGTCGAACGTGCACTGGGGGGCGATGTCGTCGGGGATGCTTGGGTATTGGGTCGTATCGGAGTGGGCGGGACGAGGCTTGGGTTCCTTGGTTGCTGGTCTTGTCCTTGATTTGGTGGTGGGGGAGCTTGGCCTTCATCGCGTGGAGGTGTGCGTGCGTCCCGAGAATGAGCGCTCGTTGGGCCTGTGTCGAGGCCTCGGTTTGATTGAGGAGGGCCTGCGGCCGCGTTTTATGCACATCGCGGGGGAGTGGGCCGATCATGTTGCGTTTTTTATCGATACTGAGTCTTTGCCTGTGGGGGGTCTCGTTCAGCGGCGCTGGGGTCGTCCTGCTATCGGTTAGTGCCGATTGGATGTGGGTGTGGTAGTTTCGTGTGCCCGCTGCTGTGGTGGTTTTTGTTCTGTGGAGCTGTTGGGCCGTCGTGCGCGCGTTGAAGGTGAGCGTCGCCACGGTCTTGTTGATGCTCGTGTGACTAGTGGGACTTGTGTGGCTGCTGTGATTACCTATCTTTTGACCGCCAGGTTTGAGAGCTCGACACGCCCACGAGCTGCGAAGTTGCTACTCGCAAACCGCTTTACGTTGGAGGGGTGGAAATTGGTGGACTCGTCATCGCAGCGGTATTCGTGTCGCTCCTCGCGACCGTACCGTCGCTGGTCGCGCGCCGAACGGCCATTGTTCAGTCTCGTGAGATCGACCGATTTTCGCCGAAACTGCGCATCATTCATACGAATGCGTCAGAATTAGACTCGTGCGATCATGCCAGCGGAACGATCCTGGCGCGGCGCGCGCTGACGAGCGGAGGAAGCATGCACACGGCCACCACTGGACGCACCCGACCTGTCATCGACCGTCGGAACAACAGGGCGGTTCGGGACATCGCGAAGCTGCGGGCACGCCGCGCCGCTCGCCTCGCCGCTGAGAGCGCTGCGGGACGCCGTCGCTTGGTCGTGACGGGCGTGTGTGCGCTGTCTACGGTGATCCTTGGCATCGTCATTGCTGCGACGTCGATCGCGTGGGTGTGGCTCCTCATTCCGATCGTTGCCCTCGTTGCGTCCCTATCTGCCTCTCGCCTTGCGGCCATCCGCTCGCAGCGCGCCTCCGAGCATGAGGTTGAGCTACTCACCAAGCTGAGGGCTGACGTTCGCGGCGCTGGTCGTCCGACGGCGCCCGCGTCGCAGCCGCGCGTTGCTGCCGCCGCCCGGGGCGAGGTCGTGGCCGAGTCGCGTCCGAGCGCCTCGCGTGAGGCCGACGCAGAGTCCACTTCTCAGACGGGATCCGTGCCTTCCCTCGTCTTTAACGTTGAGGTTCCCGAGGCCGTCGAGGTTGCCGACACACCCGCACGCGCCTGGACCGTTGCCCCGATTCCAGCGCCGACCTACGCGTCGCGCGACCGTATTCGCGGTCGCATCGTTCATGCGGACACGGACCTGCGTGGCATCCCGCGTATTACGGCTGCCATCCCGGCGCGTCCGATTGCCCCGACCGCTCAGGTCGGTGCCCGCTCCACCGAAGAGGTCGTCGCCGACCAGGCTGTTGCTCTGGACCTGGATGCCGTCTTGGACGCGCGCCGAGCCCAATAGGGCTGCTTGTTGCTGTCGTCGCCGCGCCGCGAGCCACCTGGCTCGCGGCGCGGTTGTTTGTGCGGGGCGATGGAATGGTTAATCCTGCTGCTTGGGATGTGGCCGCGTGGCATCGCGCATGCGCTGGTGGTCGGCTTGCGTCATTGCCCGTCGTGGTGCTAAGCTATCCGAGTCCTTGGGGCTATGGCGCAGTTGGTAGCGCGTCTCGTTCGCAATGAGAAGGTCGGGGGTTCGAATCCCCCTAGCTCCACCACATGCCGACATCCGATAGTGGGTGTCGGTTTTCTGTATGCCTTGGGGCCTTTTCGGTGTGCTGCGGTGCCTGTTGTTGTGGGGTTAAAGGACAAAACGTGTTGGTTTTATGGCGACTTTTCGGCTTGCTGGTGCGGGAAAATCGCCATTGAAGGTGGTTGTTTCATGGTGGGGGTATGAATAGCCCCAAATGCCCGGCGTGCGGGCGAACGCGTGGCTTGGTATGGGCACTCAGCTTCAGCGGGCAGTTCGCTGAGGTGCACTGGCTGCCTGCGCTTCTCGTCGCGCACTTGGGCAGCGCCGCCCACGCGCATATCGAGAGGTTGGCGTGCGTATCAAGGGGTTAACGCGCATATTCAGCGGTTCGCGTGCGAGCGACACACGAGGCCAGGTATCGCTGCCACCAAGACGCAGGACACCTCGCCCACAACCCCCCGTTGTCAGCGTTTTTCGGCGAGGTGGCCGGCGATGTGGGCGCCTCCCCACCGCGAACCGTAACCTCACCGCCCCGAACGGCAACCTCACTGCCAGCAAACGGGGGAATTGCGCCATTAGAGCCGCGACACGCCGGCGACACGCCGAGGGGAGGCTCCTAATGGTGCAAAACCCCCACCAAACGGGGGGAATTGCACCATTAGAGGCGCACGGACGAGCTCGCCCCACGTCGAGAGCGCCACCAAACGGGAGAATTGCACTACACGAGGCTCCAGGAGCGGCTTGCCTGCCGATGACACCGCCAGCAAACGGGGGGAATTGCACCATTAGAGCCGCGACACGCCGGCGACACGCCGAAGAAAGGCTCCTAATGGTGCAAAACCCCCACGTCAGTCCGAAATGCACCGCCGGTATGGAGGGCGTCGGAGGAACCGGATCGCGCGGGCAGGCTTCTAGGCACGGGCCTGACCGTGGTGCCCGGTGGGCGGCGGTGGCCTAGCCAAAGGGCAAACCCCGCAGCGCGAACGCCACGCGAACTGGCAGGCCACGCTGCAATCTGACATCCAGAGGAGCGACACTCCAACACGAAGCGTGCTGTGCCCCCAATTTCGCATGCAATCCCTTCGCGACTTGTGTGCAGCACAGAACTGCATCGTTGGAATTGCAACGTTTTCGCGTTATGTTGAAAGTTCAGTCAATCGAATTGCATGCGAAAATGCCTCGGTCGCGCCCGAACACCGCGCACGTGGGCCCGATAATGTGTGCCTGGGTCCTCTTATCTGCATGTGGGCGCGTTAGTGTACGCCTGGGCAGCGCCGCCCACGTGTAGAACATCGGGTAAGCGTGCGAGATACCGGGTTTACGCGCACAGTGAGGAGCCCACGTGCAAGCGGGCGAGCGTGCCGCTTGCTCCGGTCTTGACACGGCTTCTGGCGCACGTAGAAGCAGGGGCCGCCGCGCGTCGCGCGGCGGCCCCTGCTGTCACAACTTACGAGGCGAATCGGCTCCTGTAGCTGTCCCACAGGTCGCGTAGCTTCTTGCCGTCGGACTCGCGCACGAACACGTCGAGGGCGGCGGCGCTGCTGGTGCCGGTCAGGGCGGCGACGGCCGCCGACGGGGAGGACACTTCCTGGCCGTCGGGCAGGACGATGGTGCCCCCCGGGGAAATGGTCACGACGTAGACGTTGCCGAGGTTGCGGCGCCGCCACGTGAACGTGTCGCCGGGGGAGATGATGCCGGTCGCGACGACGTCGGCCAGGCGCACCTGGCGGCCGCGGGCAGCAGACCGCTTATCGACGGCGGCCTCAAGTTCAGCGCTGGACAGGACAGACAGGTCCACGCCATCGGAATCTCGCCGAATGTCCCAGTAGTCCAAGATCAGCTGGGTCAGGTGCCGCTGGCGCTCCTCCAGGTCGGCGGCGTGAATCTCGCCCCCGGCGCAGGGCAGGGAGCCGACCGCGAAGTCGCCGAGCGTCATCACGTGGCGGGCGGCGCGCGCCACCGTGTCCCAGTCGGGCGCCTGGTTGACGGTGCGTGACTTGATGGTGGACAGGATGAAGCTCCCCAGGCGCTTGTTCCACGCGCGCAGGTCGATGTCCTCGTCGACGCCTCGAATGTGGCTGGCCGGAAGCCCACACAGGACGCCCATGGAGCGCGGCAGGCGCGTCGGGAAGGACCCGTGCTCGGCGACCATCGCGTGGTAGAGGAGGACCTTGCGGATGGAGGACTGCGGCAGGGGCCTCGAGATCGTCTCGGCGGCCCGGTGCCGGACGCTGTCCGGCACGGAACAGGCGGCGTTGAGGGACTCGCCGTCCTCGAATGCCGCGATGAACTGGGTGACGATCCCGGTGCGCGACGAGGGGCTGAGGCGCGCGGCAACAGCCGTGCCGTAGACGCGCTCGAGGAGGAACAGCAGCGCGGTCTCCTCATCGCCGCGACCCGCGCGCAACACGCTCATCGCCGCGGGCTTCCAATCCGAGGAGTCATACAGGCGCAAAAGCTCAAGCGGCGTGGCCGCGTGGTGCCCCACCAGAGGCTCCAGCGTCGCCAACGTGTACGCGCGAGCTGAAGGAACCAAGACCTCGTCGATGAACTCCTCGCCGCTCCTGGAGGCGAAGAACGGCGCGAGGACCTGCTCGTCGAACGAGTCGATGAGGGCCCTCCTGGCGGGCGCACGCAGCGTGAGCGTGAGCAGGTGCCCGAAGAACGCGTCCGGGTTCTCCGTGCCCAGCGAGTCGATGCACTGCTCCCACAGGGCCGCGTAGCGGGCGCGGGCGTCGGGCTCCACGCGGGACAGGACGCGCGCCTTGAAAATGTCGGCGGCAGACAGAGGAACGCCGCGCGTGTTGAGCACCGAGAAAATGCGGTGCGCCGCCTGGTAGGAATCGGTCGACACCTCGATGAGGGACACGTGCAGGGTCAGGTAGCGGATAAAGTCGCTGATCTCTCCGGGCATCAGCGTGTCAGGGTTGCCCAGCACGTCGAGCATGGCGCGCGCGTTGGCGACGATGCGGCGCACCGAGGGGCGCGTGAGACTGTCGCCGTCGACGTCGAGCAGGGAGTCGATGTTGTCGCCGATGATGAACGTGTTGAAAAACTCGCGGTCGCATTCGCGCACGCTCAGGCGCGGCCGCTCATCCAAGCCCTTGATGCGCGACTGCGGAATGAGGAGAAGATCGCCGAGCTCACCGCGCAGCGCGGAATCCTCCTCCAGGTGACGCAGCAGAGACACGAGAATGCACAGGGTGGTGAGGCGCTGCTGCCCGTCGATGATGTCCACGTCGTCGCAGCTGGTGTGCTGCACCAGGACGATCGACCCCAGGAAGTAGTCCCCGTCGTTCGTGCGCCACGCGCCCAACAAGTCATTGACCAGGGTTTCCGCCTGCTGCTCCTCCCACACGTAGGGGCGCTGGAAGTCGGGAATCTGATACTGGCGGTCGCCGTGTAGCAGCTCTTGAATGGACTTCTGTGTCGTCGTGAGGGTCATGGAGACCTACATCCTCATTGTGGCGGACTGTGTTCTCCTGGCAGTATATCGATGTTTCCTCGGTATGTGTCCAAGGGGGACGAGGCCTGGGCACCCCGCCAGGACGCGGCGCGGCGGGCGGGTGGCGAGGTGGGCGATAGCATGGGGAGCGCAGTGGCGGCCCCTCGCGCGGGTCGCGGGAAGGGAACGGGGGAGCGCCCATGGACACGATGAGGAAGTCGGATTGCCGCCGGGGGCGGATCGCCTACGAGGTCGCGGGCCTCGCGTGGCTTGCGCAGGCTTCGTCGCCCGGCGCGGCCGTCGTCCCCGTCCTCGATCACGGCGCGACGTGGCTCGAGGAGCCGCGCCTGCTCTCCGTATCCCCAACCCCACGGGCGGCCGAGGATTTTGGTCGGGCCCTCGCCCACACTCACGCGGCCGGAGCCAGTCACTTGGGCGCGCCCCCGCCCGGCGTCGCGGGCGACGGCTGGATGGGGGAGGCGCCCCTGTCCCTGCCGAGTCACCCGAGCGCTCGCGGTGAAGCGGGCGGCGCGAACCGCGCGAACCCCGACGAGGCCACCCCGGCCTCGTCCCCACGCGAATCCTGGGGAGCCTTCTACGCGCGCGAGCGCATCGCCCCCTACGTCGACGATCGAACCTTCACCGCCGCCGAGCGCGCCCTCATCGAGCGGCTGTGCGAGCGCCTCGACTCCGGCGGCCTCGACCACGGGCAGCCGCGCCTCGTCGACAGGGCAATCACCCGCCAGCAGGACGTCGGCGCGGCGCGCACCCACGGGGACCTGTGGAGCGGCAACGTCATGTGGACCCCGGGCGGCGCCGTCCTCATCGACCCCGCCGCGCAGGGCGGGCACGCCGAGGAGGACCTCGCGGCCCTCGCCGTCTTCGGCTGCCCCCACCTGGAGCGGATCCTCGCCGCCTACGACGAGGCCTCGCCCCTGGAAGACGGCTGGCGCGAGCGCGTCGCCCTGCACCAGGCGCACATCATGATGATTCACTGCGCGGTCTTCGGGCGCTCCTATGTGCCCGAGGTTGTGTCGATCGCCCGCCGGTACGCCTAAGAACGAGGCCGGAGCCAGGTCGCGCTGTGCGACCCAGCCCCGGCCTCGTCCCCGGAGGCCCTCCCGAGGGGGACCTACAGGCGCGGGATGTTGCGCATGTTGGAGGTGGCCATCGAGAAGGCCTCGGCGATGCCGCGGTTGAGGACGATCTTGCTCATCGCGGTCGCGAAACCGACGACCTGGCCGCCCGTGATCGCCGGCGGCAGCGAGAGGGCGTTCGGGTCCGTGATGACCTCGACGAGGGCCGGGCCGGGCGCCGCGAACGCCTCGCGGTACGCGCCCTCCAGGCGCGACGCGTCCTCGACGCGCTCCGCGTGGAAGCCAATCGCTCGGGCGATCTCCGCGTAATTCGTGTCGGGGACGTCCGTCTGGAAGTCCGGGAGGCCGTTGACCAGCATCTCCAGCTTCACCATGCCCAGCGTCGAGTTGTTGAAGACGACCACCTTGACCGGCAGGTCGTACATCTTCGCGGTGATGAGCTCGCCGAGCAGCATGGACAGTCCGCCGTCACCCGACACCGACACGACCTGCCGGTCCGGGTAGGCGACCTGGGCGCCCAGGGCCATCGGCAGGGCGTTGGCCATCGAGCCGTGCAGCAGCGAACCGATGAGGCGGCGCGTGCCGAGCGGATCAATGTAGCGGGCGGTCCACACGTTGCACATGCCCGTGTCCGCCGTAACAATAGCGTCCTTCGCGGCCGTCTCGTTGAGGAGGTGGGCGGCGTACTCGGGGTGGATCGGGCGCATCTTCTCCACGTTGCGCGTGTAGGCGCCCACGGGCGCGTGCATGATCTCCGCGTGCTTCTTGATCTTGGCTTTCAGGAAGGAGTCGGAGCGGCCTGCGCGCAGGTGGGGGAGCAGGGCCTCGATGAAGGGCTTGACCTGCGCGTGAATCGCGAGGCCGACGTCCGTGCGCCGACCCAGCTTCTCCGCGTGCGTGTCCACCTGGATGGTCGGGGTGTCGGGCAGGAACTGGTCGTAGGGGAAGTCGGTGCCCAGCAGGATCAGCACGTCGGCGTCGTTCATGCCCTCAGCTGCTGCGCCGTAGCCCAGCAGGCCCGTCATGCCCACGTCGAAGGGGTTGTCGTACTGGATGAAGTGCTTGCCGCGCAGCGAGTGGCCGATCGGGGCCTTGAGTGCATCCGCCAGGGCGATGACCTCGTCGTGGGCGCCCTCGACGCCCGCGCCGGCGAAAATCGCGACCTTGTTCGCCTTGTTGAGGAGCGCCGCGGCCTCGTCGATGTCCGCCGGGTTCGGGGTCAGCGTCGCCGGGCGCACGGGCGCATAGGTGGGAACGTGCTCAACGGCCTTAAGGTCGGTGATGTCTCCGGGCAGCGTGATGACCGCGACGCCTCCCAGGCCGACCGCGTGGCGGATCGCGGAGTTCACGGTGCGCGGGGACTGGGCCGCGGAGGAGATGAGCTCGTTGTAGACCGAGCACTCCTCGAAGACGCGATCCGGGTGCGTCTCCTGGAAGTAGGTGGAACCAATCTGGACGCTCGGGATGTGCGAGGCAATGGCCAGGACGGGTGCGCCCGTGCGGTTCGCGTCGTACAGGCCGTTGATGAGGTGCAGGTTGCCCGGGCCGCACGAACCCGCACACACGGCGAGCTTGCCCGTAAGCTGAGCCTCAGCCGAAGCCGCGAACGCCGCCGCCTCCTCGTGGCGCACGTGGATCCAGTCGATGCCGCCCTTCGCCGAGCCGCCGGTCTTGCGCACGGCATCCACGATCGGGTTGAGCGAATCGCCGACGATGCCGTAGATCCGGTGGACTCCCGCGTCGACGAGCTGAGCCACGATCTGTTCCGCGACGTTCATGCCATCTCCTTACAATATCTGGCTGTGACCTTGTCAAATCACCATAGGCATGACTAAGGTCCTATGTCGCTGTAGCGTGATCGACAGATCAAGGAGAGGGCGCCGGTGGAAGAGTGTCGCCTTCCTCCGCTAAGATAGCCACGCCCCAATAGCTCAGTCGGTCAGAGCAGCGGACTCATAATCCGTGGGTCGTCGGTTCAAGCCCGACTTGGGGCACCAATGTGCCGGCATCTCGACGCCTGGCGGGCGCATACGGTGCGGGCACCCACCCGCCCGATCCATCCGGGGTAGGCATGAGGGCGTCAACGGAGACGCCAAAACGCGCCGCGAGGACTGCCAGTTCTTCGGCGCTCCACTTTGCGCGGTCGTAGAGACGGTTGGAGATCGACTGAGGCAGGGTGCCGAGGAGGGTCCCGACGTCAGCGCGAGACAGTCCACGCGTCATGAAGTGTTGCGAGAGTGTCAAGCTCACAGCCCCATTGAAGGTCAACTGTGCAGCTGCATCGCCAGATTTGCTAGACATAGTGGAAGTTTCGCAGATGAAAGAAAATCATGCAAACGCAAGGGCTTGCGCAGGTTCGAAAAATTGTATATTTTCTACACATGAAAGAAAATATTTCGTTCGTGCAAGAAGCTGTGACGGCGCGGCAGGCGACGGAGCTGCTGCCTGGGATGACGTATGCCCGGCTGATGCGGCTCGCGAAGCTTGGGAAGATTCCATCCATCCAGTATGGGGCGGGCGCGCGTCGGTTCTTCCTGATCTCAGATCTGGTTGAGTATGCGCGAGCATCCGGGTTCGAGCTGGATCTGGTCTCAGGGAAGTCCGATGCAAGGCGTGATCTTCCGCTGCCGGGCTTGGGGAAGGCGGGGGAGTAGTCGTGGAACGCAGCGGCCGGGCGCCGGCCTGGAGGCAGGTGGCACTGCCTCCAGGCCATCGTAAAAGATGCCGTGCGTGCCCGGCCCGTTCGGTGGGCGGGGCACAGGGCGTGGGTCAGGTTCGCGATGTCCCAGTGCTTACTGCGCCGACGTGGCCGCGGCGGTCAGGCCGTGACGATAGTTCCGTGGATGAACCACAGGTCGTACACGGTTTTGTCGACGGTTTCGAGGGTGAGGTGCCCGTGGCCGGTTTGGGCAATCTTCGTCAGCTCCCGTGCGGCCCGATCGAACTCCTCCTGTGTGACGTTGTAGTCGGTTCCATCGATGGTGAAAGTCCTGTCGCCCTCCGGCTCAACGAACCATTCGCGGGTGGTATCCATGCCGATGACCTCCTTCTGGTTGTTCTTCATCTTGTTTGCAGGCGGCTGGCGCCGCCCCAGTACCACCGTAAACCCGCCCGCGCGCGTCTGAGTGAAGCGTGCGCGGGTCCTCGTGGAGGGGAGCAGTGATGGGCGAGTACTTCGTCGTGCGGCGTGGGGCGACTGCGTGGGCTATAGGCGCAAACGTGGTGCTTTAGACGGCGTGTCGTGGGTCTAGTGGG
>ERZ773057.103-NODE-103-length-40421-cov-10.719293_pt1 | contig 40421 bp, 67 predicted proteins | sample MGYA00580629_ERZ773057 | MGnify/ENA primary metagenome ERZ773057 (study PRJEB29015, sample SAMEA2738143) | human oral metagenome | biome: human oral; feature: human-associated habitat; material: saliva | place: China | collected 2163 ...
GCTGATGTAGCACAGTCGGTAGTGCGTCGCATTGGTAGTGCGGAGGTCACGGGTCCGATTCCCGTCATCAGCTCTCAAATGAAAGCGCGTATTTAAGCCAAGAATGGCTTGGATACGCGCTTTCTTTTGGTTTTACGATAGCCAAAAAGATACTATGACGGCGCAAAAAGGTACTGTAATTGGGTACACATGCAACACGAATGCAACACGAAAAAGAGGGCGCAACTGCGCCCTCTATATTGATTTACTATGAACTTCCTCATGAGTTGCTGAATAGCTTCCGCGGATCACCCCACCCCCCGCGTGTGCGGAGAAAACCGCTCAATATCAATTTTCATGCCGGTCAGCGTAGATCACCCCCCGCGTGTGCGGGGAAAACTCCCGCTCCTCTTTGAGCTTCGTCGCAAGGCTAGGATCACCCCCGCGTGTGCGGGGAAAACCACCCGCCGAAGCGGATAGGCACAGTATAAGCCGGATCACCCCCGCGTGTTTTTCAACAGGTAAATTCCACGCCGGATTGCCTCAGCCCGTGTCACGCGCTCCTTGGCGCAGTACGCTTCCAGAATCATGTCCGCCTCGGAGTCCAGTCGCACATGGATCGGCCGGCCTTTAGGGTTGTCTGTCGGGCGCCCCATCTTCTTCTCTTCTGCCACTCTACCTCCCGTCCTCTTGCCGTTTTTCTTTCCCTATGGTATCATCAACAAAGGGACCGGCGGCGGCAAGCCCCGCCGGTGTTTTCTCGATGTAGAAGCCTTTACTGCTGGATAAGGGCTTCTATTTTTTTGACCGTTTCTTCCTTGACTCCGTCATCTCTCAGAATCTGGACAATCAATTTCAGAACCGTCATGAATTCGATGTTCGTCATTTCCTCGTTCATCTTCTCTCCTCTCTGGCGCTTGCCTGCCGTACTCGTTGAGTGCTTTCTCAACTGTCTTTATTCTACACTATTGTAGCCCAAAAGTCAACTGTTTTTGCAAAAAAATAGCGGATATCCTTTCCGGATACCCGCTTTCATTTATACAACTAACGCGCCAACTCTGCACCCGCCGGAAGCTGCTCCGTATCCCGCGTGCTATCCCAGCGCCCCCCACCGTCTACATAGTAGTAGTACGGCGCTCCGCCGACCGAGGGCTGTGTGCCGCGCACATACGCAGACTGTGCCATCAGCCCGGTAGCGGTCAGATAATACTGATGTCCCTCATACTCCAGCCACTGCCCAGCAAGCATACCTCCATCCCCAGCGAGATAATACCAGCCGGAGCGATCCTGAAACCACGCATTTCTAATCAGCCTCCCTGCGTTGTCGAAAACATACCATCTCCCACCGATGTGCGCCCACTCGCCCGCCAGCTGCCTACCGGCTTCATCGGTGTATATCCATCCGGAGGCAGTCTGCTGCCATCCGGTGTGTGCTCTGGCTCTATGCGCAGCACAGGCCGTGTATGCACACCACGAGATGAGCATTTGGCACCACGGCGAACCCTGCAGGCCGTGCCCGTACCACGCGGCGTACTTAGTGAAGTTTTGGTTGCCCGGATTGCCACTCTTCGTCTCTAGCTGCGCCGCAGATGCTTTCTCGACATAGCCGTCCTCAGCCTCGATGGTCGCGATCATCTCCTCGGCAGTGCAGGTGTCCGCACCATACATAGGTCGCCCGAAGCCCGCAATCAGGTGCGTGCCTCCCACCTCTCCCTCACGGAAGGTGTAATGCTTTTCGGCCACGCTCCCGCCATCGCGCGAAAAGCGCCTACCGGGGGCGGTATTTCCCTCCTCTGTCACGATGTTCCACACTCCGAAAACGCTCCTCGAAGCGCGCTTTACCAGCCCCACATGCGCCACACGCCGCATGGACGCATGGTAAAACCACACGATGTCACCAGAGAGCGGCGTCGTGTAGAGCCTTCCCGCCTTTGCAAAAAGACTCATTCCAGTCGGTGTGTATGCAGTGTAGCCTCCACAGAGCAGTCGCTCGCCGGCCTGATAGCTGTTCATTCTCCAGTCTCCTCATGATGCTTCTCCGGATGCTCGCCATCCTTTTTCAAAACCTCAATGGCATTGACTACCACCGCAGGAATCGGGACTCCCATTCTGCCCGCGTTCTCGATAATCGAAATCGATTCATTCGCGATGAACGCGATAATCACTGCATCGCCGATAAAGTCGGATCCAATAGTCAAATCTAGGCGCTTTCCAATCAGTACAATTAAAAGTGTGACGCCCTTCCGGCAAAGCCCTTTCCAGCCAGCCAGGCTCTCGAGACGCCCGTCCGGCGTTTTCGGCGAGGCGTGGAAAAGCCCCGCCACAATGAGACCTGTAAAATAATCAACTCCCATGAACACCACAAGCGTAATCAATGCAGCACTCCAGCCTCCAAACAGCGAGGCAATGTAGCCTCCGATGATCCCGATTGCTGCACAAAGCCATTCTTTCATTCTTTATCCTCCTTTTCATCCTTCGCCCGCGCGTTGCTGTCAGTCGCGAGATCCTCGCGCCCCATCTCTTTCAATGCCGCTTTCACGCCAGCCTTAAATCGCTGCGCAATCTCCGAAAAGAACATTCTTCCTGCCACAATCTGCTGTGCAAAAAGCCGGCAAAGTTTCATTGCTTTCATGCTGTTTCCTCCGCCATCATCTCATTAATTGCTGCCAAAATCTCTGCCTTGATAGACTCTCGTTCCTGCTCGCTGTGCGCCACGGCCGCAGCTCTCTCCGCCCTACTCTCAGCTACCGCCTGCTTCAATTCCGCCTGCCAGCTTGCAGGTGTGCTCGATGTCACTACCTGCGGAGTCTCTCCGGAGAGATCCACCCTGTCCACCCGCTCGCCGTCCAGCACCTCAAACATCGATGCGCGTACTCGCGTGGCATCGTACTCGCCGATGGTGGCGAGCACATTGCCGTTTTCCCCATCATAGATTACCGTTGTTTTCATCTATCTCCTTTCTATGCTATCAGCTCTACGCGGCTCACGCCCGCCCTTACAAGGGCATCCTTTTGCGAAATTCTTTGTACCTGTGAAATCGTGGCGTCCACCATAATGATCACCGGCTCATTGAAGGTCTCAACCGGAATGTCGAATTGATAGACACCGGCATCATGCTGTTGAAGTCCTCCTGTCATTGTTCCGGCAGCGCCCTGAATGATTCTCGCCCCCTGATTTCCGCCAACAATTTTCATGAAACTCACTGTCATTGCGGCATATCCGCGTGATCCGCCCTGATACACAAATTTGCAATTCCTGATATCTATGAACGCAGTTACCCTGACTCTCTTGAACGCTCCGAGGTGTACCGTCGGTGTAAAAGCCCATGTCAGGCTATAGCTCGACGGCCTCTGACTCGATATTCCCGTATCCCCGAAATCTCCGACTTGCAGCGGTTTCCAAATCTGCATCGTCGGATATCTAAATGATCCGCTCGCCCACCCCGAGATATGAGTACCGTCGAAATGGGCGTTTTCAAAAGGGACGCAAGATGCGGCATAATCCTTCATTGTTCCTATCATGCCAAACATCGGTACACCCTCTCTCACATTCTGAGCAAGTGCGGTGCTACACGGTGCAAAGCACCACATCACTCCGGGTTCGACATATGTTCCCCCGAGGACCCGCATGTAAATCCCGCGCCCTTTTGCTCCATAATCCCCGATGAACGCTGTGTCTTGGAAAGCATCCAGTACCTTCTGCCCTCCAATATCGCCTGAGGCGTGCCAAGTGGGAATTGTGCCCTCAACATTGATACCGTAAGCACAGGAGAATCTCGCCCCCTGTAAAACCTGCTCCTTGATAACATTTCCAAGAGCGGCAGCCTCGATAGTTACATGAGGTTTTCCGTCGCTCCGAGTGTAATACGCCGTTCTGTGCGGCAGCTCAACCCAGAAGGTATGATTGTTGCCGTCCAAACCGAACCACTGCGAATGATTGCCGCGACCGTCTCCGTTTCCCATCGTATCAACTATCGGGATGCTCCCGTCTACGCGTCGCCCATTGACCCACGCTGTTTTTCCAGACAGAATGTCTCCCGTCCCAGCGTTTCCGGCAGTCTGATCAGCGAGAGGAACGGCGTTGACAACGCCGGTTCCATCGTGGTAGCCCCGCGCAATCTGGAGATTCTCTCCGGCGCGGAGGGTGTGGGACACCTGACCGTTGTTCGGCATGGTTCCCACGCCGACATCATCGTCTGTATCCTCGCCAACAAACTTTTTCCCTGCCAGCACGTGGGCGGCGCGAGCGGTCAGCTCATCCGATGAGACACCGCCACCGCCGGTTCCGGCGATAATGCAATCTGCCATTTATACCCCCTCTCCGAGTAGCACGATATCCACGGCCGGGCGCTTCATGCAGGATACGCGGATACTGCCGTTTTGCGTGATTACGCTTTTCAGCTGGACCCTTGCCACCTGCTTGGCACGTGCCTCGGTGCTCTCCTCGTTCAGAACACCCCAGATTGGAGTGTAGTCAGCCTTCATATCCGGAACCGTCACCGTCTGCGAGTACGGGAACGTAGATGTCCAAGCGGCTACGGGGAGCGAAACGCGCCAGGTCTTATTTACACCAGCCAGCGCGTCGGCGTGCTTTTTGAGTTCGGCGTCTACGGTGTCCAATGTCTCGTGAAAGTCGGTCTCAACATCGATAAAATCCGAGGGTTCCGGCTTTTTGAGCCTATAATTCTTTGTCAGTTTCATTCCTCTCCCTCCTGCCACTTCTGCGCACTGAAAACGCTCTTCCAGGTTTCCGTTTTCACATCATCCCATCGGAGCCTCGAGAACCTCGACCAGCGGTTATAGATGAGAACCACATCCAGGAGCATACCGGCGGGTATAATCTCTCCCACAACAGCCTCGATATTTTCCTTCACGCGCTCCGCAGCCAAGCGTAGCTTAATCGCGACAACCCCTTTTTCCGGTTGCACGATTAGGGTGAAATTCCCTTTTCCGCACATCGACTCGAGGATTTCCTTGAGCTTCCGCTCTGTATACGGCAAATCGCTGGTATAGCTACCGCGTAACCGCTGTCTACGGCTCTCCAGCGTGTCTGCGGGGGTAGGGAGGATGCCAAGAACCCCCTCGAGCCGAGAGAGGCCATATTCGTCTGCGGTCTCGATGAACATGTTCTGAAAAACTCTGTCTATCGCAATCCAGAGAAGGACGAATTCAGGGTTCTCTGCATCCAGCGCGGCGGTGAGTTCCTTGAACTCCGTCATAAAGGGCGGCAGGTAGGACACCAGATTTACATCCCTCACGCGCTCGCCCCCTTAAACACCGGCACTTCGTAGCGCTCGAGCGCCAGATTGTCCTCCACGCCATTGATTTTTGTCTCTCCAACATCAACAACGCCCTTGACTCCGAGAATTCGCGTCTCGATTTGGCTGATACGCACCACGATGTGCGTTGACTCCGCCCAGGTTTTCCGGAGCTCCAGTAGATACCCCTTCACTGCCTCGTTGATGGAATTCTGCAGGTTGCTCCAGCCGTAGCCGGTGTCAAATGTAATGCTCGTTGTCACCGCAACCGCGACCTCGACAGCGCTCTTCACAGATACCACGTGCCCGATCGGCGCGAGACCATAGCCCTCGCCCGTATCTTTCGGCGGGTCGATTGCATTCTGGACTTTCTGGATCAGCGTATCGGATGCCGCGTTGTAGTCAGAGTTCAGGATTGTGAGGAGCACTGTGCCGCTCGTGGTCAGCTTTTTCTCACTCGCTGCCGCGTATACGCTTTTCAGCCATTTTGCAGACTCGCCGCTCATACTGCCGATAGCGCCCTCATACCACGACTTTACGGCGGCACTCGGAATTAGCTCCGCGGGGCGGATATCTCCGCCCCAAACACCGGTCACCTTTGTACTGCCGACACCCGGAATAGCGTTGGTTTTCTCGAGATAGTCTTGCACATTCCCACCAAAGGCCTTTTCGTTGAAAGAGCGGAAGTAGCGCTTTCTGAGCGCCTCCGTGTCCTCCTCATCCTCTCCGGGAACCAAAAGTTCTGTGAGCTCCGCGGTCTCAAGCCCCTCAATGTACTCAATCGGAATCATGGCCCCAAGGAGCTGATTTCCTCCGGTGCCGGGTGACTCGCACTGTACCTGATACTCTCCGTCCTTGATTTTGACGAGGACCGTATAGTTCACAGCGCCGATGTTAAAACGCTTTCCCGTCACATCAATGGATGTCGGCGTAAATGCTCCCTTTAGAAGTGCTTTTGTTGCCTCGTACGGCGTAATGCCGCGCTCTTTGCATCGACGGATGAGCGGCTCTCTTGACGCGCTGTCAGCATAGCTTTCAGCGATTAGGGTGTTCAACTCCACATATAACCGCTGCAGCTCGAGAGCGGCAGGGGACTGCGCATCAAAAATCACGGACCCTTCCCGCTTGTCGAGTTTATCCGGAACCCTTGAGAGCATCCGCCCAAGGATTTCCTCGTGTGTCACGTCATACATTAAACATCCACCCCCCTTTCAACCTCGATGTCCCCAAAAATCGTATGTGCGGTAAATGCCACTGCCACTTCGCCCTTGGTTGAGGTGTCAAACTCGAAATCGTCAACGCTTTCGATGCGCTCATCCCATGTGAGCGCCTCCGTGATGCGCCGCTCCAGTTCCGGACAAACGTAGGTCATCGGCTCGCCGTAGAGGTCGAGCAGTTCAATTCCGTAATTCCACGAGTACATGGCGTACTGGTAGCGCTCAGTGGACAGGATTTTATATATCGCCTGCCGCATCGCGTCCTGTCCATCCGTATAGCCCTGCACAGTCCCGCTTTTTAGGTGCATTTTGTAGGTGTGCGTGGGTTGTACCGATATCTCGAAATCCTTTGCGAGGAATCCCGTAGATGATGGAATCATACGCTCCCCCTTTCTGCGCTATGCACCTAATCTGTCGAGCACAATGTACTTCTGCCCGCCCTGCTCTCTGAGGAGTAGTACCGAGTCTCCGGCTTGGAGCGGCCGCTCGGCAACCGCGCACCTCGTGAGCAGGAGTTGTGCCGCCCCGAGTGAAAGTTTCTGATCCACAAGGATGGATAGCGGCGCGGGAGCGGTCACCTTCCCGTAGCAAACCTGCACGGGCTTTGACGCTTCCACCGCATCCAGCGCGGCGCGCTTCAGTGTCCGCAAAAACTCATTCGCATCAGGCAACAAATTCACCTCCCCGGAATGTCAAATCCATAAAATGCTGGTTTTCCTTGAAAGTGTGCTTCACTTTTTCGACCAGCATGAAATTCTTCAGATTGAGCCCCCAGAAATTGAGGCTCACAATGATCATGCTTCCCCCGCGGACCCGTATATCCCCAAACGCATTGGAGATTTTCAGGTTGCGGGTCTTTTTGTTATAGAGATGTAGCAAGGCATCGGCTTTCGCCTGCCCGTTTTCACCTTTGGAGAGCGTGTCAAAATACTGTAAAACGCCCCACTCGTTGATGTGTGCTCCGTCTTGTGCGATATATACTTCGCGCTTTCCGGTGTCATCATTGTCGTAGGTGAGTTTGATTTTGTTGTATGTGTCACTGTCGATGCTTGACGCGCACTCAAAACTCTCGCCGCTCGACTCATCAATCATGAGATGGGTTCCCTGCCCGCCAACCTTCATTGATTCGAGGCTCTTTAATGCGAGCTTCCCGAAATCGTCATACAGAACATACATTTTCTGCGTGTTTTGTAGGGTTAGGTCGAGTGCGTTCCCAATCATGTCAAAAAGCGATGTGTTGTCCTCAACTCGAGAGGCAATTTTAAAGCCCGGGTCCTCCAGGGCACCCACGCTTAGCCGGAAATCGTCAGCAATCATCCGGATCAGCTCCGCTGCGGTCTTATTCTCGTATACGTAGGTGTCTTTGTTGCTCAGATACCGCAGCTGGTCGTAGGCCGTTATGGTTACGAGGTTGTCCTTGCTCCACTTACAGCTGAAAATAAATCCAAAAAACACGGGAGCGCCATTCACCTTGAGGCGAACAGCTGCTCCTTCCTGCACTTTCAGCGCAGAGTCACCGAGGACCTTAAAGGTCAGCTTTCCGGGCGAGCCTCTGCGCTCTGTCTCCCACTCGATACCCTCTTCTACCGCCGGCATATACGCCTTGGCTCCGGAGGCATCGGAAATCATGAGTTCTATGCTCATCCGTCCTCCTTAATCAAAAGTCCCGTCATCCACCCAGCCATAGACAGTGGACGCCGAGTTGGTATGGATTAAATGCCATGGATGCGCTTTGCCGGAACCGTTCGCCGCAGTGATGCGCGCCTGACCGGCTTTTGCCGGATACCCCTTTGCGCCCGGATAGGAGCTGAAAAAGTGCGTCCCGCCGTGATAATTGACGATGTCGCCTTCTTTATAGCTTTTGCTCTCGGGTTTTGATTCCACCGGCCTGGTCGGCTGTACCTCTGCCTGCGGCTGCGCATCCGGTGGCGCGTCCGGAGCGGGTTGTTTCAGCGTTACTGTTTTTGTGCCATAGCTCCGATACTGCTTGAGCTTGATTTTTACAATGAGGTCAAAACCTTCTTTAGCCTGCTCAGTGATTGTGTAGTCCTCGAGCGAGACTTTCATGTTGGTGGAGAAAAACACTCCCCCACGGGGCTTTACACGTGAAACGATGAACTGAAAAGGTCCCCGCCGCGTCTTGAGTTTTTGGAAATACCCGAGATAGTAGGAGGCCTTCAGAAATTTCTTTTTATATTTCGCAAATGGATATTTTGTCTGAGGGATTCGGCACTCGAAGTCGATTTCCGTCAACTCCGGGCGTCGAAGGATATTGATTTGTCCCTCATCCATCAGGGTGAGCGTGGTGTTTCCGCCATTGGTTTTTACAGTCAGCTTGCTTGGGGTAATCGGCAACAAGCATTTTCCGAGATAGAAATCATATCCGTTTCTGCTCATTACGCGTGCACCCCCTCCTCGATTATGTTCGCGGCCTCGTTGACTGCATCCGTGAGCCTCGACACCACACCATCCAAATCCATGGATCCTCGGATGTGGTTGTTGTTCGTCTGCTCAATCGTGATTTCGGCAGTCGTGAAGCGGTTGATTGCCTCCTGCTCCGCGATGTCTCGGAGGTATTTGAGGTCTTCCTCGGTGATGTCCAGCGCGTCCTTGATTGCTCCTGTATTGCCTGCAATGTCATTTACGCCGCCACCGATTCCGCCGACCTGGTCTCCAAGAGCCGCTGCAGCATCTGCCCCCGGGATGCTTGTTCCAAAGCCAGCCGGATTAAACTTATCGCCGCCGCCAACACCTAACTTGCTGCCGAAATTGTATCCGGCATCCCAGGCGCCGCTATATTCAAAACGCTGGAGGTGATAGTCTTCAGCGCTGACCTTCGCCATGACCTCCTCGCCCCTGCCGTAGGTGGAGTCAACCCAGCCTTTTAAATTACCACGCCATCCGGAAACAGCACCGGCAAGGTTTGAACCAAACAAGGAATCGATAGCGCCCGCAAGCGCCTCGAGGAGCGAAAGAATCGTATCCGCAAGGTCAAAAAATAACCGCGCAATCGATGCGACCGGGTCGTTGAAAACATTGGCGAAGAAATTTGCGAAAGCAGCAATGTAGTTCCAAAGCGCAGCGAAAACATCCATTGTAAAATTAATCATTGCAACAAAGATGTTTCCAATAAACGCTCCAGCTACCGCAATCGCTCCGCTCACGATACCAATGGCAGACAACGTTGTTCCGGCAAATTTGTTAACTGCCGCGATAGCCGCAAAAAACAGCGCTACAAGCGCCATTACAGCCAGCACAATCCACGTGATGGGGCAGGCGAGCAGAGCTGTGTTAAATCCCAGCTGAGCGGCCGTAGCGGCTGCCGTAGCACTCACCTCCGTGCCCGTCGCTGCCGCATGTGCATACGATGCAAGCGCGAGAGCGGCTTTTATACCCGTGCCGACAATTTCAGCAGTTCGTACAAGCATCAAATAGCCGTAGTAGAGCGCCAGCGCCGCGGCAATGGAGTAAATGATTGGCGAGATGATAGGCCAGTTGTCCGACACAACCGAGAAAATACTCATCAACAGTTCGACAACCATTAAAAGTCCCTCGGCAATCGTCGCCGCTCCGGCTGCCACCCCACTCACAAACTGCTGAAATGACGCGCTGTTTGCGATGGCGTTAAGCTTGCTCAGCACAGGCTGAAAAGCCATGAGCGCGGTGTTCCGGAACGAGGTCGCAATCTGACCGAAAGTCTTCGGTATCGCCTCAAACTTTGCATTGGTTTCGTCCGCCGCTGCAAACATCGCCGCTTTTATAATGTCCGCGGTGATAACGCCTTCCGCAGCCATTTCCTTGAGTTTTCCCTTGGGTACATCGAGATAATTCGCGATGGTTTCAATGATGTTCGGCGCCTGTTCGAGGATTGAGTTATACTCCTCGCCGCGCAAAACGCCAGAGCCCATCGCCTGTGTCAGCTGCAGCATGGCAGCGTCCATGCCGGAGGCAGACGTTCCAGCAATGGTGAACTGTTTATTCACCTGCTCCATGAAGGCAACTATCTCTCCGGAACTCGCAAAAGCATCCCCCGCCATAGTGCCGAGTTTGGACACCGCGTCCGCCGTTGCCTGATAGGACCCTCGCGCCCGCTCCGCAGACTGATAAATCATGTTCTGCAGGTCATTTGTGGTCTGGAGCCCATCATTCATCATGCTGAGGCGAGCGGCTGTTGAGGTCAGTGTGTCGGATAGGTCAAGCGCCTTTCCGACCGTCTGAACCGTCGCATACGCCGCGACAGCCCCCTTGAGGGTGTCTGTTAGGTTGTTGGCGTTCGATGCGCCCTCACTGATTGCCTGGTTAAAGCGCCCCTGCTCATCGACATTGTCGCGGATATACCTCTCGGTATTTTCGACCGTATCAGAGAGTCTCTGATATGCATTGTTCGCCGTCCATACATCCATGTTGGACACCGCGCGATTCAGCACGCTCTGCTCATGTACGGCCTGATCCAGCTGTCCGCGCATCCGCTCCAGCTCATTATTTACAGTTTCTGAACCGATGTTCAGCGGGTTGCTCTCGATTTGCTGAATGCGCTGCTGGATGCTCTGCAAGCGTCCACCGAGATTCTCAATGTCGGTAACGGCGGCGTCCGGTAATATGCCCGTTCTCGCCGCAGTAGCGGCAATCTCTCGCTGTTTTGCGTTCAGAGTGTTCAGCATCGCGTTCGCGCTCTGTGCTTCCTGCTCAAAGCGCGTAACCCCTGTGCTGTTAAACATTTCAACCCCGCCTCCGGACTGCCACTGCGGAGCGGTGGTTCCCTGTAGTGCCGAATCCAATTCCTGTGCGGCAGCAGTGGCCTGATTGAGAGAGTTCCGGGCGGTATCGATTGAGGATGTGTCAACCGCTGCCCCCATCGTTTGATACAGGTTGTCCATAGCAGCGACTCCGGCACCCACAGATCCGATAATCCGATCCAGAACTCCTGTGAAGTTGTCCTGCAGCTCAATCGCTGTTCTTATAGTCGCCATGCGTCACCTGCCTTTCTTTTTGGCTTTTCGCTTTGCTTCCTTCTCTCGGTCGCGGTCGTTCTTGACCTTCACCTTGATGGCCGCTATGACGAAAGCTTTTTCCTGATTATCCATCTCGAGAAAGACAGATGGCAAAATGTGGAGTTTGAGGAGGGCGTAGTAGGCGTAGTTCGCCTCCGCGTCCCCCTCCTCGATCAGTTTTTTGCCTCTTCCACCTTGTCATCGAGGGTGGCGTCGAAGCCGTTGAACTTCTGCACAAAAGCCGCCAGGTCGTTATACTCGCCGGGATCATCCACAAGCGCGACCAAAAGGTCTTCAGGGGTACTTACGCCGTAGCTGTCCTGAAGCTCTGCGTCGTAGAGGTCAGGCACGACAACCGACGCCGCGATCATTTTCCGGATATAGAGACCGGTCTTTAATCTCTGCCGGTAAAGGTTGGGCTTGCCAACCACCTGAATATCAACGGTGCAACTCTCTCTGAGGTCGTCGTTCTCCCTTGAGGTGATGTGACGGAACTCCCACTGGAGCGGCTCCCCCTGCTCATCGCAGAGGGACTTGGTAGCCGCATAGAAGCCGTTCGCCTTCACCGCCTTGTTGGCCTTCATGAACTTACTGAATTTAGACATTTGCTCTCCCTTCTCGGCGCTTAGTTGGTGACGAATCCGTCGAGATCCTTAAATGCCTCCGGCATTTTGAAATCCTCAAACGTGAAATCCATATCCTCATCAAGATACTCGCTGTCGGCATCAAACTTTGCCAAGATTCCGCCGTCAACGTTACAGTCAATAAAAATCATGGTCTGGCGACCAGCCGCGGAGGTCGGGTCCTCATTTGAAACCTGAATCTCGAAATAGACATCCTCGCCGGTATCCTTGTACTGTGCCGCCATCTGCCGAAAAATAGAGGTGTTGTAGTGAAAAGTCGCGCTTCCGGTTCCCTTCCAGCCGGTAGACTTGTTGCCCTTTCCGGTCTTTCCGAGGACCGGAATCTCGGTCTTCGTTTTCTCGAATTTCGCCTCGAAATTGATTGCCTGCATGAAATTGTAGCGGCGGGTGCCGATAGTGACAAAGCACTCCGCAAGCGACGCGGAGATACTGTCCTTCGCGCGCATCGTAACATTCTGTCCCATTCTCTGCCTCCTTTACGCGACCGTTACAGTCATGTACAGTTTGGACATCGCATTCACAACGGTGACCGCATCCGTCACGACCACGGACTTCTTGGTGTTGCCCTGCTCGACAGTGACATCCGAATCCGAGAAATTCTCGATTGCACGAATCTTCTCAAGCTGTTCGTGATGCTGCACAATGTCAGACCAGAGCGACGTTCTGCCAGCAGCGTCGTTCGGGACCACACCGAGGTACTTGGTGTTGAACAGGACTGCAATGTCATTTGCAATCTGATCAATCACGCGAACCGTCTGATTGTCCTTGAAAACAGCGCCCTGCGTGTCAGAGGTCGTAATCATCGTGTTGATGTCCTCCAGGACACGAATGTCCGCGCCGACTCTGTGCAGGACAAACTCACCGGCATCGATTGCCTTCTGCAGGTCAACCTGCGTGTAATTGACATCGACCGTAAAACCGCCGTCGTACTTCTTGTTCTGATTCGACTTGTTGACATCACAGCCGGCCGACACACCGGTCACCCAGTACACAAGCGCCGCCTCACTCCAGCCATCATTCACAGCCTTGTTCTTGACGCTGATTGTGCCGTAGTAGTCCGCCGTCTGGTACTTATGCAGGACAAGCTGGAACTTGACGCCCATCTCATCGCGCATCCGCTTCGTGAAAGCGTTCAGCATCCCCTTCGTGGTATCATCGGTGACCACCGCGCCCATGACGTTGTAGGTATAGGCCTCAATCTTGTCGAGGTATTTCTGGTACGAGGTTCCGTTCACCGCGCCGTTGGTTCCGCCGGTCAGCGGCGTTGCCGCGGTGACCTCAAGCGTTGCCGAGGTCTTGTACGTCACGAAATCATCCGCGACCAGGTCGGCAGCTCGCTCAACCGTCTGCTCGCCCACAATCTCAGTGCCGAGCACGGTCTTGACATCAAAATACTGGTCGTTGTCCGCGTTTTTCTGGATTACGATCTTCAAATCGTTTCCTCTGACACCCGTGTATCGCGCCTCTGCAAAAGCGTTTGCCGCCTTTGTGCCGCCCGAGGTCAGCTTGTACGCATAAAGCGTCTTTGCGTTGAGAAAAAGGTCGCGGAGACCTCTCATCTTCTCGTGCGTGTAGTCATAGCCGAAAACCTTCAGCGAATTCTTCTGGAAGTCGCTGTTGGTTACCTCAAAAACCTCACCGTCAACGCCCCAGTCGAGCTCCAGCGGCATCGTTGCCACACCTCTGTCGGAAAGCGTCGCCGAAGCGGCAGCCGCCGAAACAAAGTTGATGTACGCGCCCGGAAGCTTCTTGTTCTGAACTACGAAAGTTCCACCACCAAGAGCCATTATTTTCCACCTTCCCTTTCTTTGTTTTCGATGAAGTCACCGGTGTCAAAGTCCTGAATCATCTTGTCCACCTGGCTGAGGGTGTACTTCTGCCCATCATCCAGAAGGGCATTGACCAGATCCTTTCTGCCGGAATACTTCTTGCAGCCGACAAGCTGCGCTTTCTCAAAAGCGGGTTCAGTTATAGTCTGAACCTTCACTTTATCAGAAGCAGTAGGTACAACGGCTGCTGTCGCCTTCTTCTGTGCCATATTCAGTCGCTTCCTTTCTTCACGGTTTGTTGTAGATTCAAGGTTTGCATGGGGCCATAGCCTTCGTCCTTACGGATAAAAAATTTATAGTCCACGAAGAAGTTCAGCACCCCATCAACTACCTCAAAGTGTATATTGCTTCCACGGATGGGTCTGTCATCGTCCTTGCAGGTGATCCACTCCACAATCCAAGCCAGTTGTTCTCCCATAGAATTGCATTCCGTCTGATAGGCTTCCGACTTGGGAAAATACTGAATCAGGATATGGATATGTTGCAGATACCGCTTCCCCAGAAACAGACTTGTGGATGGGTTGATCGACTGCACAAAAAAAGCAGGTTCACGAAGATCCTGCTTGATTTCTTCATTGTAGATTTCATAGGCATCTGATTCAGCATTGAATGCCCTGTCCAATATCCTCACAATTGCATTTACAATTTCATTGATCATTTCACCAACTCATCCATGCATATTTTGACTTTGTGTTCCAGAACCCTGGGTGCAATCTCCTGAAGTTCCTGTGCTGAAATTGTCATCATAAACTTGCCCATGACCCATCCCTTGTGATTGGCCGTCCTGTGTCCATATTCCACATAACTGGCATACTCAACAGGGTTGACAATTTCAATGACATAAGTATCCCCAAAATGGTGGACAGTCAGGGAATCTGCATAAGCTGATGCACGTTTTTCACCTGTCCAACCACGTCTTAAGGTTCCACCCTTTTTGCCGGAACTCTTGGGATAATCACCAACCGGTGTGCGCTTGATGACCTTTTCCAGTAGTCTTGCTGCCAGTTCCTTTGCACAAGATTCCACAAATGCATCCGGGTCTTTCATGGACTTTAGCTTCTGTTCAAAGTCCTTCAGTTCCCGGAAGTTGAATTTTCCCATCTTGCCCATTACGCAAACCTTTCAAACAAATCCAGCAGGATTTCCTGATGGGTGTCATAGACAGCGGTTTTTCCGCTATGGGTGTACATAGTAGTGATCCCCGCCTGAGTCACCGTGATCTTAGATCCTGCCTTGATCTGAATATCCGGTGCAATGAACAACTTGACGGTCTGTGAAACCTGTGCAGCAGAAACGCTCTGGGAAACCGCCGCATCCTTTTCCTTTGAAAGATGACAGGGCTGCTTTTCCAAAAGGATCACTTCACCCTGTTTTGTCAGTCCTGATTCCTTGTCCTTGACCTTACTCCACTCAGACACCGTTGCAGTGCCATCATAGTGGTATTTCTCAAATGCTGACCGAGCTGCTTTTCGTGCAGCCTGAACCGTGATGTTCACCACTTCACCCTTCTATGGGAATTCAGTTCTTGCTTCCCATAGGTCATCAGATAGCTGATAAAACTGTTCAGCTTCTGTTCATCAGTCTGCGAACTCTCACCGGTTGCAAACACCGTAGTGGTATCACCGGTGGTGATCTGCTTGACTACAACGTCAAGATTCAGATTGGTCAGATCATCAGGTGCAAAGGTCTTTTTATGCTGAAGGAAGTTACCCACAGCATAATCAACAGTGACATACCGCAAGGAACCGGGAATGTCATCAGGGCATCTGGGAAAATTGCAGAATGTGCAAACATACTGGGCAGCATGTCCGGTCACATGGGACAGGATCTTCTGATCCGCTTCAGTGACCGGATAGCCCAAGGTCAGCAACCGCATTTCCACCAGACTGTTCAGTTCTTCAATAGTCATGCGATTCACCAGCCTTTCAATTAGCCAATCTTGTGCTTGAACGCCACCATGCGGATCTGCTTAGGCTCATAGACCATCTTCCAGTTCTTGGCGTTGGCAAGCTCTGCTTCTGTGGGGGTTTCCACATGCTCACGCGCCAAATTCTGCCACGCGATACCACGGGGGTGCATGATGAAGGTTCTACGGTTGATCAGGAAGTCCACGCCAGACCCCTTCTTCTTGTCACGATCAACCTCAGTCGGGACGAAACCAACAGGATTGCCGTTGCCGTAAGCAAGTGCACCCTGACCAAATAAGTAGGTGGTATAGACACCGTTTTCAACCGGGCAACCGTCATCCACGATGACACGCCGCCCCTGATAGGTGTCGAACTCCACAGAAGTGCTATCACGCTCAGTCTGAATCAGGTTCTGCTTCTTCAGAAACGCCTTGGTTGCGCTATGCATAGCAACAGCAGTCAGCTGGGACTGAGCGTCACCAAGCAGCTGACAAGCATCAATGAAAGCAGCTGCAGAAATGTTCTTTGCAGCTGCGCTGGACAAGGTGGTAATGTCCAGGATATGGTCAGCCAGCGGGGTCTTGTAGTCATGACTGCCGGAAGGATCGTTGTCATAAGTGCCAAAAACACCAGACAGGATCTTGATCAGAATACGCTGGTTCTCACGACTCCAATAACCAGCAACTAGGTCGCCGATCGCAGCCATAGGATCAGCACCAGCCAGAGCAGCAGAAAGGTCAGTTGCAGACCACATTGCAGCCTTGCGGATGGTGGTGGACACATCCTTGTTGCTGGCAATCTTCTTGGCGGTCAAATCTTCACCTTCCAGAACATCCTCAGATTCACCGTGCAGATCCTCAAAGAACGGCATGTTATGAACCGGGGCTGCTTCAGAAGCCAACTTGTCAAATTCAGGGTTGTTGGTGATGATCCCGGACTGGAACAGTGCAGACAGCTCCATGGTCTTGTTAACCACATACGGATTAAACAGTTCAGGCACAATCACAGCAGAAAGAGTAGTACCGTTTGCCATATTGTAATTTCCTTCCTTTCATGGTTTTTAGATAGGCAATGTGGCACCGGCAGCAGCTGCAAGCTGTTTTGCCAGTGCTGGATCGGATTGCAAGATTTTTCCCTGTTCAGTAAGGTTGAAAGATTCCTTCTTCCAGGGATTGGTCACGCCTCCAGCGGATCCCGCGCCACCGGCAGCGGGGTTATACCCACCCTGTCTATTGGACTTGAATAGATGGGGTGCGGATTCCTTCAAGGGTTTCAGAACATCATCCACGCCGACAGGGGAACCGTCCTTGTCAAAGGTAAACTTGTCCAGACCTCCCTGCTTATAGATCAGGTAATCGGGATCAATCGCACCTGCTTCCGTCAGCTTGGCTTTCAAAGCATAGGTTCTCGCCGTTTTCACCTGATCAGCCTGAAGGGCCTTAATCTGATCCTCATACACCTTGATTTTCTTCTGAAGTTCCTCATTGTCACCAGCATCCTTCTTCAAGGTGGTGATGGTGTCCGTTGCGGTCTTCAGTTCGTTAACCTTGGCGTTGAAGTCGTCCTTGGGAACTGCATACTTGGGAAACTCAGTTTTCACAGTGTTCATGACCACTGCAACATCCAGCTTTCCGTCAGTAACGGCAGCCCCTTCCAAAATTGTCTGTAACCATTCCAACATTTTTGATTTTCCTTTCTTTTTCCTTTTTATTCAGGTTGGTTCCTGTCAAAGAGGGATGCCAGTTTATTCACATAGCGGTGTATTTTGTCGGACTGAACAGTTTAACGCCGTGTCCAGGGCGATAAAAAAGCACCTAAAGGTGCTTAGTTATCAGTGCTTGTAGCTCTCAATGACCGTGATGCCGTAGTCCACAACACAGGTGTTTTCAATCCTGCAACCCTGAATTGCCTCTTCACGAACTGCTAGGATTTCAGCGTTAGTCTTGTTCTTCATGAACTGACTGATGAACAGCTTCTTCATGCCGGTTCACTCCTTTCCTGAATCCTAAGCAATAAAGAAAGCACCCATTTCTGGGTGCTTTAAAACAAAACAATATTTAATTACAAGTACCAAAGATTTCATTCAGAAGTGTTCCATCTGCCTTACATTCACGAATGATACACTTTGATGCTTTTTCTTCATCAACGGGGTTTCCATCTGAATCATAATAGTAGATTTCAGAATAGTCTCCACCCGCAGGGGTTTTCCCCATTATTTTTTTGTAGGTCATATTCTTCACCACCAATCACTTAAATATTGATTTCAGAAGTGTTGTCCTATTCGGGAAGTCCTTTTCAAAAGATGTTAGATCATGTGTAAACTCTGCGACAGATTCAGCAAAATCTTCTGCATTTGAATTTTCACCGTACATAGTTGGTGATTTCTTACCTGAATACAGCATATCATGTTTCATTGCATCTGTCCAATCTTGGCACAACGAATAAGGGATCCCGTTTGTGCTTCTGGTTTTATCAATGAAATGACCCGCTTCATGGCAATATGTTCTGATTACATAATCGTCATCATGTGGATAGTCCCAACGATAGAACGTGATAGTGTCACCCCCCGTTGCATAAGACTGAGTAAAATTTTTATAAACCTGTTTCCAATAGAAATCCTGTGGATTATAGTAGTCAACAAACTCAACCACCTTCTGTGACTGCTTTCTAACAGAATCAGGAACCCTATGCCACAATTCAATGGCCTTTTCAGGTGTCATGCTTTGATGGGCGGTGTTGTATATTTCAGGGAACACAAACCTTGTACCATCCTGAAGTTTGTAGATAGCCGCCTTTGAAAGTGTAGTTGCCTGTCCGGCTCCATTGGAAAAAGAATATGAACCGGTGGATTTTTCAACATCCACACCGGCAATCTTTACAATAACAGGATAGTTCACACTGTTCTGAATAGATTGAACACTTGATTTATCACCTCGGACAAAGGCTTTTTCCCAGTCAGCATATTTCATGTTGGCTGGTACATAGTATGTTTTTCCATCAGCGCCCCTTGCAGCACGTTCACCTATATCAAAATCATCATCGAAGTGTGGGACGGTTGTGGTTCTACACCAAGGGTGAAACGGCGGTGCTGTGGCACCAACCTTCCATTCAGACATCTTGAACACTTTTCCGTCCATCATCCGGCAGATCTCAGATGTCCTACTATCCAGCGTTGCCACAACTTCATATTGTTCAACGTCCAGCTCCTTGAAGCAACTGTTTTGTGCTTCAGAAGAAAAATAGGCTTCTTCCGTCATGACTAGGCGTCCCGCATTGGCTTTTGACACTCCCAAGCGACGGGATATAGCGTCAATAGCTTTCTGTGAATCCTGACCCAGTATAATATTCTGCGTCAGGGTGTTGTCCAGTTCAGACAACAGCTTCTGCTTGTCCAACCATATGCGGTCAGAAAAGTTTGTTCCATCAACAGCCCAAGGCTTATTGATGATCTTGCTGATGGTCTTGTTATCCAGTGTGGCAAAGTCCCAACCAACGCCCACCCCCCTGTGAATTTCAAAAGCAGTGTGATAGTATGCGGATCTGTACACATCGGACATTGCCTGATCAAAGACATCCTTCTGACCACCAAACAGGACTTCAATGTCCTGCTGGCATTGGATCTTCAAGGCCTCCAACCGGCTGATATGGAACCTAGCAGAAGCATTTTCCAGCTGTTTTGTCCAGATTCCATTGACTGCGTTTTCCTGCCCATAGCGGATGTATTGGTTCACATCCCACTTAAATTCTTCCAGATCTTTCCCAAGCAACCACTTCTGGGCCTCCTGAAGGGTGATGCCGTTGTTGTCAGCAAAACGCTGATACCATGTAGCAATCTTCCTCTCAATCTCTCTTTCAGCTGTCCTGTATTTCCTGTCAATCTCTGAAAAAGCTGCTGCCCCCCGGTCGTGCTGTGACTGTTCCAGCATATTGAATCGTTTTTCCCAATATTCAGAGGTTTTCATCAACTGCCACCCTTCTTGAGACCAGCACCAGAATCATCGGGGGTATCAGGATCCGGGGCCTGTTTCTTTTGCTGGTTCCCAAACGGATCATAAAGCTTCTCCTGTTCAGCCTGTACCGCAGCCTTTTCTTTCTTCAGCTTGTCAAGTTCATCTTGGACATTCTCAACCCACGGATGATTGCGGACAATGGTTTCCTGACTGATGATACCAGTGGACTGCTGTGCAATCTGAGACATTTCCTGATCATTCTGAACCATGGTTCTGATCCATGTCTGAAGAACCACATCATCCTTGATAGGGACACTCAGCACCCGGCAGATACAGCGGATGAACCGACCAAAGGACGGTTTGAACTCTGTTTCCATCAGACCGGACTTCAATTCCAGCAGCGAATACAGGAATTTCAACGCCACACCAGAAGAATTGCCAAAGTTCTGGGGATCCGGATCAATACCCATGCCTTGTTCAAAAATACATTTTCTGGTGATGGTAAGAAGTTTTTCCCTGGCTTCAACGGGAAGATCAATGGTTAAAGTTGAAACACCGGAATTGTCACCGTCCCCATCATTGTTCACCTTGATGGTCTTGTAATACTTCAGATCTGACAGAAATTCATTCAGGTCTGCACCGCCGTAGTTGGTTAGCACAAAGATGACTTCCTGAATATCTTCCAAGTCATTGACAAAACCACTGAAGACTTTGCAGTAAACATCAATCAGGGGCTTGATGTTCTTCAAATCATCCGTATGGACATTGCTGTTGTCAAATGCAAAGAACGGAACTTCACCCATGCCGTGCTGATATGTATTCACTCGTGTGGACCTCCCACCTTCCACCAGAATGAAGTTGCAGTAAGGCACCAGACCGTCCATGACAGTCCGTCCTGCAGGGACTTTGTAAATTTCACACTCTTTGTCGTTCCACAGTTCATAGACATCAAATTCAGACCCTTCTTCATCAATGTCATGATAAATCCGAAGAACACCCATCAGTTTCCGGTCAAGAGATTTTGACCAAATGGGCTGAATCTGTTCAGATGGAACAACCGCATAGTGGACAGCACCATCATCAGCAGACTTCCACACATGGATCCAACCGGTTTTCTTATTGGACGCTTCCACACATAGGTCTTTGCATACCTTAGGGTATTTGTCACCCAAGAATGCATTCAGCACCTTGTTGGAAGCATCAATTCCAACATCGATCATCGGGGGCACCGTAAACATGTAGGCTGCTTTCTGATTGACCAGTAACCCATGAAAATTGAATGGGATCCGGTTGTCAGCGTTCCGCATGGGCGATGCAATGTCATGAGTAACAAGTTCACCGTCGGCATCCATTTCAGCCTTTCCCCTGGACTTCTTGGGTTCAAACATGATGTCCGTTTCGTTCTTGTAGTATCTTTCAGCTGTCATTGCTTCTTTTAGGTGCACGGCATGTACATCTGCATAAGCACAGATGACCTTTTTCACATTTTCTAAATCCATAATCAATCACCTACTTCATGATCGACAAGCCATTGGGCTTCCTGATAATCGTATAGCCAAAATATCTGATACTGTCCATTGCATGGTCAAACACCTTGACTGGTTTATCCTCCCCGTGCTCAGATGCTTTTGTATCCCATACATAGGACGAAAATTCCCGGATTGTCATTTTACATTCAGAACTGAATTTCACCGAATGATTCTTCAGCAAAGATGCAAAGAACCGGATACCATCCAACACATCATTCTTTGCTTTCTTGATGCTGAACCTGCGCTTCTTCAGTTCAGCAATAAAAGAAGCAGCCGAGGGGTCAACCACAATCTTCTGCGGTTTGATACCATCCAGCCACTTTTCCAGATCGTCTGCATATTCTGTGTCTGTTTTCTGGACTGCTGCTTCTCTGCCGGAATAGTAATATTCCTTAATGCAATACCACACACCGTCAACTCCTTCACCCCACAAGTGAAAGACCGTGGCGTTCTGTGTGCCGTAGTCACAGGAAATATGATAAGAATTGGGCTGAAGCGCCGGGATGTCGACCGAATCAACAACATGCTTGTCCAGATCAAACATATCATAGATGACACCTTCAGCCATGACCCACAAACCTAGGATGTATCGCTTAAAGAACACACCGCTGTACATATTGCGGTATCGGTTCTTAATCTTTTCGCTCAGGGATGGGTTGTCATCCATGGTGAAATGCAGATGTAGCAGGTTCTTTTCATCAGCCTTATCCAACCAGTTCACTTTGAACCAGTGGTATGGTGATTCAGGGTTGCAGTTAAACCAGAACTTGGAGCCTTCCACTGAACAACGTCCAGTTGCTTGGTTCACGAAGGATTCAGGCATTAGAGCAACTTCATCAAAGAACGCACCCGCTGCTGTAATACCTTGTACAAGATCCTGTGATGCTTCATCCTTACCCCCGAAAATGTAATAATAGTTTTCCTTGCCGTTCTTGCGAATGACCAGATAATTGTCGGCGCGGTGATTTTCCACTACATAACCCAAAGACGCAACCATCTTTTCCAGCGGGGTAATCACATTTCTTCTGCAAGACCCAACTGTCTTGCCGGCAATGATAAAGTTTTCACCGTCAAAATTTTCCATTGACCAGCTAATGTAGGACATGGACATACACATGGTTTTGCCCGACCGAATAGCACCATCTGCACTGATACCATCATGGTTCCGGACCCTATCAGCCAACCACCATGTCTGCACCATCAGCTGCTTCCTTGATGGTGAAATGAACTTAAACGGTTTAGCTCTTTTCTTCCTCATTCGTCCACACCTTTGCAGCTAGGCCTTTCAGGGCATCCACATAGGAAGTATCAACTTCTTCCGGTTCATCACCGGCAGATTTCATCCTCAAAACAGCTATTCGGGCTTTCTGCTCCTCGGTGGCAATTCCCATGTGTTCAGCCAGCCATTCCAGAGCCTTCATTCTGTCAGCCAGCTTGACAGATGCACCGTTCTTGCCGCTCTTAACCTCAGTGATCAGTGTTCCATCAATGCTATCTGATTCCTTGAGGCGAACGGTATTGATTATCTGCTTTAGAGGAGCTTTCTCTCCGGTTACAGGATCTTCAATCTGAACCAGACCGGACTGACCAATAACATATTCTTCTTCCTGACCGAACTGCACAAAATCAGTGATGTCAGCAAAGGCGATATCAATGTATTTCTGGACGATGTCATGTTCATCCAAAAGTTCACGGTTCAGCCGGGACTGCTTCAGACGGTTGATCTCTGCTATAATTGCAGTATTTTGCCGCAGGGCATAGCCGTTTGTCCCTGCGGTTTCATAACTACAACCGTAGGCTTTTTGATATGCCTTTGTTGCATTGAAGCAGCGCACATAGTACAGACAGAAAAGCCTTTGTTTATCAGTCAATTCAGGGTTTTCAATCACAGATGCAACATCACCTTTGACATGTTGCACCTTTTTATTTTCCGAACGCTCACTATTAACCGAACGCTCGCCTTTTTTCCGAGCATCCGAACAGTCAGCAGGTTCATCAGCCTGATCCCATTTGTATGTACTTTTCCAACGCCTGATTGTTCCCTGGGGAATATCAAGCTGCTCTGCAATATCCTTTAGCAGAATCCCTTGTCTATATAGCTTCAGGGCAACTTCTGCTTTTGCATTCTTTGCCCTTGGCAAGAAAATCACATCCTTTCAGAAATTCACAACAAAAATATCCCTAAGGGGTCGGAGAAAAGGAACCCTTTAGAGACACGGAAGCGCTTTTTTGTTTTCCAAAAATCCGCGTAGCCGGTGCCCACAAGCACCAGTTCGTTTTCTCTGTTGCTCGGGTTATCTGTACCCCATACTTTCCTCTTTTCTGCACAGCAAAAAGGACCGCATCTCTGCGATCCTTTACGCAAATCCCCGGATTCGCACCGGACTCCAATGGCATTCCTTCGTATGCTAGTCTTTGCTGTCTCTAGTATCCCACACCCTTAAAATAGTGTCAACTGGGTAGTTCTCCGCTTTAAAGCACAGAAAAAGGAGCGGCCATGGCGAACCGCTCCCTTTCCGTTAGAGGGAGGTTACATGCCCTGCTTTCACAGGGGAAGCCACCGGCGGGAATTGAACCCGCCTCCCACTCCGGTAGTGGCAAAGAAGGTGACCCGCGGGCTGCACTGCGGCTCTTCCCGCGCTGCCACCTTTTCACTTTTAAATACTATCAGTACAAAGCGTACACACAAGCCTTTGTGGAAATTATTTTCCGATATGGCTCACCAGAAAGTACTCCCACCACATCTTCCCGAGCAGATATATCACTCCCAACGCCAGCAACAAGACCCCTTGCCAAAACTCACCATCGCGCTTCACCTTGTCACTCCTCCCTGTGCGTGCTCCGCTCGGTCTCGAAACCGTTCTGGGTAACGCTTCGCGAGCTTGTCAACATTCCGTTGCAAAATGCTCTCCAGAGTATACCCGAGCCCTTCCGCCGTAACCGCGAGATACCAAGCAACATCCCCCAGTTCCTCCGCAAGATGCTCTCTGTCCAGCGTGTGCCCCTGGAACATCGTTTTTTTCACGATGTCGATACACTCCCCCGACTCTCCGCAGAGCCCCATGACACCATTGAGCAGTAGGCTGTCGCTCCGGTACCCGCTCGCTGTGCGTAATGCTTTCTCCTGATACTCGTTTATTGTCATCTCTCTCCTCCTCATCTCTTGTATGTGACCCGTATCCCGTCATCCGACTGGACCGTAATGCTGATTGGAAAGCCAATCAAGGTCTGTGCTCGCGCCAGATATCTCAAATCCACGATTTTCAACTTCCTTTCGTGACTCTCCTCACACCTCTTCGCCTCTGCCTTATCGGCGTAATCCGTGCGACAAACCTCGCATGTGTAGACTACCTTCTCCTTCACACTCCACTCCCTTCCGTTGCCGCAAAAAACCTTGCCACCCTTACTCTCGCCCAGTCCGTTCCCGCGCGCCCATTTTTCCTACTCACCTCATCCCAGGTCATGCCGTCGATATATCTCTGTCTGAGTATCACGCGAATTGTTGGATCCGGAATTTCTGCAATCCTCTCCTCTAGATACGCCGCACGTTGCTCCTGCTCAAAGGCGAGGACCTTGAAATGCTTCTCACGCTTTTTTCGCAAATCGGTGAGTCTATCGATTTCTGGGAGCGGAACTCCGGTAATGCGAATGCTCCCATTTGTGCCATCCTCTCGCGTGCCGTAGACGCTGTCAGTGACCTGAGTTGTTTCCGCCTCTCGGATCCTCCGCCCAAGCTCTGCCGCTCTCTGCCTCGCATCCCTAACTTCGCACATAATGCCGAGATACTGCTGAAGTTCCTCCTTCAGACTCACTCGCAACCCTCCTCTCTGCCAAGTGCATCAGATACTCCCCATCTACATTGCAAAACACCTTGCATCGATTGCTCTGCAGAAAGGTCTTTGCTCTGTCCAACTCCCGCCTATGCTTGGTGTAATACCAGCGGCTGTATCGCGCGTTGTTCATGTGGAGTCTCAACAGGTCCATGTAGTCCTCCACCGCAACGCGCACAACCTCGACCGCAAGTCTTACATAGCACTCCTCAAGCCCTGTGGTTATTCCGAATCCAGATACAGCCGGCCCTCTCCGCTCCTGCGGTTTGGCGAGGTCTTTCCCCCGTCTGCTCCCCTCATCCATCTCACTGCCTCTCGCTCACAATCTCTCCGGCGCAGGCTGCATACCCCGCAATGTCGAGTACCGTATCCATGTGATTGCTCTTCCCACATATGAACCGCCCAACCTTCGCCTGTATTTGCATCATCGCCACATCGGCCGCATCGACTTTCACCGGAATTCCAGTTTTCTCGCTTAGGTAGATGCTCCACAGCTCCGCAATTGCTCCGTGTGTTTTCGCGGAATTTCCGTGCAGCCCTTCCCGCTCGCTCACAATGTCTTTTACCTCATCGAGAAACTCCATTTTTTTCATGCGGTCATTCCTCCACTCTCAAGATTTGCCCTTGCAATAGCTTCCGCCATCAGCGGAACCACACTATTTCCAATTTTTGCAACCTGCTCGGATTTCGGATATCGGTTTCCTTCGGCATCTCTGTCAATGATGTATGTATCCGGAAATCCCTGTGCTTTTTTTAACTCCTCAGGTTTCAGCATCCTGAAACGGATGTCGCAGATACCATAGGTCTCAGCCTTACCTCCGCCACAGCATCCGATAAGGCCATAGTGTCCTGATGTCGTCAGTGCCCCAATCGGTTCATCCATCCCCTGACCTATGCTTAGGCCATAGAATTTTGTCAAAAAGAATGCATCCTCGCCCTTTTTCAGCACACAGCTCACCATGCCAAAGCGGTCTTTGGTTGTGATCGTGCCGAGTGGCTCATCCATCACCTGCCCGCAGCCGGTGCCGTAGTATTTGACCAAAAATGCCGCCACGGCTTCCCTTGTCGCCGCATCGTCTTCATCGCTTGCCGTCTGCTCGCGCTTCACAACGACAGTCGCGAGTCCATATCTGTTTGACGTATCAATTGTTTTGATCGGCTCTGTGAGCACCTGTCCTCTCGCGTCCCCCTCTTTGGTCTCGCTATGATACTGGACAAGAAACGGAAGCGCCTTGCCATACGGTAAGATAAAGGGATTCGGATTCTCAACGATGTATTTTCTAATGCCGTTTGCTATCCGCTTAAGCGTTGCTTCCGCCAGCGGCTTTTTCCTCCGGAAAATCGACTCTCCGAGATCCGCGAAGTCTATGCAGTCCGCCACCGGCCTCCACTTCTTCATCCCAAAACTCCCAACCTTGCTGTAGGTAGCCACGGGGAATTTTATCGGCTCCCCGTCGCTCCGGAACACCGCGTACCAGCGTTTGCGAGTCGTAGGTGCTCCATAGTCGGCAGCTACCAGCGTTTGGCACCCAAAGCTGAATCCGAGTTCCTGCATTGCCGAAACGAATTTCCTGTAATCCTCTCCACGCCGCTCCGGTATCCTGTGACCGTTTTTATCGAGCGGCCCCCAGTCCTGAATCTCCTCGACATTCTCCATGAAGAGAACCCTTGGGAGGCTTCCCGTGGTGTCTCTGATTTGCTTACAGAGCCGGCATACCGCCCACGGCAGCACCCTGAGCCCCTGTTCTCTCGGCTGTCCGCCTTTTGCCTTGCTGTGACTCGTGCAGTCCGGGCTTGCCCACATCACGTCAACCACATCATCGGGGCGAAGGTACTCCGAGAGATTTACCTTGAAAACATCCTCGGTTAGGTGTAGCGCGCCGGGATGGTTTGCCGCGTGCATCCGAATTGCCTCAGGATCGTGATTGATTGCGATGTTCACATCAACCCCAGCCATTCTAAGCCCCTCCGACGCTCCGCCTCCTCCCGCGAATGCGTCAATGGCAATGTGTCTCATCCCCCTGCTCCTTCCACCCGTACTCTCGCCCCGTCGCTGTATCCCTCACCTTGAGTTCCACCAGCCGGTACTCTCCAACATCCAGCATGTCCGTGAAGCGGTCGATAATCTGAGCCACCGCTCTCCGCGCCTCTGAGTCCCGCGTCAGTTCCACGGCAGCCCCTCCGCATCCGCGCCGTCCGGAATCTGCATGAATGGCTCATCGTCCCGTGGGACATTCCCAACCGCTCCACCGCCGGCATTACTCTGACCACCACCAGTCACACCCTTGCTGTCCGCAAACTCCTGGCTTGTCAGAATCACGTCGGTGGTATAAACCTTCTGCCCTTCGCGGTTCGTGTAACTGCCTGTTTGAATGTGTCCGGATACCAGCACACGCATCCCCTGGCGGAAATACTTCTCCGCGAATTCCGCGGCCTTGTCGAACGCGACGCACGGAATAAAATCCGCGCTTCGCTCTCCCTTCCCGCGCCTATCGACCGCCAGCGTATACCGCGCGACCGCCATTGCCTTTTCGCCGCTCGTATATCTGACTTCCGGATCTCTCGTGAGTCTGCCCATCAAAACAACTTGGTTCATGCTTTACCCCCTGTAATTTTTCCCGACGCGCTCCATCCACTCAGCGCGTCCATGCTCTTTCTCGTAAACCTCCTGCGCAAGTGCCTGTAACTCCCTGTCATACTCGCCTTTGTCGTGAAGGCGCGTGTGGCAGCGCACGCAGAGGTGAACCGTAAGCCCCATTCTGTCCGCAGCGGCGCGATTCCTCCCGTGCAGGCAGTGATGCACGTGGAGCGGTCCGTTTCTCCCGCACAGGAAGCACTTTTCTGCCGAATCCCCCGGAATAATGCTCTTTGCGCTCATACAGAGCCCCCCGGCTTTAGGCGGTTGCCCTTCACGATGTCTTGCATTGTGTCTGCAATGCTCGCTTCTCCGGACATGATTTTCCGCACCACCTCCGCAATCTCATCGCTGTGCTCCGGAGCGGGAAGGCTCGGCTGCTCCCTAGCCTCGAGTTGTCTCTGCTCACACTCCGCTTTCTCGAGCTTGTAGAGTGGCTCACGCCCCAAGCCAAGACCCAGCGCCCTTTTTACACTCTCGGGGATTTTGGCATCCTCGCGCATCCTGATCCGCGCCGCCTCCAGTGCCCGGATAATCTGACTCATGACCACCGTCTCGACCTCTCGTGTGTCCAGCTGCGACCACTCAACCAAGTTGTGCGGGGTTCCGACCGCTCTCTTGCATATCTCCGGCAGGCGCTCAAACTCCTCCTCGGCGTGATAGGCTGCATTGCTCAGCGCTCTCCGGATTAAAGCCGTACACTCCGTGTTCGTGTAGTCTTCAGCTGCAGGACGGCGCGCCCGTTGGATGCAATCAATCACCTGACCCGGAGATGGCGGAAAGCCTTTGATGTCAGCCGCAAGAAACATCTGGAGCCCTGCGATGCTCTCCTCGTAGCTGTAATCCGCAAGAATGCCGCTCCAAGCCTTTGTAAGCCCCTTTGCCTCTTGCTCACCAAAGCGCGCATAGTAGCCCGGATATGCCGCCTGCAACGCAAGTAAAAATTCTGCTGCCTGCTGCCCTGTCATGCGCCCACCTCCTCGCCATTTGCCACACGAAGCAGGTAATCCGTGAACCCGCTGGACGATGCTCTGGCAGTTGCGGCAGAGGAGCTACCGGGGCCCTGTCTTGAATGTGCGTCCCGGCAAATGGACGCATTTCTCCCGTCTGCGTCTCTGAGTTCCCTCGCGCGCTGTTCTCTGGCAGCCTGATAGCCCCACTTTTCGAGTGCCAACGCATAGTTTTTATACGGCGGCCTGCCCGAAGTCTCGACATACTCATCCACGACACGTATAGCCGCTTCTGTCTCAGCTTCCCCGTGTTTAGTTTTTAGGCGCACGAACTCAGCGTCCGTAAGGCGGACATGACCGTATTCGCCGTGCTTGTGTTTCGGCTCCTTAGGCTCCTTGCCGCGAAAGGGTGTGGCAGCGGTCCCGTGCGCGGGTGTGTGCGCGTCGTGCGCTACGCTCTTTTCTGTCCCTGTCCCTGTATCTGTCTCTGTCTCTGTATCTGTCTCTGTATCTGTCTCTGTGCCATCGGCTTTTGCAATGGCAAGCGATGGCTCTTCCGTTTTGCCATTTTTTGCCATCATGGCAAGTGATGGCACTTCTGTTTTGCCATTCTCTGCTATCATGGCAGACGATAGCACTTCTGTTTTGCCATTTTTTGCCATCTCATCACAGTCTGCAACCTCTTCCACTTCCAACTTCGCATCGGCTTTCTCGTTCTGCTTCGCCCAGCGGCTCTCTGCTCCGCGCTTTCCAGCCTCGCGTTTGGAGTTGTTGTTATCAATCGTTGGGCGCATAAGTGTAAATACAGCGTTGGAAAGCAGGGACAGGTTAGATGGTTCGGTGCCATAAAAGGCGTAGTCAGTGACAGCGCAGACAGCCTCGCGAAATGTTGCATCGTCAACTCCTTTCAGCGCCTTAAAAAGACTCGGAAAGAAGATTTTCCCGTCTTCCATCAGTTCTCCTCCTCAATGATGACTACGATTCTTGGATTGGCATTATCCACGCCAAAAGCTTCTATGATTCCGCCAATCTCCTTCATGCTGTCATTTCTCAAAACTCCGGTCTCCTGCAGCGCGTCAAAGATGAACTTCTTCCCAGTCGCGATATTGTCCGGATCTCGGCGAGCATTGGGTTCGATCCAGCTGATTTTGATGCAAACTGGATAGGTTTTTACCGGTTGCACACCACAAGCGCGTATTGCATCAGCGCAGATATATTGCTGTGCTTTCTTTTCTCTCGCTCCGGCCATTCTGTGCCGCCGGTTCTCGTGAATCACTGTATTCATGCCGTCAAGCCTGCCTTCGATTACAAACGCCTGTTGCTTTATCACGCTGGATCTCCTCCCTTTTTCTCTGCGCCTCTTCTTGCCGCTCCAGCGCCTCGAGCGCTGCCTGCATCTCTTGCGAGGGAGGCGGCGCCAATCCAAGTTCCTTCATTTCGCTCACGACGCCATCCAACAGTCGGCTGAACTCTCTCACGTTATACATGCTTGACCCATAGAAACAGAGGACTTCCACCATGCCGTTCTCGCGTTCTCCGACCAACCTAACTTCCCGCCACGCGCGCCGAAGATCCTCCAGCGCATCCTTGTGAATCAGGATTGTTGCAAACTTTCCATAGCGCTCCAACATGTAAAGATACACTGACCAGTTATCTGTTCTCACAATCGCTGCAATCTCACCGAGGCACGCCCAGAGCATCGCATTGGCTGTCAGTCCGCGCTTTTTGCTGTGTTTCGCAATGGTAATGTCGAGAGCTTTGTCCAGATATTGCTCCACATCCGCCGGAGAGGCAGTGACCTCAAAAGAAATCACTGCCTTGGTGCTCCGGAAGGGAAGCTGAATACTCGTCAGCCGTCCCTGCGTCTTCATTTGTATCGTTTCTCCATTTCAGCGATCCACGCCTGACCACGTTTCCGAAAATCCTCATAATGGGATGCTCGCAGATCGTTTGATGTCGTAATACCGTATAGCTTCAGCAGTTCCTCCTGTGGGATTCTGTGGCGCTTTACCACGCCGAGCATCTCCAGTGCGCGTTTTGTGTCGAGCGGCGCATCGGCGGGCACCTGAGGCGCTGGAGTAGGCTCTGGCGTCGTGACCGGAGCAGGTTCCACCTTCTTGGGTTTCCCCAGGGAAAAAACCACTCGTCCGGTCTTCTGGTTCTTAATTTCAAGTGCAGTGATTTTCCCATCCACAACCTCCACCTGCGTTACCGCGAATTTGTTGTAGGTTGTCGGATTGCCGTTGCGCCCCTTGGATTCGGTGTAATTCCCGGCCGGAATCCAAATGAACGGCGCGGTGTAGAGCTCCCTGCCAATTCCCAGGTTAAAGCAAGCTCTTTTGAAAGCGTCGCTCGCCTGCCCTTTTTCTCGCTCGGTGTTTGATTCCGTTCCAACGTCCTGCTTGCTGATCCACTCGCCCGTCTCCGGATTTTTGACCGACACCGTACAATAGAGCCTATCGCCAATCATATGGTGGCTGCGCTGCCAGCCAAATACCCCAAAGGTTTCATCCAAGATGCTCTGGTCAACTCTGGCGTCCTTGTATAGCAGTAATGTTAGCCCTCTCTCATTGATAGTCGAAACGCGGCAATCAATCTCATCGGCCCGCAGCGCTCTGATTTTTATCTTTTCTGCCATGGTTTGGTTTTACTCCTTATCGAATTCTGAGAGATTCGGTCTGTCTGAGTTCCGCCCAGTCAAACGATGATCCGGCCTTCAGCTCTGCCAGGATGCGTTTCTTATCCGGCTGCGGATCCGGAACGACCAGATAATCCAGCGGGATGTTCTCGCTCAGAATAGCCACACTCGGCGGGTTTTTCTGGATTCCGAACGAGAAGAGAGCCGTCTTGAATTTCAATTTTCCGGTCTCCCGCATGGCGCTCTCGAGAGCATCCTTGATGCGCCCCTTGTTGCCGCTCACAGCGCTCTTCCGCGCTTGCAGGCGTTTTATCTCTGCATCAAGGCCAGCCTCTTCCGCCTCCAGCTCGCGAATCACCTTTGCATAGCCGTCTGCTTTGTCCTCCAGCTCGCCATTGATGGCGTCCATCGTATCTCGAAGCGCCTCAGGGCTTATGTCAGGATCTCCGGCCATTTCCCGCAACTGGATGTACTCGCTCTTCAGCTCATACAGCGTCCCCATAGAGCACCTCCTCATCCTTCGAGGCATCCCGCCTCAGCGAATCCAGCATCTCCTTCTGCAACGGATCATTTGCCCACCCGGTAATGCGATGGATTTCATCGACATCCACGGTGCAGTAATGATACGGATCACCGCCCGCCCGCGCGATGCGCTCCTGTGCTGCATAGCAGGCAGCGTGAATCGTATCCAGCTCCACCCTGAGTCTCACATTCTCCTCAAGCAGCTTTGCGCTCTTATCAATCAATCCCGCAATGAGCTCTGTTTTCGTCATTTTTCCTCCTCCTACTTTTTGCCTTACAGAAATGTCCCGATGCATGTCCCGGCCACGATTGCCCAGCCGATGATAGCGATGCACATCCAGGCAAGGCGCTCGCGCCGCTCTCTCGAGAGAAGTTCTCTCTGTGCTGTCATGTGTCGCCCTAACCACGACCGTCGGCGCTCATTTACTGCCAGCTCCTCCTGCAGATCTCCCAGTTCGCGCAACAGGTGCGACCGGCTGCTCTCATTGACCGCCCTCATGCACGCCTTGAGGTGCTCATCATCCGTTCTCACGACTTCAATCTTGCTCATCTCTCTACCTCTCCTCCGTATGCGAGCTCGTAGCTCACAAGTTCATCCATGCTAAGGGGTCTTTCATACAGCGCCCACCCCCACGCTCTCACCATGCCACCCATGCAGTCATCCCGTCTCTCACCGTAGGACTTCGCAAACCTGAGCCCATTGCTCGGAATAGCCCCGAGCCCCGGCGGGCGCCCCATCGTGTAGTATTTGTACAGCGTCATTCCTCGCCGTCCTCCTCAAGGCTCTGTAGCCCGTTAAAGAACGCCGTGGCGAGCTTCTCTTGCTCCCGATAGGACTGAATCGCCGCCATCTCAGCCAGCCTCCTCACCTTCGTTTCGTCCTGCTCTTTCTCCGCCGCCGCAAGCAGTGTGTCGATGCTCAAAAGCGCCCTCTCCATGTTGCTGATAGCCTTGCGCAGGATGCGCGCTCCGCACCGTGCCGCCTCCAGTGCCTCCACCAAGTCCTTGCCCCTCATAATCTTCACCCTTTCTCCTACTTGTCGCACGCCGCGAGCCAGCGGAGCAATTCATCTGCCGTCAAGCTCAGGTTTGTGCAAGCCCCCTGCGCTCCCTCGATGTATCCGGAAGCAATCTTGTGGGCATCTCCCGCACCGCCGGTCAGCACCAGCTCCCTCACCTCTTTCAGACCATCTTCTGCAGCCAAAAGGTTAGCCTTGACATCCTGTATCTCATCCAGCGCCGTGTCGATGTACCTAAGAACCTCCTGTTTTGTAGCCATCAAGACCCCTCCTTCTTCCGCTCACCGCACTCGATCATGTTCTTGACGCGATCGCTCGCATCTGCGAGGTCTCTGATTGCCAACCGGTTCTCCCAATACTCCTGACAGCCGCGACTCTCAAACTCAATCCCCTCAAGCCGTCGTGTCGCATCGGTAATCAGTGCTGCGGCCTCCAGCAATCTTGATGATGTAGCCTGTTTTACTCCCATGCTTCCCCCTGTCTAAGCCATTAGCATTTTCGCGTGTTCCTCGCGGTATCGCTGATGCACCATCAGGACATACAGCCCACTCGCCTTTGTAGGATCCCTGTACATCGCGCTTACAGTCGACTCACAGCAACCAAGCCAGTCAGCAAGGTTTTTGTTCGACCAGCCAAGAACCGCCTTTAGCCCCGCCATCTCTGACCGGAAACTCTTGACAGCGTTGTACTGTGTTTTCATGTGTCCCTCCTTCCCCCATTCTTACTTCCCGTCCTGCTTCAGCTCTTTACTGGCGAGCTTCAGAACATCCCTGGCAAAGTTGAGGCGCCACGCTGTAATCGAGTCGTCTCCATCAATGTCGCTCGGAAGCTCATCGTGAATAAGTCGTACAACGCCCGCGAGTATCTCCAGCTGCTCTGATAAAGGTCTTTTCGCCATGTCAATCCTCCGCTTTTGTGGCGCGGTACTCCCAGAGATCTTCCTTCATCATCTCCAGCTCTGTGTGCGCCTCTTCCAGGCTGCTCGCTATCAGCTCCGTGACATCACCGTCGTCTTCGAGAGCCTCTGCGGCTGTCCGTATAGAGCTGACCGTGTCCATCGCCGTGCGAGTCATGTCAATTAGCAGCGTAACACTCTGCCTTCTCATGCCTCCATCCCCTCTTCCGCGCCGTACTTTTTCCGGAAGTGCGCATCGAAATCCCTGCACTCATCCATCGCCTGCCGGATGCCATTGGAAATGGCAAAAAGGTAAGCCGACTCGGTGCCGTCATCCTCTGCGTCTGCAATCTCGAGTGCACCGAGATTATCGGTGGCATTTTCGTAGAGCCAATCAATCTTGCGCCACAGCCCCCCGAGCTGGCTGATATCCGCCCGCACCTCTGCCAGAAATTCTTTCCTCATTTCTCTCCTTTTCTCCTGATGCTCCCTCCCCTATACTGTCCTCACAGGGCATTGCCGTGCCCGAGTCTGTAGAGAGGAGACGCTAACAATGGGTAAAAATCAATGGGTTTCGCCTCGTGGCAAGAAGTGGGCCGTTCGCGGCGAGGGTAATTCGCGCGCTACAAAGCTCTATGACACGCAGGCGGAAGCCGCAGCCCGCGCCAGGAAAATCGCCGATAACCAGGAAAGCGAATGTATTATCCAAAAGCGCAATGGGCAAATAGCTTCAAAAGACAGCTACGGTAACGACCCTTGCCCGCCTAAGGACAAGGAGCACTAGTTGCTGTAGACCGGTCTGAGCCGCACCCTGTAGCCATCCGCCATATCAATGTCTTCTTCTGTGATAGTGGCGATGACTACAGGGTCTTTTTCATCTGTCTCAACGATGATGCGCGTCCAGCCACGGATCTCGGGCGGATTTTCTTTTCTCTTTTTCGTGTTCTCACCTCCCGCGTTCTCGTATTGTCTCATTATGTGACATTAGGAGGCAAAAAAAATCCACGACAGCGATTTCTTATAATACGCCGCCAAGCGTTCCTTGATTTCATCTCGCGGGCGTCTTTCCCCCAGTTCATACATAGTAAGTGCAGATATACTGATTCCACAGGCGGCTGCCACTTCACCTCTGCTTTTATTGCCCCGCAGTTTCCTCAATCTTTCTCCGTAGCTATCCATTTTGTCACCCCCTTTGTGTCACTATTTGTGACAAGATTAGATTACACCTATCGGCGAAGCTTGTCAACACATTTCGTGACATTATTTGTTGAATTTTCTCACATAATGTGATAGCATTGTCCTATATAAAGAAGGGAGGCTTTCATGAGTAGCTTTAAGACAGTATTTAAATCCTTGCGAACCTCGCGCAGCCTCACGCAGGAAGAGCTTGCGCAGAAACTAAACATTAGTCGCAGTCGCATTGGCATGTATGAAACGGGACAACGTGAACCTGACTTTAAGACACTGGAGCTTATTGCAGATTTCTTCAATGTGGATATTGACTATCTCATGGGGAGAACAACAAAAACCACTATTTTGCCCGAATCCCTCCCCTCCTACCCAAATATTCTCCCTATCAAGACCCGAAAAATCCCGCTCCTCGGCGAAATCGCTTGCGGTCAGCCCATTTTCTGCACAGAGGACCGCGAAAGCTATGTAGAAGCCGGCACTGATGTTAAAGCTGACTTCTGCCTCAAAGCGCGCGGGGACAGCATGGTAGGCGCAAGGATTCTGGACGGCGACCTAGTTTTTATCCAAAGAGATGCAGAACTGGAGAGTGGGCAGATTTATGCGGTCGCAATCGACGACGAAGCGACACTCAAACGCGTCTACTACGATTCAAAATCTCAGGTGCTACAACTGATGGCGGAAAACTCAAAATATGCCCCACTCATCTACACGGGCGAAACCCTCGACCATGTTCACATTCTTGGAAAAGCGGTTGCTTTCCAGAGCGATGTAATATGAGCGACTCACAACAATGTGAGATGGGCACGCGTATCCGGGCACGGCGCACTGCCCTCGGTTTAACACAGGAAGAACTTGCAGCAAAGCTCGGACTGCAAAAGTCGGCTATTGCAAAATATGAGTCCGGGCGGGTTGTGAATATAAAACAGGCCACATTGTTTCGAATGGCTGATATTTTGGGTTGCTCCCCCTCCCTTTTGGCTGGTTGGGACTCTGAACCCTTCTCTGGTGCCAACCCAACCCAAGAAAACATCGTCACCTCGGAGGCCGCAAATCTTTTTCGGGTACGCTTTGAGCAGGCACTTTCGATGAGTGGAATCAAGCCAAGCGTTCTCGCAAAAATGACAGGCATTTCGCAAGCAACGCTAAGCCAATATCGAAGCGGATACTCCACCCCAAAGAAGCCCAGGTTGCTTGCTCTGGCTCAGGCATTAGGCGTCTCAGCTGCGTGGCTTGCCGGACTTGAGCACTCTTCCGACGGAATAGAATGCGACGCCCTCGCCGCCCGCTACGGTGAAGACGCACTGGCGGCCGTTGAGCTTTTTATCCGGCTGGATGCAGTAGACCGTGCCAAAATTACGACCCGGATGGAGGTTATGCTCGAAGGCGAGAAATACGCAACAAGGATCTCGTAGGGTCGGAAGTCTTCCACACACACGCGAGGGAATCAGTTATTCGAAAATTTCGAATAGCTGCTGCGGATGTGCTCCCCGCACATGCGAGGGTGATCGCCCAGCCGATGTTCCCGACAAATATATCGGGAAGTTTTTCCCGCACGCGCGGGGGGATCCGTAGGGCTGCATTACTTGCATCGTAACACAGCATAATTTTCCACACAAAAAAAAGAGCCCCGAAGGGCTCTTACAAAGATTCTTCTACGAAGTGAACAACGTCCAGATTGTGCTTTTGGATTTCCGGATTCTTTTCCATCTCTTGTAGCGTCATCCAGCAGTATCTCGTTCCGTTCAGGGTAAACGCTGCGGCTTTCAAGTCTTCCGGAAAGTTAGTCAATTTTGCACTGTATAGTTTATGTGCATAGGTTTTCTCTCCGGTCGGAGATTGTTTTGTCTGCACTCTTTCTGCAATCCACTTCACCTTTACCAGCTTTTCCGGAACTCCCAGCTGCTCGGAAAGCGCCTTCCGCACATGCCCGAAATCATCGTTTTGAGCGGTGCGGTAGCTGAAAAAGAACCAGCATTGCCATTTCTCATCGTAATAGAGCAGATACCTGGACGGGACCGCTACAAAGGTGTCTTTCAGTGCCACAAGAGAGTGACGATGTTCGGTGCGATCAAGATTCTTAATATCTTCAAGCAGGCGTTCGTGTCCGTATTTGCTTTTTTGGCTTTGCACGAATTTGTATCCGCCGTATATCATAATCATTCCTCCTATCGCCAGACAAAGATTTTTGTACTGTGCCCCGGAGAGCATGAATACAGTAGGATATGTCACTGGAAGCGTGGTAATGACAAACAGGAAGCCGGACAAAACATCACTAAGTCCCTCTGTGCCTGTGTGCCCTATTTTATCGCGTTTTTTCTCAAGGAGCAGGCGCAATTCAGTAGTATTCAGCAGAAGAGCGTTTGCGTCCACGATATTATCCTCCCTTACACAATAATATAAAAATTTTAAAGGAAATCATCAAAAAACACAAGTGTGACAACAAAAAATGTAATCGCGGTCAAAAATGCAGATGCGCCAGAAAGGAGAATTATGCCGAGGAGAAAGAAGGGTGTGCTGCCGTCCGGTAGTATCCGGATACTGGCCTACGACTACACGGACAGCGCCGGAAAGCGGCACTATCAGAGCTTTACCGCTCCCACGCGCGCAGAGGCGCAAGCGCTTGCCGATGACTGGAAGCGCAGTCGAAAAACGCTGAAAGAACGGCTGACAGTCAGTGACGCCGTAGCGCGCTACATCGACCTGAAGGCAGCCGTCCTGTCGCCATCCACCGTGCGGAACTACCGAGGATATGCTCGCCAGTATTTTGGAGGATCGTTTGGCTCGCGCGATCTCCGCAACATCCAGAGTACCGACATGCAGCAATGGATTTCCGGACTGTCAGCGCAAGGACTTTCACCGAAGACTGTGAGAAATGCCGCCGGCCTGCTCACAGCAACGCTCGCGCTCTTTCTGCCGGATTTTCGACCGCGTGTCACGCTGCCCGCCAAAAAGCGCACAGAGCTCTACTGCCCTTCCCTTGACGACATCATGGCGCTCTACCACAGCACGGCCGACCCGTACCTGCGCTGTGCAATCCTGCTCGGCTCTGTCGGTGCCATGCGGCGTGGTGAGATATGCGCGCTGGAGTACAGTGACATACGTGGAGACCGTGTTACCATCGATAAAGCGCTTGTCATAGATGAGCACCGCGAGTGGCAGCTAAAAGCGCCGAAAACTTACTCCAGCTATCGCACCATCAAGCTGCCGCCATATGTACTGGCGGCCATAGACGAGCTGCCGCCCCCGCATGAGGGACGTATCATCCGGATAAACCCCGACGTGCTCCGAAATCGTTTTGTGCGCGCACTGGAGAAAACCAGCCTGCCACGCTTCCGCTTCCACGATTTGCGGCACTTCGGTGCGTCTATGCTCGCAGGCTATGGCGACCGATATGTCGAGGCCTATGGCGGCTGGGAGCCCGGCTCCGACATCATGAAGCGAAGCTATCAGACGCTCATAGATAGTGAGGCCGAGCGCGTAAAGGGGGACATCGCGGCTATGTTTGAGCAGCGCCTTAGTGCTTATGCAACACAAGATGCAACACGGGAGATAAAAAGCAGCGTAAAATAGCGCTTTTTCGCATTTTATACACGGGTCCGATTCCCGTCATCAGCTCTCCTTTATAAAGACCCGGGTCGTTTGACTCGGGTCTTTTCGTTATTCCGTATCCTTGTCCGCTTATAGCATACATGCTATAATTTTTGCAATCATACAAGGAGGGAGTTACGGAATGCCAACAATATCCATGTTTTACGGAATCATTATTCGCATGTACAATACCGGTGAACATAACCCGCCCCACTTTCACGCTTCCTACCAAGGACAGCAGGCTGTCTTCAATATGGACGGTGAGTTAATCGAGGGAAGTATGCCATGAGCGAACAGCCTCTTTACAAAATTGAACCTTTGCGTTAAACGATGACTCTATACCCTGTAAGAGAGGACGTTTTTTCTATGAATACCCCAGCGTGGGTTGTTACCTCTGTCACACCGAAAGAAGATTATAGCTTGTTACTCACTTTCGCAGATGGTTCCGTAAGGCGTTATGATGCTCGGCCCCTCTTAGAGAAGCCCCTCTGTGCGCCTCTCAAAAATCTTGCTTTTTTTCTCACTGCAAGGGCAGAATACGGAACTGTTATCTGGGATGACGAGATTGATATTGCTCCGGAACATCTTTATTCCTGCAGTCAGCCGATTGAGGATTCTCTCCATGTCTGAAGATTGCACAAACATTATCGATATTTTGATTGAAACCCGCCGTTTGCGCCATATGACACAGGCAGAAGTAGCCTCTGCCTCCGGACTGACACAATCGGTGATTGCACGCCTTGAAAGTAAGAAGACGATTCCGCAGCTTGATACCCTTCTGAAAGTGACCGAAGCACTTCATTGTAAACTTACCGTGAGCCAAAACGCTGACTGATATCGCCGTATAAGGCTTCTGTTTTAAGAGGTGCGCGCCCTATGTTAAACAAGAATATTGCAAATCGTCAAAAAAGCAGCATTGCAAGCAATGCTGCTTTAAGCAATGAAGATGAGAGCAAGAAAGAACGTGCGAAAATTATCGATGGACTCCATACCGCTTTGGAAGACTGCCTGTCGGAAGAAGAAGTGAATTTTTAAACGCCGCCGAAACGCCTAGCAGCGTATCGCTTCCACGCCTTCGCAGAGCTCCCGTATCCACTCTTTCCGCGGTATCACTTCGATCCATTCCGCCGGGATGCCCGTCTTGCCGTCAAGGCCGTAGATGAGCCCCGCGAGGCCGCCCGCCACCGCGCCCACGGTGTCCGTATCTTCTCCGAGGTTCACGGCAAGGAGGGCGCAGTCGCGGTAGCTTTCTGTCCGTAAGAGGCACCAGAGCGCTGCTTCCAGCGTGTCCACGACATAGCCGCTGCTCTTAATTTCCTCGCGGCTCAAGGTCTCGATTTCCGGGAGACGGACATAGTTCTGCCAAGCGGGCTCGTTCCCGTAAATCCGCACGGCGCGTTCTAAGGCAGAGGAAAGCGCCTCCCGCTTTTCGCTTCCGCGAAGCAATTCCCCTACGACAAACACATAAATCAGGCAGCCGATGTGCGAAATCATATGGTTGTGGGTGAGTCCCGCAACCTGCCGCACCGCGGCTGCCTTTGCTTCGTCCGTCCCCTCGAGTAAGAGGCCAAGCGGCAGCATGCGCATCAGCGCGCCGTTTCCGTTGTCCCGCTCTCCCGTTCCGCCGCAGTTCTGTGGTGCGACACCCTGTCCGTAGGTCCAAATGGCCTTTCGGCAGGCATTGCCCACATCAAAGACATCGTCCCGCGCCGTAAACCGTTTCTCAAAGAGCCAGAGAAAAAAGTTCTGCATGATATCGGCGGGATCCACACAGCCCTTTCGCTTAAAACTCTCCAAGGTCGCAAGCGTCATGGAGCTGTCATCCGACCAGGTGCCGGGCAGCTGCCGGT